>OJBB01000001.1_pt1 | contig 305465 bp, 267 predicted proteins | sample 1590401 | NCBI WGS metagenome assembly OJBB01 (sample SAMN05416789, study PRJEB24817) | seawater metagenome | isolation source: Sea water | place: Canada:Atlantic | collected 2013-07 | reverse complement strand
CTCTGCTCGACGACTTCAAAGCTGCCTGTCAATAGGGCCTTGGTGAACGGTTACGAGAATGGGTGCTTGATGCAGATATTAAAGGATGCTTCGATAATATCAGCCATGAATGGATGCTAAAGCACTTAAACATTGACAAACCAATCCTTTCACAGTGGTTGAATGCCGGCTTCATGGAGTCTGGCAAGGTATATCCAACACTTGCAGGAACACCGCAAGGAGGGATAATCTCGCCGACGTTAATGAATATGGTATTGAATCAACTGCAAGGAACAATTGAAGAAGCTTCAGGTGTTAAAAGAGGTAAGCACCGTGAAATTCGTTCTAATGTTAAGAGAGTCTCTGTAATCAGATATGCTGATGATTTTGTTGTAACGGCTCATTCTCAAGCGTTTTTGGTAGATACAATATTGCCTTGTATTAATGAATTTATGTCCCAACGTGGTTTGGCATTATCGCCAGAAAAAACGCACGTTAGGCATATATCAGAGGGTTTTGATTTTCTTGGTCAAAATCTCAGAAAGTATAATGGCAAATTACTGGTCAAACCCAGTAGCAAAAGCGTTCTACATTTGATGAATAAGTTGAGACTTACGATCACCAAATATCGCTCTACTCGACAAGACAGGCTAATCTTTCAGCTTAATCCAATATTAAGAGGTTGGTGTAATTATCACCGACACAGTGTCGCAAAGGAAGTATTTTGCAAGATTGACTCTGATATATGGTTGCTACTCTGGAAATGGGCATGTCGTAGACATCCTAGAAAAGGAAAACACTGGATTAGGGCTAGATACTTCCACTCTGTTGGTGCGCGTAATTGGACATTCTGCACCGGTGATAAACAAATAGCCTTATTTCGGTTAGCAGCAATACCGATTGTGCGACATCCAAAAATCAATTCCGATGCAAACCCTTACGATCCGACACATGAAACTTACTTTGAATCTCGGCTTGATGTGTTAATAAATTCTCGCAACAAAGAACGCCTGCATAGATTATTATCACGTCAAAATGGTGAGTGTTTGTATTGCAAAAGGAAAATAACGGCTAAAACTGGTTGGAATATTCACCGCCTAGTGCCTTTATATTTAGGTGGTGATAATAAGACGAGTAATACCGTGGTTGTACACCCTTCTTGCCATAACAGCATTCATAAAAGTAAAAATACTGCTGCGCCATCCTACATGGCGTTATAACGACTTGAGCGGTATGCGGGGAAACTCGCACGTACCGTTCTTAGAGGGCTGGGCTCGAGTAATCGGGTCTGGCTACTCGACAAAAACATCGCTTTAAATGGCCTGTCGATGCGAACTTAAAACAGATGCATATGAGTGAACAGCAGCTACAATGGCTGTTATCGGGCTACGATGTCATAGGGCATCAGCCGTTGCACTACAACGCATCCGGCTTATAACCTGTGATCATAAGTAGCGATTAACGATCACGAAATAGTCTTAATAATGTAAGGTAATCAGCAGCTTAATACGGGATAATAGCGGTATGAACGAGAAAGAATACCAATCCCGCATCGCTGAACTTGAAGCGCTTCTTGAAGAGAAGAGCGCGCGGATTGCCTATTTAGAAGAACAGTTCCGTGTTGCCCAGCACAAGCAGTTCGGAAAAAGCACCGAAGGCCACCCTGGGCAAGGTGAGTTGTTCAATGAAGCGGAAGAACTGGTTGTTGAAACTGAAACAGCTGAAGAAGCGATTAGCTACACTCGTAAAAAGCCTGTACGTAAACCGCTACCGAAAGACCTGCCTCGCGAAGTTATTGTTCACGATATCAGCGATGAAGATAAAGTCTGTGACTGTTGTGCCAGTGAGTTACATCGCATAGGTGAAGATAAGTCAGAGAAGCTTCAGTTTATCCCTGCTCAGGTAAAAGTGATTGAGCATGTTCGCCCTAAATATGCGTGCCGTACCTGTGAAAAGGACGGTATCAGCAACACGATTAAACAAGCGCCCGTACCTCACAGCGTGATTCCAAAAGGCTACGCAACGCCAAGCTTGTTAAGTCAAATCATCACCAGCAAATATCAGTATGGGTTACCGCTTTATCGCCAAGAATCTATGTTCAAACAACATGGTATCGAATTAAGCCGTAAGACGATGGCGGACTGGATAATCCGCTGCGCTGAGCTGTTTAAACCGCTTTATGGGCAGCTTCATCAACACCTGTTAAAGCAACCTGTTATCGCGGCGGATGAAACCACGCTAAAAGTGGTTGAGTCTGAAAAAGCGAACAGCTATATGTGGTTGTACGCCAGTGGCGCTGATTCACCTAGCGGTAATATCCCCGATACAGCGACATCCAATATCGTGTTGTACGATTATCACAATAGTCGCGCTGGGCAATGCGCAGTAGACTTCCTTAATGGCTATAACGGCTACTTACAAGTGGATGGCTATAAAGGCTACGAGCAAACGCAAGCGACCCTTATCGGTTGCTGGGCACATGCACGTCGTAAGTTCATGGAAGCCAAAAAAGGTGCGGGTAAGAAAGGCAGCGGAAAAGCAGATTGGGCACTCAATCATATCCAAAAGCTCTACCGCATCGAAACGCAGCTAAACGATAAAACGGTCGAAGTGCGCTACCTTACCAGACAAGAAAAGAGCCTACCGTTGCTCAATCAGCTTCACGCATGGCTAATGAAATCAGTTCAACAAGTGTTACCGAAAACCAAATTAGGCGAAGCGATACAATACTGCTTGAACCAATGGGAAAAGCTTGTACGTTATACACTCGACGGCCAACTAAAGATTGATAATAATCGCGCTGAGCGCGCGATTAAACCGTTCGTGATAGGCAGAAAAAACTGGCTATTTAGTCAAACCGCCACGGGCGCAAACGCCAGCGCAATGCTCTACAGTATCATCGAAACCGCTAAAGCTAACGACCTCAATGTGTTCGAGTATGTGATGACTTGCCTTGATGAACTCAGCAAGCCCGACGTCGACATCGAGCAACTGCTACCATGGCAGTTTGCTAAGCGATAGGTGGTATTGCCGGACGCTTACATTAAATTGACTCAAAACCATATTACATAAATGAATAGCGTGAAGCGCCAAATAACTAGAATCAATGGCAGGCTGTTTAGATGATATGCGCAAAACTGTTTAAGTTAAGAGCAACTAAATTATTTTTTATATCCCTTAAGGTATTTTCATCGAAGTTAATTTTGGTGATTTCCATAAATGACATCATCTATACTTAAGTATTTTTAGTTATATAAAATTCTATATAAAAGTTGAGTTACAGTTTGTTCAATAATACTCGAGTCAGCAGTGGAATCGATAACTTAAGAATTTATTTTTACACGAATTTCGGTTACTAGGGGCGATCCCCAATCAAACGTGGCTACTTTTTAAAATGGAATTTAGGGAAAATAGAGGTGGTCCTAGTTGACCTTGGTCGGGATTGGCGATTTATCTGGTAAAACAGAAAATAGTGAGAAGTTATTCACCATCTAACCCACGTATTTAGTGGAGATGGTGGCCCCACCCTGACTTGAACAGGGGACCTGCCGATTATGAGTCGGATGCTCTAACCAACTGAGCTATGGGGCCACATTTGAAATCGCTTGCTTGAAAACGTGAAACGTATCAATGAAAAGCGAGCGCAAGTATAAGCAGTTTTATTTGCCTTGTCACGCCTAGGGTTAGGCTTTGTGAACAGTTTGCTTTATTTTTGTTCAGCTTTACCTGCATTTGTGATGAATTTGCATTGTTATCACCTTCTTTACCTTGCACGGCCACCTCAATCCTTGACGAGCCAGCCTTATTAGCCTCACTATGATCCTTAGCAACGGGTCGTTTATTAGTTATAACCTCTGGGCGAAGGGGTTAACGCCATTATACGGGCGCCCTTGCACCTTAAATTCAAACAGGAAGTACAGATAGAAATGAAAATGCACGGGCGTTTAGGTGTCATATTAGCGGTTATTTTAGGGTTGTCGGGCTGCGACAAGCTGAGCATGAGTGAACGAGAAGTGGGCGAGATCCCATTTACGCTTACGGGCATTGAAAATAGCGCATGCCCGTTAATGGTAAAAGTAGGGCCTACAAAATGGCAACTAGATTACTTTGGCTTCTACTTAACCAAACCTGAAGTGCGTATTGATGGTAAATGGCAGCGAGTATCATTTAAGCAAACGCAGTGGCAAACCCAATCTACCGCCTTATTAAAGTTCCATACGTTATGTAGCGCGCCACAAAATGCCAATAATAAAATCATTCTAGATGTATCGGAAGGTCTATTAAAACTGGCGACCAACCTTAGGTTCACAATGGGGCTTCCCTTTGATGTAAACCATACCGACCCTCTAGCTCAAGCATCACCGTTAAATGATACCAGCATGTTTTTAAACAAACAGTCGGGGCATCGTTTCTTACGCCTGGATTTATCTCACGCGGGGGCTAACAATAAACAGTGGCAGTATCATTTGGGCAGTGCTAATTGTGAGTCTGAATCCGCTGATGCAGCGCCTGAAGCATCTTGTGCCTTTACTAACAGGGTAGAATTCATTTTACCGATGACACAGCTCGATAGCGAACTGGCACTTGAGATTTCGGTTTCAAATATACTCGCTCAGGTCGACCTTTTAGAGGCTGATAGCTGTGAATTTGGAAGCCCTGAAGCACAACCATGCAAGCAATTGCTACGTAACTTACTGAATAGACCATGGATAAAGTGGGATTAGTCTCGCGCTAAGGGCGTATTATAGACTTTCGGATACTAGAGAGGCTGCGGCTCGCGGGTCATAATAATAGCGAGTGCATGGGTTTAAGTAGAAATTAACCATGCGAAATAGTTTTTTTAATCAATGATAGATGCTTTTATACGCGCGAACGTGAATTTAAGCTTATACTTTAAGCAGAGATAATAACCTATCGCCAATAGGTTAAGCTGTGCACATAGTGTCAAAATTTGCTATCTTAATAAAAATAAATGATTCCTGAACAAGGCGAACTGGCGCGGAGAGAAGAATGACAGAGAAGGCCTTCCTGATAAGCGGTAGAAATACCATTATCCATAAAATTCGAAAGTTAGATTTGCTAATAACGAACGGCGACGAAAATCCGCCCCTTATCGTTACTTATAAAGGCATCAAGCAGTACGAAGGGAAAATCCCTGAGAATAAGCGCGATGCTAAAATGATGGATATGGAACTTGTTGATATTACAACAAGCGATGTGTTTGGCGATGAAAAAACCTTAGTGTTTATTCAAACCCTAAATGGAAAAGAATATAAAATCGATTACACAAAAATCGGTACCAGTATGTTCATCAAAATCCATCAAGATAGCATTTTCTAGTTATTAGAAATTATGTGGGGTCAGCAAACCTGTCCCCAGTTATCTGCTAGCTGCGTATTAAACCCTGCTATTGGCCGTGCTTCTCCTTTAAGTTGCACATAGCGCTGTTCAAATATTGAGAATCGACAAATATCTACTGGCGTAACTTCTGATGCGTTAACACTATTTATGATACCTGCAGTTTCCAGCCCTTCGGCAATTAACTCGGAACAAAACCAACTACTGAAGTCTTCTTGGTTGTAGCTAATGCTTCCTAAAATAGGGTGGCTATCTAACGCGTCTACAGCGGAACCAAAAAGTTGTAGTACGTCATAGGCCTTGCCTTCCTGGTCAAACATGAAATTAAAAAATTCATGTTTGTTTTGCTCGAACATATCGCGAGCAGATTCACCTAATGGTAGCCACCACATGTCGCCGTCGTAGGTATGCACCCGTTCACTTAAGCGGTTAGTCATCACGCCTTTTTTACCGTCATAAACGGTGGCTTCCATAACTTGATTAAAGTACCGACCCGACGCTTCGTCACGCATTTTGGTTTGCATAACAATAGCAATGTGAGTTACGGCTGAGCGGGTGGTTAATTTTGTCCATCGAGAGAAAAGGCTGTTTCCGCCAAAAGCGATAATATCGCCTGGACGCATTTGTTCTCTAATATGATGGTATTTTTGCTGTTCTAACATGATTACCTCCTTGTCTAATGACTGAGTGATTTGTATCAAAGTGTGTGTAACCTGCGACCAGTAAGCGTTTTAGTATGGTTAATTATCGGCTTCTATCGGCCGTTTATCGCTTGGTCTCACGTAACAGAGTTTTAACCTTTTTATAGCGCGAATGTCATATTTTTTCACTAGTTTATGCACGCGAAGACAAAAGTAGTTGTCGACGCATCATTTAACTACTCTCATTTGAGGAACTTGATATGGATATGTCACGCCACGTTAGATTACCCGCTTTGTTTGGTTTTGGAATCACTCTTGCGTTGTCTGCAAGTCTAGCCAATGCAAATGGGTATCCTGAAAGCACTGAACAAGACCTTGTAGCAGTTTGCGAAGCGATAAAAGAAGATAATCGCTTAGCATTGCATAAAGCAGTAAAACGCAGTCGTATCAGTTATAAAAATTTGCACAGAGGATTAGTGTGTAACGGCGAAGATATGCTGTCTTTCGCTCAGTCACACAACGCGACGTCAACAGGCGACTATCTTGCTCGCAAAGTAAAAGCTGATAAATCAGTCTTAACGGCGAAACGTTAACGGCAACTAAATCAGACTTTATGATTGAATTTTAAATCCCTGGATTTGGAGCTACTGATTTTCAGTAGCTCTTTTTTATTTAAAAAGGGGATTAAACTATCAAGTTCATGCGTCATTCCTTTACGCTCTAAACTTTTAAGTACCAGCCTTTTAAGTACCAGCCTTCTAAGCTTGAGCCCTTTGCACATAATCTGCCTATATTCTATTTCCTTCTCTCTATTTCCTTCTCCATAAGGCTTGGAAAGAAAAACGTCGAAAAAGACCAATGTCTTACTAGCGTCATATTCGTTCAGCCGATAGACTGTTTTCGCTAAGAAGTAAGTGCTTTGCCTACTCACTTACTGGGTTTTCAGGAGAACAAGAAGTGTAATGGTTGAACTACGACAATGGATAACCGGCGCGATATTAGTACTTGGATGTTATTACCTTGGTACGTGGCTGTCTTCTTCAACAGGTTTACCCCTGCCTGGTGCGCTTACTGGCTTGCTCATTCTTTTAGCGGTGCTTTTTATCGCTCCTAAGGCCGAACCTCTTGTGGCACGTGCCGCCTCTCCTTTACTCAGTCACATGTCGGTATTGTTTGTACCTGCTGTTCTTGGCGTTAGCGCATATTGGAAGGAAATAGCAGAAAATGGGTGGGCCATAGGTATCGCGATAATCATCACTACCTGCATAAGTTTAGGTATTAGCGCTAAAATAGCAGAAAAACTACTGTCCTCACGCCATACACACCTTTCGCAAGTACCCGCTAAAAGAGATACAGCCGAACAAGTCACTGAGCAAAAGGTAGTGAAAAAAATGGTGAGAAAGGGAAGTGACAATGATTGAAGCTATTAGACATGCCGCTACGCTTTCCGGTGTGGCGTGGCTTGCAATTACGCTACTATTTTATTGGATTGGGTTAACCATAAACCGAAAATATTACCGTTACCCGATTTCTCACCCACTTATTTTTACGGCGCTAAGTGTGGGAGTGCTCGTGTATTTGTCCAATACTGCTATGACCCATTATCAGCAATCTGCTGGTTTGTTGCATTGGTTGTTAGGCCCTGTCACTGTTGCGTTGGCACTGCCTATTTATCGACAATGGCAACGCTTGCGTCACTATGGTTTACCCTTGCTGTTAAGTATAGTGGCTGGCGGTATTGTAGCGCCTATTTTAGCTTGGGCTGCACTGTGGGCGTTTAACTCGCCAGTTAGTCTTCAACTCACTATGTTAGCCAAATCTATTACCACGCCCCTCGCCATGGAAGCATCGGCTCAAATAGGTGGAATTCCTGCTCTTGCCGCTGTGTTTGTCATTACAACCGGTGTAGTAGGCGCCATTGCCGCTACGAGTGTTTTTCGTATTTTTAAGGTAACCGATACGCAATCTCAAGGCGTTGCGCTAGGCACGGTTGCCCATGCAGTAGGAACCGCAAAATCGCTCCACATGGGCGATGAAGTGGCAGCCATGGCAACACTAGGTTTGTGCGTAAATGGCATATTTACCGCTATTATTTTGCCATTAATATTTAGTTTTCTCTCACCATCTCTTTAATTTTGACTACAATGGATAAAAAGCATTTCATTCGAAAGTGCTATTGTTAGTTTCGACGTGTCACGTCAATATATGAACCGTCAAAATTTATCGCTTCAGTTCGAAGTATTAACGCCGATACAGTGTTGATTACAACGCATTGTAATTTTCACTATTATCAAAAAGCTAGGTGGTAAGATTATTCAATGTTTTCTGTACTCGTCTGTGACGACTCGTTAGTCGCTCGAAAACAAGTTGCCAAATGTTTGCCTCAGGACTGGGAAATTGCCGTGCATTTTGCAAAGAATGGGCAGGAAGCACTCGTTGCACTCAAAGAAGGGAAAGGCGACTTACTGCTACTTGATTTGAACATGCCCATACTCGATGGTTATGGCACGTTAGAGGCAATTAAAGCGGAAGGCTTGTCGACTAAGGTCATTGTCATTTCAGGTGATATTCAACCTGAAGCTTACGATAGAGTAACGGCCTTGGGGGCATTGGATTTTATTCGTAAGCCGGTCTCACCTCAAACCCTTGCTGAAGTGCTCGATAAATTTGACATATTGCACAGCGAGCCAGAGCCCGTTGTTGAGGCTGCGCCGTTAGATCCTGATATTCGTGACTGTTACCAAGAAATAACGAATATCGCCATGGGGCAAGCCGGTGATCACTTAGCCCGTATTATGAACGTCTTCGTTCGACTTCCTATTCCTAATGTAAACCTTATTGAAGTCTCTGAATTACATATGATGCTTTCAGATATTGAAAGTCATGAGCAAGTTACTGCTGTGTGTCAGGGCTTTCTAGGGCCGGGCATCAGTGGTGAGGCCATTTGTATTTTAAGTGACTCGAGCTTTGAAGATGTGGCAAAAATTCTCAACGTTGAGGGCGAAGTGGATGATCAGCTACAGCTAGAACTATTAATGGATGCGGCCAGTATTCTTATCGGTACTTGCCTTACTGGCCTAGCAGTGCAAATGGATGTTAACTTCAGCCAAGGTCATCCCATTGTTTTAGGGCAGCACCGAGCTATTACTGAAATTATCAGTATGAATCAGATTAGATGGAAACGAACCCTCGCCATCGAGCTAAGCTATGGCTTAGAAGGTTACAATGTTCAATGTGATTTGATTTTGTTGTTTACCGAAGAGTCGATGAAAATGATGAATTCGAAACTTGCCCACCTGTTGGAGGACTTCTAATGAGCCAACAATTGGATGATATACTCGAATTCCATTGGATGATGGACATGCTTCAAACGGTTGATGTAGGCATTGTTGTGCTAAATCGACAGTTTAAAATTCAAGTCTGGAACGGCTTCATGGAAAGTCATAGTGGCATGCTGCCTAGTGATGTTCGTGATAAATCGCTTTTTGACTTATTCCCTACCATTAAAGAAGACTGGTTTACGCAAAAGTCTAAACCGGTATTTGATCTAAAAACCAGAGCCTTTATGACCTGGGAACAGCGCCCTTATTTATTTAAGTTTCCTAACTACCGGCCGATTACAGGTAGTGAGTCATTTATGTATCAAAACATCACACTGTCGCCATTAATATCGGCTACAGGAAACGTTGAATACATCAGTATGATGATTTACGACATGACAGATGTTGCGGTGGGTAAAAAGCAACTTGAAGCCATACAAGTGCATATGACGGAAGCACAAGAGCGTAATCAGCTCGCCCGCTAATATTTACTTTTATCGCCACAAGTACTTGCGAACCACCCCCATTTTTTATTCGAGCTAATCAACACGTGGCCACAGTTGCACGTGTTGCCGGAGTCACTATGCGAACGTTTTTCCAGTTTCTATTCTCACCCCAACTATTGCCATTAGAGGCGAAAGCAAACGCTGTCTCTTCCACAAAGCATTTCATTTTAGTCGCTACGGTGTTTGCGTTAGCTGCGTGTGGTGGCGGAGGCGGTGATTCAGATGGCGGTAGTGGCTCTAGTAACAGTGACTTAGTGATTAACGCCGGTGACGATGCAACGGTGACCGAGGGCGCAAGTTATTCCTTGAGTGCGGTAGTGAGTGGTGGGAATGAAGAATATACTTATCGCTGGTCGGCATCGCCTTCACTGACTATCACCAACGAAGACACTAGCGATTCTGCTGCTAGTTTTGAAGCACCAAGCGTATCAAGTGCCACTGAATATACTATTACCGTAACGGTTAACGACACGGGGGGCAACGAAGCCAGTGACTTGACCATTATAACCGTGGTGCCGATTAATATTGCACCAGAAGCAATTATTGATGTGCCCGAGTGGGATGGTTTAGACGCAAATAATTTCCCTGGCGGCGTAGAAGTTATTTTTGACGGCAGTAGCAGTACCGATGACGACGCTGCAGACGAGAGCGCGTCCATCTCTGATTACAGCTGGACGCAAACCGATGGTACTAACGTTATTACGGGGGAAGAAACCAATTTATCAACTCTTACCATAGTGACGCCTATTGCAAATGATGCGCAGACCTTGAGTTTCGAACTAACTGTAACCGACAGTGAAGGCACCACCGACACAGAATCTGTGACTATTTTTGTTCAGTCGGAGTCAGATACGCTTCCCGTCGTTGACGCAGGTTCCTCACAAGGCGTATTCAGCGGTGAAACGATTGTACTAGATGGCGATGCCAGCACCAGTATTCCAAGCGCATTACCCCTGACCTACGATTGGGAGCGCAGCAATAACGTCTCTTCAATAACCTTACCTGCTAATGCGGCAGATGCAGCTACCTTAAGCCAAAACGTAGACATACAAGCAATCGATGATGAAGATGACTTATCGACGTTTGCTATCGCGCCTGCGGTAACTGAATATACTGTAGTGGCTTACACATTAACCGTGACCGATGCCAACGGTAATCAAGTAGAAGATACAATTAATGTGGGTGTACGCCCCATGCCGACTCCTTTAATGAATGATACTGGCGTGTTGCAGCAAGCAACTGATAATGCGCTGACTGAAGCGCAACAAAACGAGTGGCCGGGTCAAGATGGTCAACGAGGCGCTGATATTGTTGAACAAAATGGATTAATTGAGAAAGCCGGACGTGGTAAAGCGGGCTTCGATTATACCCGCTTAAATGCCAATGGTGATGAACAGGATGCCAGTGCAGATACGTGGTCATGCGTACGCGACAACGTAACGGGCTTAGTGTGGGAAGTTAAAACCGACGACGGTACACTGCAAGATAAAGACTACACTTATTCATGGTATAGCGACGATGTTAATGGCGGCTATGAAGGTGATTTAAGCGGCAGCGATACGGTTTGTTCACTGACCAACTGCAACACACAAGCTTATGTGACAGCGCTAAACGCTCAAGGATTATGCGGTTTTTACGATTGGCGTATGCCCACCCATCAAGAGCTTTTCTCGCTCATGCATTTAGGTATCTCTGATAGTATGACCATTGATGAAGACTACTTTCCGTATACTGGCGTACTTTCGGCAAACCCAGTGTGGTACTGGACTTCTGTACCAAGCGCCGACGGTGTAAACAGCGACGATGCGCAAAATGCATGGGCGCTGGATTTCGATTCTGGGGTAGATAACTTTTTAAATAAATCCTCGGCGGCAAAAGTACGCTTAGTAAGAGCGGGGAGATAATCATGAAAACATTTGCACCTTTATTAGCACCGATAGCAGCATCGTTGATGTTAATTTCTACGACACTTTCGGCACAAACCTGTTTGTCCGATGGGCTTGAAACCACACCTGATGAAGACTTTACCACTATCACCAGTAGTACGGTATTGCATGAGCCTACCGACTTGGTGTGGGAGCGGTGTGCAGAAGGGCAAACATGGGATGGAAGTACGTGTGACGGCGAAGCCGTGAAGTACACATGGCAGCAAGCATTGAAGTTAGCGCAAGCGGCCAGTGATGAAGACTTATTAGGTTGGCGACTTCCTAATGTTAAGGAACTTGCCACCATTGTTGAGCGTGACTGTGTACGCCCCGCTGTAAATAGCACCATGTTCCCAGAAACGCCGCCAGATGACTTTTGGACATCTACCCCTTCGGTTGATGACCCCGATAGGGCGTGGGTAGTGGCTTTCTTCAATGCGAGCCATTCAATTAAAGAGAAAGATCGCTTTATTTACGTAAGATTGGTGCGAACGTACACAAACGATTAGCGAATATGCACCAATCTTCAATTTATACTTTAGGCTAATGCTAAGGTTGTATGGTAGGAAATATGAAAGCGCGCACTTATAATGCGCGCTTTTCTTATTGCTAGCAGGCATCCATGTTGACCTTGATACTTCACCCTGATTTTTCGCAGTTTAGACTCATGTCGCCTTCCTATTTGCGTGTAAGCTAGCCACAATACTCCCATGAAATATTTTGAACGCCTTTTACTAGGTATTGTAAGCACAGTGCTATTTGCTGGATGGATTAAACCAGCCTCGGCAGAAATCTCGTGCAACATTGATTTTGCGTATGGCTTAGCGGTTAACGACACTCAACTTCGCGTTATGGAAAAGTCTCGCACGCGGGTGCAAATTAACGATCAAACTCAACTTTTTATCGATGGTCGTTGGCAAACCCTTACCGCTGAGCAAAGCGAGTGGTTAGGAGAGTATGCGCATGGCCTCCATTATGTGGTGCCTAAAATGATAGTTTTGGCTACCGAGGGTGTCGACCTGGCAGTAGATACTATTGAAAGTGTTTACTTAGGTTTAGTAGGAAGCGACCACGATAGCTACGAGCGCTTAAATAGCGCCATGAAGCGAGTGAAGGTAAGAGTTAAAGATAAGTTTAGGCACGCCAGTAATCACTACTTCATTGGCCCAGGATCGTTAGAAAGTGTGGATGATTTTGTTGATAGTGAAATTGAAGCCCAATTGGAAGAGGCTATTTCCACCTCGGTGGGCGGAATTTTATCGGCTATTAGCGGGATCAATACCAATAGTGATGAAGTGAACAGCGAGAAAGTGGCTGAAATTACCCGTCAGCTAGGCACGGTAGGCGAACAGCTTGAAAGAGATATGAACAGCAAAGCGACCAGCCTGCGCAATAAAGCAGAGTGGATTTGTAACAAGCTAAAACGCTTAGACGTTGCAGAAGAAAAGCTTCGCGCTTCAATACCCGCACTGCAACCGTATAATCTCATTATTTCCCACTCCCCAGAGGAAACGGAATAGCGGATAGCCTCGCACTAAGCGTGGCCAATCCAGTCTAGTCTCAAGCTATACAAAACATGACAGTAAAGTGTTCAGGTAACGTCTGCCTTTGGCGGTGACCTGCCAATGGGTATCGGTGATATCCAGCAGCCCTTGTGCCTGTGCATCATCCAATGCATCTTGATATTCTTTCGTTAATTCAACACCGGTTAATGCAGGGTAATCCTCAATAGGGCAGGGCTCTACCAATCTAAAGCGGTTCATGAAGAATTCAAAAGGTAAGTCTTCTGCAGGTACTTGAGTTTCAGTATCTAAATAAGGACGGCTTATTTCCATATAGCCACGAGGGTGCTTAATTTTAACCGTGCGCGTAATCGTGCCCGTGGCAATATCTGTAATTTTTCCGTGTGCACCGCAGCCTATTCCTAAGTAATCCCCAAAGCGCCAGTAGTTAAGGTTATGTTGACACTGATGCCCCGCTTTTGCGTAAGCAGAAATCTCATATTGCTCGTACCCAGCAGCTTTTAAACGGGCATGCCCCTGTTCTTGAATGTCCCATAAAATATCATCATCGGGTAACTCAGGGGGACGTGAATAAAAGGGTGTATTGGGTTCAATCGTTAGCTGATACCACGACAAATGATAGGGTGACAACGCCAGTGCTTTGTCTACATCAGACATGGCATTTTCAACACTTTGCTCAGGCAAGCCGTGCATTAAATCAAGGTTAAATGTAGGTAGCCCAGCGCTGTGTGCCTGATTAATCGCTTCTATGGCTTGGGTATCGTCATGAATGCGGCCAAGTACCTTTAAGTGGGCTGGCTGAAAGCTTTGTATACCTACTGAAATGCGGTTAATACCTGCTTGATAGAAGCCAGCGAAACGGCCACTTTCCACCGTGCCAGGGTTGGCTTCCATAGTGATTTCGGCATTATCAGCCAAGTTCACGCGCGTGCGGATACCTTTGATTAAGTCGCTAATCGCCTCGGCTGAAAATAAGCTCGGTGTGCCACCGCCTATGAAAATAGTTTCAACGGTCCTATCGCCTATGCGCTTAGCATCTATTGCTAAGTCATCAAGCAGATGAGCGACATACTCTTTTTCGGGCAATGCCGACTTTAAGCCGTGTGAATTAAAATCGCAATATGGGCATTTTTGTACGCACCAAGGAATATGCACATACAAACTTAGTGGAGGATTACGCAAAGGTGTTTCTCATTGATGCTAATAATATAGCCAGTGCGTTTCCGCGGTGACTAATACGGTTCTTTTCAGCTTTATCTAACTGCGCTGCGGTGCAGTTGTGCGATGGCACGTTGAATACTGGGTCGTATCCAAAGCCGCCGTCACCTTCACGAGATTTAAGAATTTCACCTTGCCATTTGCCTTGGCTAACGAGTGGCACAGGGTCACCTGCGTGGCGCATAAAAACCAATGTGCAAAAGAAGTGGGCTTTGCGATTGTCAGAACCTGCTAACTCACTTAAAAGCTTGTCGATATTGTCGCTGTCGGTAGCATCCTCGCCAGCAAAGCGTGCTGAATAAATACCAGGTGCGCCGCCAAGGGCATCAACCACTAAGCCGGAATCGTCAGCAATAGCCGGTAAACCGGTTACCTTGGCAGCATGTCGCGCTTTAATAATGGCATTCTCAACAAAGGTAGTGCCTGTTTCAGGTACGTCTTCTACGCCCAATTCTTTTTGCGCAATAACATCTACACCGTACTCAGCAAACAAGCTGGTGAATTCACGCACCTTGCCCTGATTACCAGACGCAAGCACTATCTTTTGAGGAAAAGTCATAAAAATACCTTAACAAATCTAATTCAGTTTTAGCTGGCGCTGGCTAAGCTAAGCAGGAGACCTAACTACCCCGTAACCACGCGGTGAATACATCCCTGTACGCCCTTCTTTTGCATGTAGGCCGCATCCATGCGGCAGAGGGGTTACTGTGCAGTTAGTTCTCCTACTTGCTAGCCTGTGTCGCTAATATTGCAGTTTTAATCGCGATTTATTTAATAGCTTGTGTAGCAGATTAAGAGCAACTTAATAAGGCACCGTTTTTAAAAAACTTTGAATGGCTAAAGGTGGTTTATACCTGCCGGTTTCGCAGATTGCCCTGAATTGGGAGAAAGCTTGCGCAGCCAATACACCTGATTGGCCGCGCTAACCGTGCCATCGCTAACCGTGCCATCGCCAACCTCGTCATCAACTAGCACGCAAATGGCCGCATCACTTATCCCCGCGTCAGGTTATCGCGTTAGCGCTTCTTCGTGCGATTCTTAATTTTTGGTTTCGCTTTGGACTTGGCTTTTGCTTTGTCTTTCGCCGTTAGCTTTTTCTTTCTTGGGCCAATTTTGGGGGCTTTATTTTGCGGACGAAGTTCAGCGATAACCCGGGCTTTGATTGGTTCTTCGGTGTAGCGCGCTGCTTTGGTGATAAATTCAAAGTCGTGGGCTTCTATCAAAGATATCGCAGTGCCTTTGGCGCCAGCACGGCCGGTACGTCCAATTCGGTGAACATAAACGTCGGCTTTACGTGGCATATCGAAGTTAATAACATGGCTAACTTCAGGTACATCAATGCCTCGCGCGGCTACGTCGGTAGCTAAGAGTACCGGCACTTCGCCACTTTTAAAGCGCGTTAAGGCAGCCATACGTTTATCTTGTGGCATTTCGCCTTGTAACCAGCACACCATAATATCTTGCGATGCTAAATAGTCTTTAAGCATTTGCAGGCGTTCGCGGGTTTTAACGAATACAACCGTGGTAGTCGCTTGTTCTTTTAATATATGAACGAGCAATGCCTTTTTATGGTTTAAGTCATCAGCTAAGTGATACCACTGGTGAATTTTGTTCTTTTCTTTGCGTGATGGAAAGGCTTCAATCACTTCAGGATTTTGCAGAATGTCTTTGGCAAACTGACTTACACCGCCGCCTTCCAATGTGGCAGAAAATAGCATGTTCTGTTTGCGCCAGCGTGCTTCACTAGCAATCTGGTTCACAATAGTGCGGAAACCCATGTCTAGCATGCGATCGGCTTCATCAAGAATAAGGCACTCGATGTCTCGACAATCGGCCATTTCATTTTGAATATGCTCGAATAAACGCCCTGGTGTCGCCACCAAAATATCGATGCTTTGGCTAAGGGTTTCTCTGTCGGTACCGTAGTTAATGCCACCGGTGATCACACCGCTAACAATGTCAGTGTGCTTGGTTAACTCTACGGCTTGTTCATACACCTGCAGCGCAAGTTCGCGGGTAGGGGTAAGAATAAGAATGCGAGTTGAACCTGGCTGCTTACGCGGGTAGTCGAGTAAAAACTGACAAACCGGCAACAAGAACGCAGCGGTTTTACCCGTGCCAGTAGGCGCAGACGCTAAAATGTCGCGTCCGTCCATTGCATGAGGGATAACCAAAGATTGTACGCTGGTGGGGCTCTCGTAGCCCATATCCGCCACCGCGTGGCAGAGTTCTTCGTCTAATTCGAGATCTTCGAAAGTCATAGTATAAAAACGCTCATATTGAATGGGGCGTATTGTAGCATTTATGGTACAAAACGTAGAAAAAAAACACGTAATAGGTAATTTACCGATGTGTTTTGTGTGAGCTCTTTATAAAAGCTCATTTTTAAAACGCACTTGCCAGTGCGCCTTATCAAAGTAGTGTGCTTATTTTTTCCAATTTAGCGTTGTTTAGTGCTTCACGAATTTCTGGGCCTTTAAATCCTTGAGCAATAATGTGCTGAACATCCACGGCATTGGCTGCCACTAAGGCTTGAGTTATCAACGCTTCGCGCTCTGGCCAATGTAATGAACTCATAGTGCCGGCCTGCGCTGAATCAGAGGGGTGCATTGCAATTGGTTGCAGGGCATTAAGAAAAAGCCTAAAGCGCTCAGGTCGTCGCCATGCATCGGTTTTATTAAACACTGTTAACAGCGTGTCGGCGTCTAGTTTGTCGCAATTAAGAAGTGATGTTTTATGCGCGCATACCATTTCAGCAATGTCGCTTACCGTATTTTGCACTTTTAATCGTTTACACAGTTGCTGAACGTCATTGAGTGATAAGCCTGAACAAAGCGCTGCAAAACGAACTTCTATTGGCGCAGACGGACTGGCGTCTTGTTCTTGTGGTTGAGAGTGCGTTTGCCTTTGAATTTGTTTGAGCGCTTGAATGCCAGTATTAAAAGCGCTTTCAGACTGACTAAGTTCTGCAAACCAGTCGTCTAAGCCGTTGCACGCTTTTAAGGTTTTGAAAAATACCTCGGGCGTGGCTTCAAGTAAACTTCGCTTGGTTTCTTGCCATACTCTTTCTGCACTTAGGCTAGTTAATTCACCAGACTTGGCCATGTCGGTCATCAGGCTTAGGGTTTCTTCAGCAATGGTGAATCCTAAGTAGGCATAGCGGGTGGCGAAACGGGCAACGCGAAATACCCGCAGAGGGTCTTCACTGAACGCTTCAGAAACATGACGAAGTACTTTATTTTGTAAATCTTGTTGGCCATGATAAGGATCGATAAGTTCGCCGTCTTGATCTCGGGCAATGGCATTTACCGTTAAGTCCCGGCGCTTTAAATCCTCTTCCAACGTAACCGAGGTAGAAGCGTCGCACTCAAAGCCTGTATAACCGCTTCCCATTTTACGTTCGGTACGGGCAAGTGCGTATTCTTCTGAGGTTTTGGGGTGTAAAAATACAGGAAAGTCTTTACCGACTTGAGTGAAGCCTTTAGCTAGCATTTGCGCTGGTGTTGCTCCTACCACAACATAATCTCGTTCGGTAACGGTTCTTCCCAAAAGGGTGTCGCGTACCGCGCCGCCAACTAAATAAACCTGCATGTAACCTCTATTTTAAAATTTAACTCAGCCAATAGTTATTATTACAGAAGCAGATTGTATAAGCACACTTTGACTTCTGTTCACGCTCTGGTAGTTTAAATCGCGTTTTCAACTTCAACAGCGAATACCATGTATTTGAATTACTTTGGGTTAAGCGATAATCCGTTTTCAATCGCACCAAACCCCGATTACCTCTATATGAGCCCGCGGCACAAAGAGGCGTTAGCTCACCTTACTTTTGGGCTAAGTGAAAGTGGCGGTTTTGTTATGCTTACCGGCGAGGTAGGTACAGGGAAAACCACGGTTTCTCGTAAGTTATTGCAACAATTGCCGGATAACACCCAAGTAGCAATGATACTAAACCCAACGCTTTCTGCGCTGGAGTTGCTCGCCACGGTATGCGATGAACTTGGTTTACCGTACCAAGAAGAGAAAGCCAGCTTAAAATACTTCACCGATTTGATTTTATCTAAATTGGCAGAAAATCACCAACAGGGCATGAATACGGTGTTGATGGTTGATGAAGCGCAACATTTATTGCCTGAAGTGTTGGAGCAGTTGCGGTTACTCACGAATCTAGAAACCAACCGCGAAAAATTACTAAAAGTGGTATTAATTGGTCAGCCTGAATTACAGCAACTATTGAAGCGTAACGAGCTAAGACAGCTCGCTCAGCGTATTACTGCGCGCTATCATTTACTGCCCCTTACCGCCCCAGAAGTTAGTGCTTACATAGCGCATAGGCTTAGTGTGGCACACGGTGATGTGAGTATTTTTAGCAAATCTACTTTGCGGGCAGTGCATCAAATAACCGGTGGTATTCCAAGAGTTATAAACTTGCTTTGCGATAGGGCATTAACGCTTTCTTTCACCAAACAACATGCCGTAGTGCAAAAGCCTATTTTCCTTGCTGCGGCACAGCAAATTCTTGGTGAAGATGTGGTCAGCCAGCGTATACAGGGTAACCGTAAATGGTGGCTTGCTAGCGCATTTGTAGTGGCTGTGTTTTGTGGCTATGGCCTAGGGAGTTTATATGTCTAACATTCTTAGTATTAGTGACCTAAAGCCCGGCATGGTGATTGTTAGAATTACGCAACAGAATGGCCCGGTTAAAATTCGAAAATCCGGCCTGGTCTCCAGTGATGCTATGGTGGAAGGCTTAGCAGAAATGGGGGTTCAGGAAATAGAAATAGATCCCGATCAAACCGTAGAGATTGCGCCTGCAGCGACCGCTGGCGTCGGACATCGAACGCAAACCCAAGCGCTATTACGTGGCCAGCACGATACCAGCGCAAAGTTCGACAAAACGCTATCTGACCAATTTAATCGCAGTTTGTTTTTGCCTACCGTGCAAGGGCTGCCTTCCATGTGGAAGGTATATGGTAAAGAGCTGGCGACTTACTCAGCGATTGTTGCAGGTGGTTTATGCTTAGGGTTTCTGATTGCCACGCGAGGGGAGTGGTGGCCTACCGTTACTGCGTCGGTTGTGGAATCTATTCGACCTGAAGCTCCAAACACCATTGGCATCTCGGAGCAAGGCTCCCAAGCGCTTGCACAAGCCCCTTCACAGTTACCTGCGCAAGTGAACTCTCAAGGCAGCGAACAAGGGGCTGAACAAACTACAGCGCCTGAAACTACGCCACTAATGGTGCCCAATGCATCTGAACAAGTATCAACGACTAGCGATAATTCACCTTCTGAAAATATCGCTTCGCAAGAAGATGGTTCAGATCGCATAGCGCAAGCCGCTAATACCAACCCAAATTCGCAGTCAGTGCCAAGCCAAGCACGGACGGAAAACCCATCACGGACGGAAAATCAGACGCGGTCGGGAAATCAAAATGACGCTGATGATACCCTCGACTTAGCCGTGGCTGAGGAAGAAGGGCGCGTGCTTAATTCTCAAGGCAACCAAGATGACAACAAGATTGAAGTATCGCCAGAACTGTTAGCGCGTTTTAATCAAGCGGTGGCCGCACTCGATACCCAAGCTGAGAATAATGATTTTGAGCCGGAAACGAAAGTAACGGTACGAGATAATATTCAGCGTGTTGATCAGTTGCCTGTACGGCTATTAACGCGGTTGCCCTCTATGAATTTCAGTGCGCATATGTACGCTTCACGACCAGACGATCGTTGGGTGCGAGTGAATGGCATACAAATGAGTGAGGGTGATTGGATTGACGATAAAGTGCAAATTGTCAATATTGAAGCGCAGCAAGTGGTGCTAGGTTTTGAAGAAGAACTCTTCACCATGGCGGCGCTTACTGACTGGTAGTAAAGGCGCTAGGTAATGGGTATTGAAGTGAATGTTAATACCCTTGGCTTATAGTCAGGGTGCTCATTAGTCTGGCGCTTGATTTACCAATACGTCTTGAAAGAAATTCGACAAGTTCACGTTGAAATCATCGGGCCGCACGCCCGAAACAATTTCATCGTCATTATCACTTAAATCTAACCGAGTAATATCATCATATTGCTGGGATGGAACGCTATAAAATGTCATTACAATGGGACTCATTGTACTAAGTGGGTTTTGTTGGCTGACAATGGCAAGTTTCCCACTTTTTAGCCTAACAATTGAGCCTACAGGGTGCACTCCCATGCATGTGACAAATTGGCTAACCAAGGCTTGATCGAGGCTCTTATCTTCCGTTAATCGTTTGAGGGCCTGGGTGGGGCTAATACTTTCTTTGTGGGGACGATTGGACACCATAGCATCGTAGGTATCAATAATACCTGCAATGCGCGCAAATTCTGAAATTTCCATGTCTTTGAGTGCTTTAGGGTAGCCACTGCCGTCTATGCGTTCGTGATGTTGCGCAATAATCGATAACACTAAATCCGAAATATCACCGCACTGCTCCACAAGCTCAACACCAATATCAACATGGGTTTTCATCACTTCCCAATCTGCCGCTGACAAGTCTTGAACACTGTTGTGAACATCCATAGGTAACGACGACATGCCAACGTCCATTAACAATGCCCCTAGACTCGCTTGGTCTATGGTTTCTCTGTCATAGCCAAGAAACTGGGTAAACATGCCCATTAAAATACTACAGTTGATAGAGTGTTCTAGCAGGTAAGCGTTATTGTTTTTTATCAGGGTTAAGCAGGACAGGGCGTCCTTGTTATCAAATATACTATCGATAAGGCTCTGAGCTAGTTCTTTCACTAATTTTAAGTCGTTTACCGCACCACGATTAAGTGCAGATAAAAAGCCGTTTTGTATATTTACCGCATCAAAGTAAAGCCCATTAGCTTCTTTCATTGCGTTTCTTGTAAGGCTATTAGGGGCTGGCGACTGCTCTTCTTTTACGTTAGTAGGCGCTTGAGTGATTGTTTCTGAGGTGGGAAAGGGAGCTGAGTCGGTTGCTGGTTCGTGAATAACAGACTTCTCGAAGTCTACTTGAACAATCTGTATCCCGCGAGATTTTAAGGTGTTGATGACCGTTTGATGTTTTATAAGGCCCTTTGAACGCATCCGTAAGCTGCCAGTTTGTTTAAGTACTTGGTTGATGTACATCCCTGGTTTGAGATCATCAATAGGTACTGCTTTCAGCATAAAGACTCCATTCAATTTTTTGAGCGATGTTAATTACTTACTAAAGTTAGGCGAAGTACGAGTACTTCGCCATCACTACGGCGCAAAATTCCACTGAACGATACTAAAGTTTAAACTTTACGTTTAAGAGTGAGTATTTTACAGCCAGTATTTAAATCCAAGCAGGTTGCTTAGCTTCGTAAGCCGAGATTTTGTCGGTAAGCTCAAGCGTTTGGCCAATTGCATCTAACCCTTTTAGCAAGTTAGTTTTATGGTGATCCGCAATGTCGAAGCTAAAGCTATTCTCACCAAAAGTTACAGTTTGCTCTGGTAAGTTAACCGTAATTTCTAGCGCTGGATTGGCTTCTACTGCTGCAAATAGCGCGTCCATTTCACTGCTGGCAAGCGCAACTGGCAACAATTGGTTGTTAATGCAGTTGCCGTAAAATATATCAGCATAGCTGGTGGCAATAATGGTCTTAAAACCAAAATCGTTCAGCGACCATGGCGCATGTTCACGGCTAGAACCACAACCGAAGTTTTCTCTGGTAAGTAGAATACTTGCACCGGCAAACTCAGGTTTGTTCAATGAGAACTCAGGGTTAGGTACTTTTTCTTCTAAATCCAAATAACGCCAATCGTGGAACAAGTGCTTTCCATAGCCCGCACGGGTTACACCAGTTAGAAACTGCTTAGGAATAATTTGGTCGGTATCTACGTTAGCTTGGTCTAGCGGTACCGCTGTACCTGTATGCGCGGTAAAACCTTGTGTTGTATCAGACATTATTTACTCCTGAAAATCTCTAACGTCGGCGAAACGGCCCGTAATAGCGGCGGCAGCTGCCATCGCTGGGCTAACCAAGTGGGTGCGTGCACCACGGCCTTGGCGGCCTTCAAAGTTTCGATTACTGGTTGATGCGCAGCGATCGCCAGCCACCAGTTTATCGTCGTTCATACCTAAGCACATAGAGCAGCCCGGCAAGCGCCACTCAAAGCCAGCATCGGTAAAAATTTTATCTAACCCTTCAGCTTCCGCTTGTTTTTTCACATGACCTGAACCCGGAACCACAATGGCGGTAACCGAATCGACCACTTTGCCGTTTTTAGCAATATGGGCAGCTGCACGTAAATCTTCAATACGACCATTAGTACAAGAACCGATAAACACATGGTTTACGGCAACATCGGCAAGCTTGTCGCCTGCTGATAATCCCATATAGCCCAAGGCTTTTTTAGCGCTTTCTTTTTCGATAGGATCAGAGAAGTCATCTGGGCCCGGCACGGGTGCATCAACACCAATAACTTGGCCTGGGTTTGTGCCCCAAGTAACCTGAGGTGCAATGTCAGCCGCTTCAAGCTCTACTACTGTGTCAAAGCTTGCGCCTTCTTCAGTGTAAAGGGTTTTCCAATAGGCTACTGCGTCTTCCCAGTCTTGGCCCTTCGGCGCATATTCACGGCCTTTAAGGTATTCAAAAGTAGTGTCATCTGGTGCAATTAAGCCTGCTTTAGCACCGGCTTCAATGCTCATGTTACACACGGTCATGCGCTCTTCCATGGTTAAACCAGAAATAGCTTCACCCGCGTATTCAATAACGTGCCCCGTTGCGCCTGCGTGACCAATTCTACCAATGATGGCAAGAATAATGTCTTTCGCAGTAATACCAACAGGAAGCGTACCATTTACCTTAATAAGCATGCTTTTCGCACGGCTTTGCTTAAGGGTTTGGGTGGCTAATACGTGCTCTACTTGAGACGTACCAATACCAAATGCTAGGGCACCAAATGCGCCATGAGTGGCAGTGTGTGAGTCGCCACATACTACTGTCATGCCCGGTTGAATTAGGCCTAGTTCAGGGCCCATAACATGCACAATACCTTGCTTTTGGTGGCCAACAGGGTACAGCTGGATACCGTGTTGTTCACAGTTATTCGCAAGGGTGTGAAGTTGAAGCGCATTTTGCGGGCCGCATGCATCTATCGCCAACGAGCGAGTAGAAATACTGTGATCCATCGTGCCTACTGTGCGCTCAGGACAACGTACTTTACGGCCTTTTTCATTTAAGCCAGCAAAAGCCTGAGGCGAAGTTACTTCGTGTATAAGGTGGCGATCGATATAAATTAAGCTGTCTTCGCCCAATTGATCGATAATATGTGCTTGCCACACTTTGTCGTATAAGGTCTTGGCCATGGTGTTAATTACTCCTGCGCCATTAATTGTTTTACTATTTCATCACCTACTTGTGAGGTGGTAGATGCGTTCTCTCGCTTATCATCAGGAAGGAGTTCGCCTGTAAGAACCCCCGCTTCTAATGTGGCAATAACCGCTTTTTCGATAGCGTCGGCAGCATCAGTTAGGTTCATACTGAAACGCAACATCATGGCGGCAGAAAGCACCTGTGCAATTGGGTTGGCAATACCTAAACCTGCTATGTCAGGTGCAGAACCACCCGCTGGCTCGTATAAACCAAAGCCATCTTCATTCATACTAGCAGAAGCCAATAAGCCCATAGAGCCTGTCATCATGGCACATTCGTCAGAAACGATGTCGCCGAATAAGTTTGAACACAGCATTACATCAAACTGCGCTGGGTTCTTCATGATTTGCATTGTCGCGTTATCAATGTAGATGTGGTCAAGCTCTACATCAGGGTAGTCTTTTGCCACTTCTTCAGTCACTTCGCGCCATAAGCGGCTGGTCAGTAATACATTGGCTTTATCGACTGAAGTTACTTTACCACGACGTTTCTGTGCAGCTTCAAAAGCGGCAACTGCAATACGGCGAATTTCGCGTTTGCTGTAACGCATAGTGTCATAAGCAAACTCTTCTTCGCCTTCACCTTCGCGACCCTTGGGCTGGCCAAAGTAAATGCCGCTGGTAAGTTCACGAACCACCAACACATCTACACCCGATTTAGCAATGTCTTCACGCAGTGGAGACAAGGCTTCTAACCCAGGATAAATGCGGGCAGGGCGTAAGTTACTGAATAAATCAAAATGACTACGCAGTGTTAGTAACGCAGCGCGCTCTGGGCGCTGTTCTAACGGTAAGGTGTCCCACTTAGGGCCGCCAATACTACCAAATAAAATGGCATCGGCTTGCTCACAACCTAACAAGGTTTTTGAGGGCAGGGCTTCACCTTCAGTATCGATAGCATAACCACCTACAGGGTAGGCTGTGCGGTTAAATGCTACGTTGAATTTCTTTTCTACCGCATCTAAGACCTTGTTAGCCTCTTGCATTACTTCTGGGCCTATACCGTCTCCGGCTAATACGGCAATTGAGAACTGGCTCATTTAAACTCCTGCAACGCGTTCTTGTTGATTTTTCTGCTGGTCAATTTGATCAGCTAAATAAGTGTTGTTTAGTACGAAAATAAGGGCTTTAACACCAGCTTCAACAATATCGGTGGCAAGACCAATGCCGTGGAAACGACGCCCTTTATAAGTGGCGATTACACTTACTTGTGCTAGGGCATCGGCCCCTTCGCCTTTTGAATCTAATTTGAAGTCTACAACTTCAACATCTTCATGGCCCAAGATGGCTCTAATCGCATTGTATGCTGCATCAACAGGGCCGTTACCAATACTAGATTGGATAATCTCTTCTTCACCTACCTTCAGTTTAACCGTAGCGCTTGGAATGATTTCTCTTCCTGACGTTGCTTGAAGGTTCATCAATTGATAGTGAGCGTGGTCGTGCTTTTGCTTATCGAAGAATAATAAAGCTTCTAAGTCGTAGTCATAAACTTGACCTTTCTTATCAGCCAACTTCAAGAAGGCGTCGTAAACCGCTTCTAAGTCGTAATCTTCTACCTTGTAACCCAATTCAGTTAAGCGATGCTTAATCACATGGCGTCCTGAACGAGAGGTTAAGTTTAGGTTGTTTTTATTAATACCTACACTTTCCGGTGTCATGATCTCATAGGTATTTTGCGCTTTTAATACACCGTCTTGGTGAATGCCCGATGAGTGACTAAATGCGTTCGCACCTACAATGGCCTTATTCGCTTGAACGGGCATGTTACACAATTGGCTAACCAACTTAGAAGTACGCGAAATTTCTTGCGAATTGATGTTGGTGTTAATACCCAACATGGCTTGACGGGTTTGCAAAATCATTGCAATTTCTTCAAGGGACGCATTACCCGCACGTTCACCAATACCGTTAATAGTACATTCAACTTGGCGTGCACCTTGTTCTACAGCGGCTAACGAGTTAGCTACTGCTAAGCCCAAATCGTTGTGGCAATGCACAGAGATAATGGCTTTATCGATATTTGGAACGCGGTTAAACAACTGCTGAATAATGCCGCCGAATTCTGTTGGCGTTGTGTAACCTACCGTATCGGGAATATTCACCGTGGTAGCGCCGGCATTGATGGCGGCTTCTACCATACGGCATAAATAGTCTATGTGAGTACGGCCAGCATCTTCACATGAAAATTCAACGTCATCAGTGTATTTGCGAGCATGTTTAACTGCTGCAACTGCCATATCTACTACTTCATCGTGAGATTTACGTAATTTCGCGCCTACGTGAATTTCTGATGTAGCAATGAAAGTGTGAATTCTAAATTGCTCAGCCACACTAAGTGCCTGTCCGCAGGCATCAATATCGCCTGCCAATGCACGAGATAAGCCACAAACTACAGAGTTCTTAACTTCTTTTGCGATCATTTGAACCGAGCGGAAATCACCAGGCGATGAAACAGGAAAACCTGCTTCAATGATATCAACACCTAAACGTTCGAGTGCTAGAGCGATCTGCAGCTTTTCTTTGGCACTTAAGCTTGCAGGTAAGGCCTGCTCACCGTCTCGCAATGTGGTATCAAAGATTTTCACTTGATTTGTCATAACGCTCTCTCGTTTATAAAAGTTAAAAAAAAACCCGTGCTAAGCACGGGTTTCTGTGTAATTAATCGCTGGTCGCAATCTACCCGTGCAGTCTTGCTGCCATAAGGAGTAGAGTTAGAAGAAAGCGATTGCGCATCATTTGCGTATTTTCTTTGCCGACCAGTTGATAGCGACAATGTACCGATCCACGCCTTTAAGGTCAACCTTTGATTCTAATAATGCGTATAAATTTTGGTTATAAATAATGGTTTTTTGAAAATAGGATTTCCATCCTACTTTTTGTTGTTATTTAACACTTTCATTTCACCTGCTTTGAATCCAGTGGGTAAAAAGCGGGTCGTTAGGATGTATATACTAATTTCATCAAATTGGTGAAGCGCTGGTATTGCCTATTCAATTAGCCAAATTGCGATGGAACAGCGAAATTTGCTGCTTAATCAAGGCGTATTGTTTTAGTGATTTTGATAGGGTAAATCACTTACTATCTTCTTGAGAGCAAAATGATGAAGCGCGCTATTTTTTCTTTAGGTTATTCGTTTCTTATCTTCACGTTTTCAACCATTGTTTTTGCAAAACCCTTTTCGAAAAATCTAACCGACTTCGAGTATCCCTTTGATGTTCACACTTTGACATTTGAATCTCAAGGGCGGGGATTGAACATGGCATACATGTATTTGCCGGCAGAAGAAGGGCAACCAACAGTACTGTTGTTGCATGGTAAGAACTTTGCCAGTAGTTATTGGGAAACGACAGCTAATTGGCTACACAATCAAGGATATGGGGTGGTTATTCCTGACCAAATTGGCTTTGGCAAATCAGATAAGCCGGTTAATTATCAATACAGCTTTGCAGCATTAGCGAATAATACCAAAGATTTGCTCACCTCTTTGAATCTAGACGATGTGATTGTGACAGGTCATTCAATGGGCGGCATGGTGGCATCGCGATTTGCACTGCTTTTCCCTGAAATGACGAGCAAATTGATATTAATCAACCCTATAGGGTTAGAGAATTATCTGCATTATGTTGAGTACAAAGATGTGGAATTTTTCTATCAAAATGAACTGAAAAAAACGCCTGAAGATATCGTTAATTATCAAAAGAAAAACTATTACGATGGTGATTGGAATAGTACCTATGCGGAACATGCTAGTTTTCTAACAGGGTGGATTGAAGGTGATGATTGGCCTCAGCTAGCCAAAGTGAGTGCGTTAACCTACGACATGATATTTACTCAACCGGTTATCGAAGAATTCGATAATTTACAAATACCTGTCACCTTAATTTTAGGTACACGGGATAGAACCGGACCTGGGCGAGGTTGGAAAAAAGAGGGCGTTACGCGAGAGTTAGGTCGTTACGATAAACTTGGCGCTGAAGTTAAAGCCCGCAACACTGCCATAACGGTGAAAGAGCTTGACGGTTTGGGGCACTTACCACACGTTGAAGCCTTTTCTCGCTTTATAAAGCGCTACGAAGAAGCGTTGGATTAAATACCGACGCTATGCAGGGAAGTTTGTAGTAAGGTAATCATTGCGTTCTTGTTGTTCTTAAAGCCTGCCATAGGTGTGCCTAAGATAAGAACTCGGCTTAACCTTTCAGAGTGAAGTTTTTCCAGTTTATGTGAGTAGACAGACGCATTTCTCGCAATGAAAGCGCTCGAGGTGCCCCCTTCGATTTATGTCGCCACATATGCCCGCTGCACGCCGATGCCATAATTGCCGTCGTAGGTTTCAGAAGCTGTCGTTTTAATACCGCATTTGCATCGGTGAAGCAGGGAGCGTCTTCTTCTGTGTTGTACTGACTTGTTTCAATCTCACTATGCGCCACCTCGCCGTCAAGAGAAAACCATCCGTGTTTATTAGTATGAAGCGTGTTTGTGGTGTGGTTCACACTATCTATTGAGTCGAGCTCTATATGCATACCTTCTAGCGTAGTTAAGCATATCGGTACAACCAAACCGTAATCTGCATATTGCCTATACCACTGATATTTCTTATCAATAGATTGGGTGATCCCAGGGCACTTTCCAGGTTGCTTGATAAACCAACTTCCATTGTGGGGATCGATGTCTAGCGGTGAGTTATTATCAATGAGGTATCGCGCCACACTTCGAATATGGTGGGGCAGGCCGGCTAATCGGCGGCGCAGTATCGACACATTGGCTGGGCCCTTGTGCGCGATAAGCAAAAGCTCTCTTTCGTATAACGCAGTACAAATTTCAGTGAACTGTGGTTGTGCACCACCGAGCTCGCCTGAATTGCTAAAAAAGCCTGATTGTGTGGAAGACGTATGTCCGTCGGATGCCATAATACTGGTAAGACAATAAAAAACGCAATAAACCTACGTTAGCAGGATTTAGGCTGGGTATCCAGAGACCCAATGCTACCGACTAATAAATATAAGTCACAGTTTGGCAGCAGGAGAATTACAGGCTGCGTGACTGAATTAACAGCCTTGAAACGCTAACTAGTTTTTCTGTAATGAATATCCACAAATGAAAGTATCTATCCCGCCAGCGTACGGCAACAATAGCCGTAAACATTTTACATTACCAATCTAGTCGCATCGAATATATTTATATAAGAAATTAGTACTACCGCTTTCGAATTGGTCTTCATTTGACGAATCAATACTAAAGAATAATTATTTAATTTATCTCACGTTTTCTACTTAAAAAATAAACTCAAATTGTAGCTTTTTATTGCTAACCGTTTGATAACTATATGTTAGTATCTGATTTAGATGGTGAGTGCTTTAATTGGTTAGTTGTTTGGTTATTAATTGGTATTACAATTGGTATTAATGAATCTGTGTTTTTGAGTGATCAAAGGTTGACCATTGTATGTTTTTCGTCTGGCTTTGTAATTATCTTGTAAGTGAAGTGTATCTTTAATGGTGCAGGGTGTAACCACACATAACTTAGCAACGCTGATTTGAAAGCCTAAAAGCTCGGTTCAAAACGCTGCAAGAGGAAACACACATTATCTAAGATTACCTTAGCGATGTTATCTGCAACATCGTTGAGTTTTGCCACTTCTACCCTTGCTCAAGACGCTCAACAAGAAGCTGAAAAAGACGTAGAAGTTATACAGGTTTCTGGTATGCGCGCCTCGCTTGCCAGTGCACTAAACGAAAAACGTTTTACAAACAATTTAGTAGAAGTCATTGAAGCTGAAGACATTGGTAAATTGCCTGACCAAAACTTAGCGGAAGTGTTAGAAAACATCACGGGTATACAAATTACGCGTGAAGCGGGTGTTGGGACAGGGGTTCAGATTCGTGGTACCGACGCTAACCGAACAGAAATAAACGGCGTATCTACAGTGGGTTCAGGCGCAGGCCGAAGCGGTATCGATTTTGAAGATGTGTCAGCAGCAATTATTGCCGGTTTGGAAGTTACCAAGTCACCAGATGCGAAAACAATTGAAGGTTCTGTTGGTGGTACCATCAACCTTAAAACAATTCGTCCTCTTCAATTAACTGAGAGATTGACGTCGATTCGTATTCAAGGTGAAAACAGCAGCTTGTCTACAGACAGTGGTTTCCAACCTCATCTTTCAGCGACGTTTGGTGATAACTGGGAAAACGATCACGGTAAATTCGGTGTGGTAGTGAGTGGTAGTTATTCGGAGCAAGATGTATCGGCGTTCAGACCACGTGCTGACCGAGATAACTTAATTGCATCAGATAGCGGCGTGGCCAGTGCGCAATCCTTCGATTTCCTACCCATTCAGTTTTTCGTACAAGATTATGATAACTACGAATATGAAACGAAAAACTTTGTAGGTACCTTTGAATGGCAGCCAAACGACAACACTAAGTTTTTCTTCGATGCAATCATCAATGACCAAGAACGTTTGCAAGAAAGCTCACGTGTTCAAGCGTCAGGCGTAAGTGCACTTAACGATATTTCAGTACCGGATGCCTTCGAAACGATTAATTTCGGTTCTTTAGGTGGCACTGATTTAGGTTCAATGCAGGCTGCTCTTCGCGGTGTCATTCCAGTCAATCTTGATAACGATGACGACGATCCTAATCTTCGTTTGTCTACCGATACAAACTCTCGTATTACAGAGAGCCAAATCTTTAGATTAGGTGGTGAGTGGCAAGGCGAGAAATGGTTTGTAAGTGCTGAAGTTGCCTCTTCATCTTCAGATACTACCACTCCTAGCTTTAATACTACCCTTAACTTTATCAACCCCAATGCACCGCTAGATGCTGGTGGTGGTAACGACAACAGTGTTCCGTTTGAATATGACTTATCTGGCGGTTCATTAGCGTTCGGAATTGCTTCTGGTGCAGAATACGCACCAACAGTAGAACAGCTTTTAGACCCTGCTAACGTTGTTTTACGTGATGTGAATATAGGTAGAGATACCACTGAAAACTCAGAAGATGCGATCCGTTTTGATTTTTCTTATTACGTAGACTCGATGATCACGTCAGTTGACTTTGGTTATCGCTACAATAAATCAGCGAGCACCCGTGACGATGTTAACACCAGTGTTGGTTTAAGAAGTATGGAAGACAGCCCTCGAGGTGATTTGTTCTCTGAATTACTAGTCGCTGGGCCTAATAACTTCAACGATGCGGATGGTCGCGAACTTTACGTTAGAGATTTCTTAATCATTAACCCTGAATTAGTGGCTTCAGATCCAGATGGCGTATTAGCTACACTACAACAAGCTATGGACGCACACGGTTCGACGGCTACATTGAATGCGCCAACATCAAGTTCATCAGGTTTCTTCGACATCGAAGAAGAAACACATGCACTTTATGCGCAAGCAAACTTTGAATATGAGATGTTCCGCGGTAATTTTGGTTTGCGTTATTTGCAGACAGACGTTACCTCTGTAGGTAACTCAATTACTGTTGACGGTGATGGAAACGAATTGGTATCGCAAGTAACTAATACCGGTGATTATGATTTCATTCTACCTCGATTAAATATTGTTGCTGATGTGGCTGATGATGTTGTCCTTCGCTTCGGTGCCGGTAAAGATATACGCCGACCTGACTTCGACGACTTATCTACTTCAGTAACATTTAGCACAAGCCCTAACCCAAATGTAGCTATCGGTAACCCTGGTTTAGAGCCTGAAGAAGTAACCTCTTTCGACTTAGCGGCAGAATGGTACTTTGCTGAAGCGAGCGTGTTAAGTGTTGGTATATTCCATAAAACACGTAAAGCGCTTCATGTTGACCAGATTGTAAGTGCATTTGAAGATCCAGTAACAGGTTATCGTGATCTTACCGACCCTTGTGAAGGTGGCGGTGTGTTTAACCCAATTGCTGATATCAACGTTTTTGGACCTGAACTAGGCACAGGTATTTGTGTAGGTACAGAAACTAAGATTAACGACGCTGGCGAAACCACGCAAAAAGGTATCGAAATTGCGGTTCAATATGACCTTTCAGGTTTTGAAAAAGAACTAGGTTGGGCTTCAGGTTTCGGTGTACTTGCTAACTACACGATTCAAGAGTTCGATGGTGGTGATTCAGAGAATACAGCCACTAGTCGTGCGGCAAATGTATTTGCAGCTTCTACGGGTATCGATGATATTGAAGTGTCAGCAGTTCAAGGCTTACTAAACTTATCTGAAAATGCCTATAACTTTACCTTGTACTACGAGAAGTTTGGTTTGTCAGCCCGTATGCGTTACACATGGCGTGAAGCGTACCGCTCGGATGACTTCGGAAGCACATCTAGTTTCCCTTGGGGTTTCCCAGTAGTTCAGGAAGACCGTGGTCAGCTTAACGCTAGCATCAACTACGACGTGAACGAAGACTTGAACATAGGTATTGAGGCGGTAAACATTACTGAATCAGAAGTTGAGCAGTCTTGTATTAATGAAGGTGCACTGTTGTGCTTCCAAGGTCTTACCGACCGCCGAGTGACTTTAGGTGCTAACTACCGCTTCTAAATAGCGTGTAGCTTCGCTAACAACACTAAAATTGAAATACCCCAGCACGAGCTGGGGTATTTTTTTGTCTTAAATTAAGCTCGCTAGTCCTTAATTATTGTCATCTTTTTTGAAAGGGACGTTATTGAAGGAGCATTATTGAAAGGGTGTTAGGAAAAGGCTTCAAGCAGACACAAAAAAGCTGCGTAAAGGTTATCCATAAAATATGGGCTTTTACGCAGCTTTTAATTAGGTAAGTAATCAGTACACTTTAACGTAAAATGCACTGAAAATAGTATTACTGACCTTTAATTTCAGAGCGACCTTTATAAGTTGCAGCATCACCTAACGCTTCTTCAATGCGAAGAAGTTGGTTGTACTTAGCAACGCGGTCTGAACGACATAGTGAACCAGTTTTGATTTGGCCAGCTGCAGTACCTACGGCTAAATCAGCAATAGTGGCGTCTTCTGTTTCGCCTGAACGGTGAGAGATAACAGCCGTGAAGCCTGCATCTTTCGCCATCTTAATTGCGTTCAAGGTTTCAGTTAGTGAACCAATTTGGTTGAACTTGATAAGGATTGAGTTACCAATACCGTTATCAATACCACGCTTAAGAATCTTGGTGTTAGTTACAAATAAGTCGTCGCCAACAAGTTGTACTTTTTCGCCAATTTTATTGGTCAAACTTGCCCAACCGTCCCAATCACTCTCGTCTAGACCATCTTCAATAGACACAATAGGGTACTTGTCAGAAAGGTCAGCTAGGTAATCACCAAAGGCTTCAGAATCGAAGCTCTTGTCTTCACCAGACAATACGTATTGACCATCTTTGTAGAATTCAGAGGCCGCACAATCGAGTGCTAGCGTAATATCTTCATTCATTTTGTAGCCAGCATTTTCTACTGCTTCAACAATAACCGCTAGCGCTTCAGCGTTAGAGCTAAGGTTTGGTGCGAAACCACCTTCGTCACCAACAGCCGTGTTTAGGCCTTTAGCAGAAAGTACTTTCTTCAGTGAATGGAAAATTTCAGCACCCATGCGAAGGGCTTCTTTGAAGCTCTTTGCGCCTACTGGCTGTACCATGAATTCTTGAATGTCTACGTTGTTGTCAGCGTGCTCACCACCATTGATGATATTCATCATAGGTACTGGCATCGAGTATTGACCAGGAGTGCCGTTAAGATCTGCAATGTGTTCGTAAAGGGCTACGCCTTTCTCTAAAGCCGCTGCTTTAGCTACTGCTAGCGATACCGCTAGAATGGCATTTGCACCATGAGTTTCTTTATTTTCTGTGCCGTCTAGGTCAATCATGATAGCGTCAATATCAGCTTGTGCTAGTGCGTCTTTACCTAAAAGCGCAGGGGCAATTTCATCGTTAATAGCGGCTACGGCTTTCATTACGCCTTTACCTAAATAACGAGACTTGTCACCGTCACGAAGTTCTAATGCTTCGCGGCTACCTGTTGAAGCACCAGATGGAGCAGCAGCACGGCCCATAACGCCTGATTCTAAGTACACATCGGCTTCAACGGTAGGATTACCGCGTGAGTCCAAAATTTCGCGACCAATAATGCGACTAATTTTCGCCATGTTTTTTCCTTAACAATTGTTTGGAAACACAAACGGGAGCAAGTGTTCCCTTATTAGAAATTAATGATTCTCTTTTTGATACTGTCCAGCAGCAGCGACAAACCCTTTAAATAATGGGTGCCCATCACGAGGGGTTGACGTAAATTCAGGGTGGAATTGACCCGCGATAAACCAAGGATGGTCAGGTATTTCGATAACTTCTACAAGTCGTTTATCAGTGGACAAACCACTTACCTTTAACCCTGCAGCTTCAATTTGTTCACGAAGGTTGTTGTTAACTTCGTAACGATGACGGTGGCGCTCGTAAATTTCAGCACTGCCATACATTTCATGCACCTTAGTGCCCTCAATTAAGTGGCAAAGCTGACTACCTAAGCGCATAGTGCCGCCGAGGTCTGAATTTTCACTACGTATTTCTGTGGTACCTGCTTCATCAAGCCATTCTGTAATTAAACCCACAACCGGATACGGTGTCTCTGGATCAAATTCAGAACTATTGGCATCTTCCATACCCGCTACATTACGCGCAAACTCAATAAGCGCTACCTGCATACCTAGACAAATACCTAAATAAGGCACTTTGTTTTCACGGGCATAGCGTGCAGCGGCAATTTTGCCTTCGATACCGCGCTCGCCAAAGCCGCCAGGCACTAATATAGCATCTAGTTTTTCTAAAATTTGTGCACCTTTGCTTTCAACATCTTGCGAGTCGATATGGTGGATATTTACGGTTAAACGGTTCTTCAACCCAGCATGTTTAAGGGCTTCGTTAACTGACTTATAAGCATCCGGCAATTCAACGTACTTACCAATCATACCGATGTTAACTTCAGCAGTAGGGTTAGACTCTGCATAAAGCACTTGTTCCCATTCAGATAGGTCGGCTTCTTTACAGTCTAAACCAAAGCGGTCTACCACAAGTTGATCCATACCTTGCGCTTTAAGGGCAGCTGGAATGCGGTAGATGCTGTCTACATCTTTAAGCGAAATTACCGATTTATCGTTTACGTTAGTAAATAACGCAATTTTAGAACGCTCGGTAGATGGTAATGCGCCTACAGAGCGGCACACTAGAATGTCTGGCTGAATACCAATCGAACGAAGTTCTTTTACTGAGTGCTGGGTTGGTTTCGTTTTTACTTCGCCTGAAGCTGGCATGTAAGGCACTAAGGTTAAGTGCATGTACATCGCTTTTTCGCGGCCTAGTTCGGTGCCTAGTTGACGAATTGCTTCTAAGAAAGGTTGTGATTCGATGTCACCTACCGTTCCACCAATTTCAACAATAGCCACATCGTGGCCTTCAGCGCCTTCAACCACACGGCGCTTAATTTCGTTGGTAATGTGTGGAATAACCTGAATAGTGGCGCCTAAGTAGTCACCTCGACGTTCACGTTTTAGTACTTCTTCGTATACCCGTCCGGTAGTGAAGTTGTTACGCTTGGTCATACGGGTGCGAATGAAACGCTCGTAGTGACCAAGGTCAAGATCGGTTTCTGCGCCATCATCGGTAACAAATACTTCGCCATGTTGAATAGGGCTCATGGTGCCTGGGTCGACATTAATATACGGGTCGAGTTTTAACATGGTGACGGTGAGCCCGCGAGCTTCAAGAATTGCGGCTAACGACGCAGCGGCAATACCTTTACCTAGCGATGAAACTACACCACCGGTGACGAAAATATAATTTGTCATGCGAAACCTAGAACGTTGAGTTGTATTGGGTAAATATGAGTGTAGTTTAGGAACTAAACTACCCATACTTTGGACGGGTTAATAGTATACGCAAGTTAGTGTGAGCAAACAATCTGTTTGCCCACACAATCGCTTCTTTTACCTATTTGAGCGTGGCTTTCGCCGCAAGCGCTGTTTTTTATGACTGACTTAAACGCTTGAGCGTGTAAATAAGGTCTAGTGCTTGGCGTGGTGAAAGTTCATCTGGGGATAAATTTTCCAACGCTTCTACAACCGGATGGGGTTTATCTGGGAACAACAGTTGTGACTGAGATTGTAAGGAACCATGCGCCGTTGACGCTGCTTTTTTGTTGGCGCGTCTATCGTGCTGCTTGCCAGTTTCATCCCCAATGTTAGATGATTTATCAGTTTTAATATCAGCACTGGATTCAGTTTCAGAAATAAGATGCGCGTTTTCCAAAATAGCGAGTTTTTGCTGCGCCGCTTTAATAACCGGCTTAGGTACACCTGCAAGTTGTGCAACCTGTAAACCAAAGCTTTTACTCGCCGCGCCATTTTGTACGCTATGCATAAACCGGATGGTGTCGTCGTGCTCTACCGCATCCAAATGAACATTAACTACACTTTTCTCGGAATCAGGTAACTCGGTAAGCTCAAAATAGTGAGTTGCAAATAAGGTGTAAGCATTCAGTTTTTGGGCGAGGTAGCTGGCGCACGCCCATGCGAGCGATAAGCCATCGTAAGTACTGGTACCGCGGCCAATCTCATCCATTAACACTAACGAATGCTCGGTGGCATTGTGCAGAATGTTGGCGGTTTCCGTCATCTCTACCATGAAGGTTGAGCGACCAGATGCTAAATCGTCAGAAGCGCCAATACGAGTAAATATTCTATCAATTTTACCAATATGGGCGTTTTGTGCGGGCACATAGCTGCCAATATACGCGAGCAGCGCAATTAACGCGGTTTGGCGCATGTAGGTTGATTTACCGCCCATGTTAGGGCCGGTAATAATAAGCATGCGCTGGCTATCGTTAAGTGTTAATGGGTTAGCAATGAACGGGTCTTTCATAACCTGTTCCACCACAGGATGCCGACCTTCTTCGTAGGTCAGCGCGCTTTCCATACTTAACCTTGGGCGATACCAATCCAGACTTAACGCGCGCTCGGCAAAACAGCATAATACGTCGAGTTTGGCCAATGCTGCGGCCGTTTCAATTAGCGCATTTAGGCTTGGCGCGACTTCATCGAAAAGTGCTTCATAAAGCTGTTTTTCGAGGGCTAGCGCACGACCTTGACTGGTAAGTACTTTATCTTCGTGCTCTTTAAGTTCTGGGGTAATGAAGCGCTCAGTATTCTTAAGCGTTTGCCTGCGAATATATTCGGCGGGCGCTTTATCGCTATTGGCACGACTAATCTCGATAAAGAAACCATGAACCCGGTTGTAGCCTACTTTTAGGGTTGAAATGCCTGTGCGTTCACGTTCGCGTTGCTCCATGGCGTCAAGATAATCAGTAGCACCTTGAGACAATTTTCGAAGCTCATCTAATTCGCTATTAAAGCCTTCAGCAATAACCCCGCCATCGCGAATAACCACAGGCGGGTTATCGATAATCGCGTTATTTAATAAAGCTTGTAGCTCTGGATAAGTACTGGCGGCCTGTTTTAATTCATTTAGCTGTGCAACGTTATACGCCCCCAACGCTTCCTGAAGGTCGGGCAGGGTATTCAACGCGTTTTTAAGTCTAGCGAAATCCCTGGGCCTTGCTGAACGTAATGCCAAACGTGCCATTATGCGTTCAATATCGCCAATCGTTTTTAAATGACCGCGAATAGCATCTGGCTCATTATCGATAAGTGCTTCAATGGCATCTTGACGGTTATGCAACTCGTGCTGATCGGTAATAGGCGAGTGAATATAGCGTTGTAGTAACCGGCTACCCATGGCGGTAGTGGTCGTATCCATCACGCTAAACAGGGTATTTTCAATGCCGCCGGCTAAATTGTGGGTAAGCTCTAGATTTCTGCGGGTAGCAGCATCTAATTGTACGCGGCTGTCTTGCTGTTCTTTTTGAATACGGCGAATATGGGGAAGGGCTGTACGCTGGGTATCTTTCACATATTGAAGCACACAACCGGCGGCGCCAATGCCTTTGGTTAAATCTGATACCCCAAAACCCGCCAGTTCTTTCGTTTGAAACTGAGCAGTTAATTGTTCTGTGGCCGTATCGATATCGAATTCCCACTCGGGGCGACGACGCAAGCCTTTTCGCTGTTCAATCAAGGGTAAGCTTTCAAAGCCTTCAGGATAGAGTAGTTCTGCAGGATTAATTCGTTGAAGCTCACCTAGCAAGGCATCATCGGTGTCGCATTCAACCACTACAAACCGGCCACTGGTTACATCTAATGTAGCCACGCCGTAGTGCATACTGTGACCGCAAACTGCCGCTAGTACATTATCGCGGCGTTCTTCTAATAAGGCTTCATCGGTAACCGTACCTGGGGTAACAATGCGCTGAACTTGGCGTTCGACAGGACCTTTACTTGTAGCTGGATCGCCAACTTGTTCGCAAATCGCCACTGACTCGCCCATTTTCACCAACCGGGCTAAATAGCTTTCAACCGCGTGGTAAGGAACGCCAGCCATAGGAATAGGATCGCCACCAGATTTGCCCCGTGCGGTTAACGATATATCAAGCAGTTCTGCGGCTTTCTTGGCATCATCGAAAAACAACTCGTAAAAGTCGCCCATACGGTAAAACATAAGAATGTTAGGGTGCTGCGCCTTTATCGTTAAATACTGGCGCATCATAGGAGTGTGTGATTCCAAAAAATGCCTCGTGCTTTTTATTGCTGCTACTTGCGATAACTCAATTTGTTATATTAACAGAAGAATTATTAACAGAAGAGTGATTAAAAGAGCAGGAGTGCTAAAATAATCACTTTTCGTATTTGCTGTGTATTATTGATACGAGTATGGAATTTTCAACCATTTCCTGAACTCATTAGTTAAATGATAGCTCTCACCAATAAGTACATCGGCACAGCCTAATGCTTCAAATTAATGCTTTAACGGCCGAAGCTGATAATAGCGCTGATAGCGATAAAGGACATTCATGGTATCTGACAATACAACAGAGATGGTGACCGCGTTGGGTAATGCGCTTCGCCGTAAAAGCTGGACGGTTTCAAGCGCAGAGTCTTGCACCGGAGGCGGCGTTGCGTTCGCCTTTACCAGTATTGCTGGCAGTTCAGACTGGTTTAACCAAAGTTGGGTGACGTATTCAAACGACGCTAAAATGCGTGAACTAGGTGTGAAACCAGAAACCCTCAATGCGCATGGTGCGGTGTCGATGCAGACCGTTGGAGAAATGGCGGCGGGCGTTAAGTACAAGAGCGACGCGAATGTTGTGGTAACCGTAAGTGGAATTGCAGGCCCAGGTGGCGGCAGCGAAGAAAAGCCTGTGGGTACAGTTTGGTTTGGGTTTATCTGTGGTGCTAAATCAGAAACGATTAAGCAGGTTTTTGCTGGAGACCGCGAGACTGTTCGTCTGCATGCAATAGAATTTGCGATTACCCATCTATTGGCGATGTTGGCTGATTGAACAGACGATCATCTAAGATGCTACTAATAAGAACCCAACAAGCAAAATAAAATGAAAACTCAGGTTGAAACTGTATGCTTGTACAGTATAGAATGCACGCAACACTTGGTAAGGTGTCGGTAAGCAAATGTTGATGCAATGAATGCTAGCTGTATGGATGAATAATACTGTTAGTAAAGATAGTTAGTATAAATAGCAAAGGCAGCTTCAACAAAGACATCACCAACTAAAGAATTTAACCGCTAATCCTAGAGGATATTGACGTGGACAGTAATAGATCTAAAGCTTTAAGTGCCGCACTTGGGCAAATTGAAAAGCAGTTCGGTAAAGGCGCTATTATGCGTTTAGGCGACAACCAAGCGATGGACATTGAGGCTATCTCTACTGGTTCACTCACCATTGATATCGCTTTGGGCATAGGCGGCTTGCCATGTGGTCGTGTGGTAGAAATTTACGGACCTGAAGCCTCGGGTAAAACGACACTTACCTTGCAGGTAATTGCAGAGGCTCAAAAGAATGGTAAAACTTGTGCCTTCGTAGATGCTGAGCACGCACTTGATCCAATTTACGCGTCGAAGCTAGGTGTAAACATCGATGAGCTTTTAGTTTCTCAGCCTGATACGGGTGAACAAGCGCTTGAAATTTGTGACATGCTGGTTCGTTCTGGCGGTGTTGATGTCGTTATTGTTGACTCGGTTGCTGCCCTTACGCCAAAAGCGGAAATTGAAGGTGACATGGGTGACTCACACGTTGGTTTGCAAGCGCGATTAATGTCGCAAGCATTGCGTAAACTTACCGGTAATATCAAGCGTTCAAATACCTTGTGTATCTTCATTAACCAAATTCGTATGAAAATTGGTGTAATGTTCGGAAGCCCAGAAACAACAACTGGTGGTAACGCACTTAAGTTCTACTCTTCAGTACGTTTAGATATCCGCCGTATCGGTGCGGTCAAAGAAGGCGATGAGGTAGTAGGTAACGAAACTCGCGTTAAAGTAGTGAAAAACAAAGTAGCACCGCCATTTAAGCAAGCTGAATTCATGATTCGCTACGGCGAAGGTATAAGTAAAGAAGCTGAGCTTATCGACTTAGGTGTTAAGCAGAAATTGGTTGATAAGGCCGGTGCTTGGTACAGCTACAAAGGTGATCGTATCGGTCAGGGTAAAGCGAACGTAATGAAGTTCCTAAAAGAAAACCCAGCTATTGCCGATGAGATTGAAAAACAAATTCGCGCTGAGCTACTTTTACCTAAGACAGTGAAAGTAGAAGAAGCACCTGCTGCAGAAGATGATCAGCAGTAGCTACTAAACTGACTATAAAATAGCGCATTTGTGTTATTTAAAAGCCCACCAAATGGTGGGCTTTTTTGTGTTCAAAAAACATACTTCTTAACACTTTAATTCTATATCTTGGATTGAATTAAAATAAAAAAACAGTAAAGCTGTAATAAAAATAGAAAGGCAAAGACTAGTACTGTAAGCATTCGATTTAAATAATAAAAAAAGGGAAGGGATAATGATTGATATATCTAGTCTTGCTAAACGCTTTGAGGTGGAGAACCCCAAAAAGCTAAGTGAGCAAGAGAAAAAGGATCCACGATTAAAAGGGCGCTACTTTCAATCAGTGAAGGATGTATCGTTTTCATGTGGTCAAGGAGAAGTGCTTGGTTTGCTTGGCCCTAATGGAGCAGGAAAAACCACTACATTACGCATGCTTTCAACCGCACTTAAGCCAGATAGCGGCACCGTGGTAATTGATGGTGAAGACGTGCTAGCCAACCCAATAATTGCGCGTAAAAAAATAGGGTTTCTGTCTAGCTCAACTGGTTTATATGGCAGACTGACTGGGCGAGAAAATATTGCTTATTTTGGCGAATTACATGGCATTACTAAATCGATAATTTCTGCACGTATTGAAGAAATGGCTGACTTACTCGACATGCAGAGCTTTTTAGATAGACGCGCAGAAAACTTCTCATCTGGTATGAAACAAAAAACAGCCATTGCCCGCGCTGTTATTCATGAACCTTCCTTAGTTGTGCTTGATGAGCCTACTACAGGCTTAGATATTATGGCCACCTCAACAGTGATGGACTTTATTCAGCGCCTTAAAGATAAAGGAACGCCAGTTATTTTTTCTACCCATCATTTGGATGAAGTTCAAATGCTTTGCGACCGTGTAACGGTGATTAATCAAGGCGAAAGTGTATTTAACGATTCCCTTGCCGCTTTTAGTGCGCTATCTGACGGACAAATGCATAAAAGCTTTTTGCACACTTTAAAAATGAATACAGCGGAGGTGGGGCAATGTGGTTAATTTTTAAAAAAGAATTCAAAGAGTTATTGCGCGACCGTAAAACTATTATTTTCATGATTGTGTTGCCTTTACTGCTTTTCCCATTAATTTTCGGTGTCGCCATGTTTTTCATGAATTCCGCCGCTGAAAAGGCCGAAAACGTTGTATTGAAATATGCCATTGTGGGCGAGCAATATGCGCCAGACATGTCGCAACAATTCGCTAATGAAACTGACAAATTTACGATGGTGGATATCCAAGGTGAAGCTGACTATGCCAAGCTCATTAAAGATGAAACACTAGACTTCGTTTTAGTTATCCCAGAAACCTTTAACAACGAGGTGCTCACTTCTGGTCAGCATAAGCTGCAATTGTATTTAAATGACGCAGGCTTAAATAAAGTGTTAGGAAGAGTGTCTGAAATTGTCGATGTTTACACTGATGAATTTCAAAAAACGGCCTTTGCTAATTTAGGACTGAATGAGTCACAGCAGCAAGCGTTACTCTCGCCTATTGTCATTGAAAAAGAAAACATAGCGGATGATCGTGAAGTATGGGGTGAACGCTTGGGCGGGTTATTACCTTATTTCATTTTCATTTTATGCCTACAAGGTGCTATGGCACCAGCATCAGACTTAGGTGCGGGTGAAAAAGAGCGGGGTACGCTAGAGACACTATTAATATCGCCGATGGAGCGTTATAAACTGGTTTTGGGAAAATTCTTTACCATCGGTGTCGCGGGTCTAATTACAGCACTTATCACCGTATCTTCCATGGCCATATGGGGCATAGTTTTGTCTCAAGGGTTGGCAATTGAATTTGTAGCAGAGGTGATGGCGATGATTGGCATCATTGATTTTGTGCTTATCTTTTTAATGCTAATTCCGGTAGTGGCAATATTTGCCGCGGTCTTATTGTCTCTTTCTATTTATGCTCGATCATTTAAAGAAGCCCAAAGTTATATGGGGGCACTTGTTATGGTAGTAGTTTTCCCTGTGTTAATTGCAATGATGCCGGGTGTTAAATTAGAAGGTGGTTGGATTTGGGTGCCACTCACCAATGTAGCATTAGCGATGAAAGAGTTATTCAAAGGCACTATGGATTATTTTGCCTTGTTCGGCATATTTACTTCTACAGTCGCCATCGCCGCCGCACTCATTGCATTTTGTGTGTACTGGTTTAATAAAGAGAAAGTACTATTTAGATAAATTTTAGAGTGTCTTAGCCTTATCTTGAACTTCATTGTGTTTTAAGTCAGTATGGATTTTAAACTATGATGTAATTGTATTGCTGATAGGATATCAAGCTAGTGTCAATTAAAAGTAAAATAGATAAGGCGCTCTTAATTCTTAAACACCCGAGCGTATTGTTAGAAAAACAAAATTACATTTTAATTCTGAGTCATATGCGTAGCCGATCTTCCTTATTGTCGCATGTTCTTGGCAGTCATGATGAAGTGTGTGGGTATGGTGAACTTCATTATGACTACCCCAAAAAAAGCTCGCTTCTTAAAATGCACGTGGAATTGCTAAAAGACACAGGGCAATCAACAACCAAAGGCTTTTTCCTAGACAAGCTCCTGCATAACAGCTTTGTTGTTTCAAATGAGATTCTAGAAAGAAGCAATGTACATATTTTGATTTTAATTCGGGAGCCAGAAGCGACGGTAAAAAGTATTGTTAAAATGGGAGAAGTAACTGGGGATAGAGGATATCTGGATGTAAAGGCGATGCTAAAATACTACACGAACAGACTAACCTATTTACATCGAATTGCTCAAGAATATGAAGGTGTTTTGATTGTAGACTCTGATGACATTGTTGATTCAACCGCTGAAACCTTGAGTGAAATTAAAAATTGGTTGGGTCTTGGCGCCGAATTGAGCAGTTCATATAAAAAATTCAAGAAGACCGGGAGTGCTGGCCATGGTGACCCATCACTGAACATATCTGCTGGTGAAATAATAAAAACGCAAAATGACTTAGCGCTGGAGTTCGATCCTACGCTGCTGAACGAGGCTAAGGAAATTTACTCCAAAGTAACTGGCCTAAAAGCTTCTTAAAAAGGCTTCAGTTGATTTTCTTATTTTTATGCTTATCTTGAGCGTGCAAGTATATTGCGCAAAATGAGTATGAAATTTAGTAAGCGAAAGTGGTGAATGATATTTTCCACCTCTTATACCTCATAATTTATATGCTTAACCACACCTTCCCAGCCAGGCGGTATTTTTCCTTGTAGTACATAGGAATATGCTAGCAGTTCGGCGATAACAAAATACAACGATTCGGGTATATCTTGCCCTAAATCTAAGGTGCTAAGCACTTCGCTAAGATAGGGGTCTTCATGAATAAGAATGCCAGACTCTTCAGCCATGGCGATAATCGCTTCTGCAAGGTCACCGTAGCCTTTTGCGACAACTTTTGGGGCTGTTTTTTTATCGCCACCATCATACTTAAGCCCAATCGCACGCTTTGCTTTCTCACTCATACTCGTGTCTCAAAAATTTGATGTGGGCGTTTATTCAGTGTTTCAGGAATATGACCCCGCTGAAAACTCATTTTCTCGACATTCAGCCCTAAATCAGCCAATCGTCGTTCTAAAAACGGCAAGGTATCAGCAACCCGAGTCAGTACGGTTTCGTTGGAAGTATAAAGGTCGATGGTAATGGTATCGGTGTCTATCTTGGATTTAGCGAGGAGTTGGCCCGCATCACCGATATCTAGCTTCATTGTGACATTCCATAAACGTTTCTCGCCATCTTTGTCTTCTTTTCCGTGTTGTCGATCTGGCTCTCTTTGCACTAAAAGTTCAGCCGGTGCGTAATGTTGAGATACAGAAGGTAATGCATAGAAAAAACTATCTTGCCCCTGAACCCGGTTTTCGGCTTGAGCCACTTTGCTGTGTTGATGGTTCGCTAATAAGGTTTTTAAATTAGCCAGTAAGTTTGTGCGACTATCAAGATTGGCAACATCTTGCGCAACGCGGCTAGAGGGGGCAGAACCAGAGGTATTCGTTATTGTTTTACTTATAATGCTATCAGGTGAATCAATTTGTACTTTGAGAGATGGCTGTCTCGATAGTGCTCTACCCGCTAAAGACAGTTGTAACAATGCCACTAAACCTTGTACAAAATTAGAGGCGGCAATGGGGGACGTCAATGATAACGGCGTTACCGCGATAGCGGGAGCGTTAAGTAAACCATAAATGCGCGACGCTATAGATGAATCGGTATTATTTTGAGTCGCCTGCATGCTCTGTTGGTTGTTTGGCGTTGAGGTTTTTGCCTCTACATTATTTTTCTCTATATCCTGTGAACCAGTAACTTGATTTGCAGTTTTATCGTTTGTAGTGGGCGTATTTGAAGCTGCCCCAGTGTGATTACCTAGCGTATCTTTACCTTGAGTGGCAGTACCTTGAGTAGCAGTACCCTGAGAGCCTGTACCTTGAGAGGTATTGCTCTGTATAACATTACCGCGAATGCTGTTCCCCGAGCCACCGAGCAAAGCTATTAGCTGAAAAATGCCTTTTCGTAAACTGGTATCAACGTTACCTGTATTAATATCTCCAGCGCCCGTTTTTAAACTAACAGTATTGTCATTTGTAAAAGCGTTAGTCTCGTGGCTCGAGTTAGGTGAAGCAGGTGTGGTAGTTGCATTGGGTACCTGCGGTGTTACTAATGGTCTAGCACTGGGTAATGCGTTGCTGTTCATTCCTGTAATTTGCTTTGCAATTTGTCCTAATACGGCAGTGGTTTTATCGCTGCCTTCTGCAGTCCCGCTAAGTATTGATGTTAATTGTGTTAGCGCTTGTTGAGTGGACCCCGTCTGACTAAGTAATGCTCGAGATAAAGTAACAATAGCCTTGTGAACATCGGTCCCTTGTATCGAAGCACCTTTGCTATCTACCGCAGTTGAGAATTCTGGTGACAACTTAATTGATGACGAATTTGAAGCATGATTAGCACTGTCTGTTTTTGCTCGTTGAGCTACATTTTCACTACCATTTGCCGAAGTTTTTCCTGTAGTCTCAGTCAAAGCGGAACTATTTCCAGCCGTTTTTTCAACCATAGCTCCCACAGGTATAGCTGAAGCACTAAGTTTGGCGGCAAGCTGCTGTGAAGCTCTTGGAATGACAGTACCGCTATCGGATGTGGGGAACGTCAATACTGCCTGACTGGCAGCGGAATACGATGTTAACGTATTGCCCTTAAGGCTGAGCATAGATACTTGCTGCAAAGTATTTTGTGATTGAATATTAGGGAGTAGCTTAGCGATGGCATCAGGCACATTCCCGTTAACAGGGTTACCATGCCCGAAGGCGATACCTTGGGAACGCAATGCATTGGTGAGCACAGTCGTAATTTTGCTGTCGGTCACTGATAGAGGCGCGGCTTGTAACGTGGAAGCTGCTGATTGAGTACCTTGACTCGCTAAGTTTGCTTGTTTCGCTGACGTTACTGAAACAGTCAATTTACCAGTATCACCAGGCACTTGATTAAGTGAAAGTGAAACCAGCTTGCCATTGTTTTTGATATCGGCGCTCAATTGCGCTGCGGCGTCAGGCTTTAGTGATAAATTTAACGGCTGGCCATCTGCTAGCGTTAGACTCAGTTGATTACTCGTTAATTGCGTAACCGTTGCTTGCACGCTAACGCGCATGCTCTGTTGTGGTGTCGGCATAGAAGCCAGCATCGTCGCAAGAGAAAGTGAAAGGGTTTTAAGCTGCATCGCGGTAACTTGACTGGTACTCATGCCTGTTTCAGTGCTAATAAGGGCAGCTTGAGTTACTCCACCTTGGCTGAAAGAGGTTAATTGAGGGCGCTGTGGCGGCAATAAATCTGCGCTTTTCAACAGTGAAACCCGAGTTGCCGGTTGCCCTTGCGTTTGAATAGCAAGTATCTGTTCAGGCAATCGCGCCACAGTTACCTTTGCGGCGGTATCGAGCGCCGCAGCTTGGGATAAATTATTCAGCACTGATGCTGCCGACGATTTCGACCCTGAAGTACTTTGAGTTATATTTGAAAGCAGTGCGCTTAACTGTGATGTCATATGGAGCTTATCGGCCAGGTGAGCGACGAGTTTAATCCGTAATGGAAAGTATAGGTAATAAGCGGGGCATATCATCGCGTTTGTTGTTGAAGTAAATCATATTTAATCATAATTCGCGACTGCGAAAGAAACTTACTGTGATAAACTACGCCGGTTTTAAACAGTGAATAGTAAAGGAGCGTGCGTGTCCGGTTTATGTGCATCTGGACTAACTTGCATAAAACGCGATCGTGTTTTGTTTGACGACTTTTCGTTAAATCTTAATGCAGGGGAATTAGTATATTTGCGTGGGCCTAACGGTGCGGGCAAAACCAGCTTATTGCGTATTCTTACTGGCTTGAGTTCGCCTGAGCACGGTGACGTGATTTTCAATGGCGCGAACATCAGCAGCAACCCTTCATTATATTATCAAACTCTTATTTATTTAGGCCACAAAAGTGCATTAAATGGCGCTTTGTCTGCCATTGATAATTTGCGCTTTTGGTTAGCGCAACACGGTATTCAAAATAAGGATGTTACCCAAACATCCGATATCGAAAGCATTTATCAAGTGCTTGAACGCTTAGGGTTAGTTGGCCTTGAAGATGTGCCTGTCAGATTCTTATCCGCTGGACAACAACGTCGTGTTGCACTGAGTCGGCTGTGGCTCAAGAGTGCAACGGTATGGGTATTAGATGAACCTTTCACCGCACTTGATAGCGCAGGTGTAATATTACTTGAGCGTAAAATGAAACAGCATGTGGCAGACGGCGGCATGATTATTACTACTTCCCACCAAGCGCTGTCTCCTGAAGCGGGTACGCACCGCTGTGTTGATTTGGAGTACCGGTTTTGAATCCCTTACTACTCGGTATCTTCAAACGAGATATGCAGATTGCGTTTCAGCAAAAAGCTGAGTTGGTTCAACCCCTCATGTTTTTATTGATGGTGGTTACCCTATTCCCCTTGGGCGTGAGCCCTTCTCCAGAAACACTGCAACGTATTGGCCCAGGCGTTATTTGGATTGCGGCTATATTGTCATCCTTGTTAGGGATGGAACGGCTTTTTCGTGATGATTTTATTGATGGTTCTTTAGAACAATATACCTTAAGTGGCATGTCATTCCCGGCCGTTGCGACGGTTAAAGTACTGGCACATTGGCTGGTGAGTTTTGTGCCCTTATTGATTCTGTCGCCGTTGCTTGCGATGTTTTTAAACCTAAGCACGGATATGTTTATAGCATTAATGCTTACTTTGCTAATTGGCACACCTTTGCTGTCGCTAATTGGTGCTATTGCAGTGGGATTAACGGTGGGGCTAGCACGGGGCGGACTGCTTTTAGCATTGCTTTTAATCCCCGTTTTTATTCCGTTACTGATTTTTGCCACGTCTGCTGTAGATTCTGCCGCACTGCAATTACCTTATCATCCTCAACTTGCTATTATTGGCGCCATGCTGTTACTGGCTGCTGCCGCTGCGCCGTTTGCCATAGCTTATTCTTTGAAAGTGAGTCAAAACTGATGTGGAAGTGGTTACATCCTTACGCTAAAACAGAAAATGCTTACCAATTGTGCCTAACTTTGCAGCCTTGGTTGTGGCTTGGTACATTGTTATGCTTGGCCGTAGGCACAGTGTGGGGGCTAGCCTTTGCACCACAAGATTATCAACAAGGTGATTCGTTTCGCATTATCTACATTCATGTGCCTAGCGCAATGTTGTCTATGGGCACCTATGTGGCTATGGCGATTGCGGCCTTGGTAGGAATGGTATGGCAATGGCGAACGGCCTATATGAGCATGATAGCCATGGCGCCAGTGGGTGCCGTCATGACTTTTATTGCGTTATTTACCGGTGCAGCCTGGGGTAAACCTATGTGGGGCGCGTGGTGGGTATGGGATGCACGCCTAACCTCAGAACTTATTTTGTTGTTTTTGTATATCGGGGTTATTGCGCTTTATGGTGCCTTTGAAGATAAACAACAGGCGGGTAAAGCAGCAGGGGTGATGGCTTTAGTCGGCGTAGTAAATATTCCTATTATTCATTACTCCGTAGAATGGTGGAATACCTTGCATCAAGGGGCCACCATCAGCAAATTCGATCAGCCTTCTATTGCGCCTGAAATGTTGTGGCCGTTATTAATTAGTTTATTAGGTTTTGCATTTTTTATTGGGGCAGTGACTACGGTAAGGCTACGCAGCGAAATTGTGCGCCGTGAGATGCATCGCCCTTGGGTGCAAAAGTTAGCGCACGCAACAAGTGAGAATAGCTAATGCAGTTTGATTCATTCTCAGCATTTTTAGACATGGGAGGCTATGCCTTCTACGTTTGGTTATCTTTTGGTGTGACCTTTGGAGCAATGATACTGCTAGTAGTATTAAGCTTTCGGCAACATAAAGGGTTACTGAAGTCGGTTTTAAAAGAACAACAGCGTCAGGTGCGAATTAAAGAAGCGAGAGAAAAATCACACGCTTCATCAGCACAGTAAGTTGTAGTCAGTAGTTTTTAAAGTGAGATAGTGGCATGAACCCTAGAAGAAAGCAGCGTTTGGCGGTAGTGAGCATTGTTGGGCTGTTAATCGCCAGCGCAATTGGTTTAATGCTTTATGCATTAAACGACAGTATCGATTTATTTTATACACCAAGTGAAATTATTGAAGGTAAGCAAGGGCAAATGCCACATGTTGGTCAACGTCTTCGTATTGGCGGTATGGTCGTACCGGGTAGTGTGAGCCGAGACAGCAAAAGCCTAGCGGTGTCCTTTGATTTAATAGATACGGGGCCCACCGTTACGGTGACCTACACGGGGATACTGCCTGACTTGTTTCGTGAAGGCCAAGGGATCGTGGCTACCGGTGTGCTTACTTCGGCAACAGAAATTACTGCGCAAGAAGTTCTTGCTAAGCATGATGAAGAATACATGCCACCAGAGCTGGCAGAAAAAATGAAGGGCATTAAGCATGAAAAACCTGCCAATATGCCCGTCACCGATGCTTCATCTTCTTATCAGTATGAAGCAAGTCCAGAAGTAGCGTCAGAAACAGCATCAATGACGGTATCAGAGCCAAGTTCAAAGCCAAGTTTAAAGTCTAAACCAGGAGGCCAGTAACCATGGTGCCTGAGATTGGGAACATTGCATTAACACTCGCCCTAGTATTATCTATTTTGCTTGCAGTTTACCCGCTTTGGGGGGCTCATCGTCAACACGACACGCTAATGGCTACCGCAAAGCCCTTGGCGATTGGATTGTTTGTTTTTACCCTAATCGCGTATTTGTGCTTAACCTATGCCTTTGTTACCGATGATTTCAGTGTTGAGTATGTGGCGCAGCATTCCAACAGCCAGCTTCCACTTGTCTATAAAATTACTGCAGTTTGGGGCGGCCACGAAGGTTCGTTTTTGCTGTGGGTTTTAATGCTGTCAATTTGGACGGTAGCAGTCGCCATATTTAGCCGAGGTATTCCTCTTACAATGGTTGCAAGGGTGCTATCGGTGCTAGGTATGGTTGGTATTGGCTTTTATTTGTTTATGCTGCTTACCTCAAATCCCTTCAATAGTATGTTGCCGTTTTTCCCTGTCGATGGCCGAGATTTAAACCCGCTTCTGCAAGATTTTGGCATGATCATTCACCCACCAATGTTATACATGGGGTATGTAGGCTTCTCAGTGGCGTTCGCTTTTGCTATTTCTGCATTGATTTCAGGTCAACTCGATTCCACATGGGCGCGTTGGGCTCGTCCGTGGGTTATTGCTGCCTGGGCGTTTCTTACTGTGGGTATCGCCCTTGGTAGCTGGTGGGCTTACTACGAACTTGGCTGGGGGGGCTGGTGGTTCTGGGATCCCGTAGAAAACGCATCCTTTATGCCTTGGTTGGTGGGAACCGCCTTGATGCACTCTTTGGCGGTAACGGAAAAACGAAAAGCCTTTAAGTCGTGGACGGTATTACTCGCTATTGCTGCGTTTTCGTTAAGCTTGTTGGGAACCTTCTTAGTTCGCTCAGGAGTGATTGTTTCCGTTCACTCTTTCGCAAGCGACCCAACCCGTGGTCTATTTATACTCGGTATTCTTATCGTGTTGAGTGGCTTTGGCTTGTTACTATATGCCATGCGCGCTTCGGCTTTAAAGAGCCCCGGTCGATACCAAGCGTTTTCTCGTGAAGTATTGCTCATGGGTAATAATGTATTTTTGTGTGCCGCTACGTTAGTGGTGTTACTTGGTACCTTATTGCCACTGGTTCATAAAGAACTAGGGCTAGGCAGTATTTCAGTGGGGGCGCCATTTTTTAATCAAATGTTTACCCTGTTGATTGTGCCGTTTGTGTTGTTCTTAGGCCTTGGCCCTTTAACTCGCTGGAAACACCAGACTGCAGGTGCACTCAAAAATCAGTTGCTTGTCGCTGGTGGAATTGCAATAAGTGCAGCGCTTTTGGTCAATTTTAGTTACGACACGGCACAGTATATGGGTGTACTGGGCATGATACTCGTGTTTTGGATTTTGGTTACTACCGTGCAAGAAGTGTTTCAGCGCGTTAACGCTAACCCAAGTAATACCAGTACATTTACAAAACTACGCAAGCTTACGCCAAGTCATTGGGGCATGGTATTAGGCCATATCGGGTTTGCCATCAGTATTATCGGCATTACTTTAGTGTCTAACTATGAGTTAGAGCGGGATGTGCGAATGGAAGTGGGAGAAACTGTAGAGCTTGGCGGTTATGCTTTTACTTTTACCGATATTAAGCCTTTCCAAGGCCCTAATTACACCGCTGATGTGGGTGTATTTGATGTGAACAAGGCGGATGAATTTGTTGTACATTTAGAACCAGAAAAGCGTATGTATACAGTTCAGCGTATGCCAATGACAGAAGCAGCAATTCATTCTACGGTATCGCGGGATTTATTTATTGCCATGGGCGAGCCCCTTGATGATGGCGCTTGGGCAGTTCGTATTTACATAAAACCGTTTGTAGCATGGTTATGGGCGGGCGCGGTTGTCATGGCGATTGGCGGTATATTCTCGATCAGCGATAAACGCTATCGCATGACCAAAGTGAAAAAAGTGACGAAAGCTATTAACCGCGTGACAGGAAAGGCACAGCCCCTAGAAGCGGATACGAAAAATACAAGTGATGCTGGCAGTCAGGAGGTCACACAATGAAAAAGGCGCCTTTAGTTGTCATTCCATTGGTGCTGTTCTCGATGCTGGTGATTTTCTTGTTCCAAGGGTTGTTTTCAGACCCACGAGAGCTAGATTCACAAGTTAAAGGCAAGCCACTGCCTGAATTTACATTACCCGATTTAATGCAACCCGATACCACCTACACCCCAGATTCACTGAAAGGTGAGGTGACTATTGTGAATGTATGGGGAGTGTGGTGCGTAACCTGTGCGGTAGAAATGCCGTATTTAACCCAGCTTAAAAATGAGCTAGGAGTAAAGTTTGTAGGTTTATACTTTGACCAAGATCTTGACCCTGACTTTGGGACAAAAACACTCACCCGAGTGCAACAAGAAGTTACTAGTATGCTAAGGCGTTACGGTAACCCTTATGCATTTAATATTTTTGATGTATATCGCGATACGTCTCTAGATTTAGGGGTTACTGGCGCCCCAGAACACTTTGTACTGGATGCTAACGGGGTTATTCGCATGCATCATATTGGTGATATCAACGAACGTGTATGGCAAAACAAAGTGGGGCCGCTTTATCAACAGTTAGTGGCCGAGGCCGATGGTAAAAAGGAAGCAGAAAGCACTAAGAGAGTCGGCGAATGAAACGTTTACTATTCGTTATCACTTTATTTATCGCTTTTTCTGCTTGTAGCGCTGAAGATAACTTTGCGTTTGATACGCCTGCGCAACGTGCTCAGTTTTTGAGTTTAACCGCCGAACTACGTTGCCCTATGTGCCAGAACCAGAATATTGCCGACAGTGATGCCATGATTGCCCACGATATGCGCCGTAAAGTTTATGCGTTGTTGAAAGAAGGCAAGTCTGAGCAGGAAGTTATTGATTTTATGAAAGCCCGTTACGGGGATTTTGTGCATTACCAACCACCGGTAACCATTGCCACCATGTGGCTGTGGGCTGCACCTGTGTTGTTTGTCGTTTTCGCGCTTTTTTTTGTAGTACGCCGGAAGTCTTCGACAGCTCCGCAGGATATCAAAGCCAAACTGGCTAAGGCAGATGCATTGCTTGAGCAGGAAAAAGAATGAGTTGGACTGAGTTTTATATTGTTGTTTCAGGGTTAATTACCTTAGTACTTATGCTGTTGGCATTCCCTTGGCTTCGTAGAAAAAATCACGCTAAAGCGGATAACCTAAGCAACACGCAAATTGTAAAGCAGCGATTGCAAGAGCTTGAAAGAGAAGTGCAAGAAGGCTTAATCACCGAGCACGATATGCGAGTGGCTGTTGATGAACTAAAAGTCGCATTGGTTGATGAAAGTAGTTTTGAATCAACACGTACTGGCACGGCAGGTCTTCCTTTACTTATTGGTGGTCTAGTCGCCGTCGTTGCGGGTGTAGTGGTATACGCTTCGGTGAATCAATTTAGCCAAGTGCAGCGTGCCTCTGATGCTATTGCAGCGTTACCAGAGTTAAGCGCACAATTAGCCAGTGGCAATGGAAGTGATTTAGGGCCCGAAGACGTGGCTAATTTGGCATTGGCCATTCGTCAACGCCTACGAGAAGCCCCTGAAGATGATACGGGCTGGCTATATTTGGGGCGGCTTATGTTAAGCCTAGGCCAAGAAGTGCAGGCCATTGAAGCCATAGATAAGGCTGTTGCGTTAAAACCTGGAAATACGTCTCACCAAATTACGCTAGCCCAAGCTTTGATGACTACGGGTGATGTGAATAACCTCAATCGCGCACAAGGTGTGCTTAAGGGGTTATTACGCAGTACGCCAGAAAATGATAATTTAGCGCTAATGATGGCGGTGGTTTCTGCGCAGCTAGGCGATTTAGAAAACCTAACCCGTTATTACGGGCAAGTTAAAGATAAGCTACCTGCGGGTAACGATATTGGTCAGCGACTTGCCATGCGAGAGCAAGAACTTCAAGCGCAAGACGGGCAAGTGCTTGTACTAGATAATAGTCCCATAGATGAATCATCTGGTACGCAAGCGCCCGCGATTGAAAAGACGACTAGTACGAAAACAGGTTTTAATATTACCGTTAATGTATCTGATGAAGCCCGTTCAGCGTTACCGCAATCCGGCTTTCTTATTGTGTTTGCGCAAGATGCTAACTCAGAAAACAGAATGCCGGCGGCCGTGGTTAAGATCCCGTTACAAGATTTTCCTGTCACTATTGCATTAGATACGGATAATGCAATGATGCCGCAATACACATTAGACTCACTCAGCAAAGTTACGCTTACCGCTCGAGTATCTGCTGATGGCGATGTATCTGTATCGCCTGGGGAATGGGAAGGTAGTCAAGTTACCGAGGTGGCACCTCAAAACGTGAAAGACATCAACGTGATGATAGAGAAGGAATTATTGTGATTAAATTTTCAAAATGGGTCTCGGTAAGTGCGCTTTTATTAGCAAGTTTGTTAGGCGGGTGCGCAAGTCAGCAAGTGTCTCAACAAGTTGAGCAAAATAACACATCCGTTCAAGATGCTGGCGACCCTAGAGATCCCCTCGAGCCTGTGAATCGTGTGATGTGGGATTTCAACTGGGAAGTATTAGATGCTTACGTTTTAAGGCCTATCACGGTTGGTTACGTTACCGTGATGCCGCAGTTTGCCCGTACCGGTTTACTTAATGCCGCTGAAAACTTGCAAGAACCGGCAAATTTTATGAACAATATGTTCCAAGGCAAAGTTGATGATGGAATGGATAGCTTAGCGCGTTTCGTACTTAATTCGACTGTGGGTCTATTTGGTACTATTGATGTTGCTTCGCACATTGGAATAGTCGAAAAAGAAGAAGAATTTGGCGAAACTATGGGCGTGTGGGGTGTAAATACCGGCCCCTATTTAATGCTGCCTGCGTTAGGGCCTAACGATCCTAGAAGCTTTACGGGTAGTGTTGTTGACGGCATGGTATATCCTATGGCGATTATCGATGGGCAGTTTGCTATTGCTCGGTACTTGGTTTCCCTATTAGAGGGGCGTGCTTCATTAATTGACCAAGAGCAACAACTTGAACAATCAGTCGACGACTATGCGTTTGTGAAAAATGCTTATTTCGAAAACCTAGCGTTTAAAGTTACCGATGGCAAAAGTGGTTATAAAGCGTTAGAAGAAGAGCAGCTTGATGATTTTGCCGAGTTCGAAGCCATGCTGGAGTATGAAGAAACGGATGTTGAAGCTGACGATTCAAAAGAAGAGCCAGAAGAGGATGGCCCTGAAGGTAATTAATTCATAGCTCTATGGTACTACTAGCTTACAGCTAACAAAGCAAAATAAAACAAAAAAGCCCCTTAACGACAGTTTGTTGAGGGGCTTTTTCAAATCCTGCTTAGCGCACTATTGCGAGCTATCTTACTAAATATGCGATAGGCTGATTAAGCTTTAGGATAGCCCTGAGGGTTTTGTGATTGCCAATTCCATGTGTCTGCACACATGGCCTCTAAGCCTTTCTCAGCGTGCCAATTAAGTTCAGTAGCTGCCTTAGTCGGGTCTGCGTAACATGCAGCTACATCGCCTCCACGGCGCGGTGCTATAGCATAAGGGATTGTTTTACCCGATGCCTTTTCAAACGCTTTGATCATATCTAACACTGAGTAACCTTGACCAGTTCCCAAGTTATATTTATCAAGGCCCATATTCAAAGCAATTCTATCAATCGCTTTCAAGTGCCCATTAGCCAAGTCTTCTACGTGAATATAATCACGTACACCAGTACCATCATGGGTATCGTAATCGTCACCAAATACGCTGAGTTTTTCTAATTTTCCCGTAGCGACTTGTGAAATATAAGGCATGAGGTTGTTTGGTATACCGTTTGGATCTTCACCAATGCTGCCTGATGCGTGGGCGCCTACAGGGTTAAAGTAACGAAGTAGCACAATGTTCCATTCGCTGTCTGACACAAACAAATCAGCCAACACATGCTCTACCATTAACTTAGACATACCGTAAGGGTTGGTTGGGTGTCCCGTGGCCATGTCTTCGCGTAAAGGAAGGGCTGCAGGATCGCCATATACTGTAGCAGAGGAGCTAAACACAATATTCTTAACATTGTGCTTTTGCATTGATTTACACAGGGTAAGCGTGCCATACACATTGTTTTCATAGTAAGACAGGGGCTGCTGAACCGATTCTCCTACGGCTTTTAGGCCCGCAAAGTGAATCACCGCATAAATCGTATGCTCGCTAAATATACCATCAAGCACAGCAGTGTCGCGAATATCACCTTGAACGAAAGTGACGGATTTTCCTGAGATAGCCTCAACACGTCTCAGTGACTCTGCACTCGAGTTCGCCAAGTTGTCCAAGACAACAACGCTGTAATCTTGTTCGAGTAGTTGAAGTACAGTATGACTTCCAATGTATCCTGCGCCACCGGTAACCAAGATGGTTTTCATGCATGCTCCTTGTCTGAATTAGGTGCCAAATATTTAGCACAGATAGAATGTTGTATAGGCTTAACTAAAAGCGGGTACAGAAGAAATACGAGTCCCGCCCACAACAGTGATGTCCAGTTCGATGCGGTTTGTAATATAAGCACAAAAGCGGGTATGAAAACCAGTAGCTTGAGCACGTTCATGAGTGTTTTTTCTGGAACGGTCATTCGTGAAGCTGCTCTGTCTAAACGCTTAACGCGTTCAGTAAGAGGGAGACCTTTTAGCTGAGGAATATTTCGGGTGGAAAAATAAAATTTCATAGCGTACTCAAATAAAAACCGCCGACACATATTGTGTAACGGCGGTTATTGTAGGTGATTGCAGGAAAGGTTCAAACCGTAATTGGTCTAATGAGCTCTTTTCAACAAAAATTTAATCACCTGTTCCTATCTTTATTAATCAACTTAGGCTTGCGACTCAACGCCAGCTTTTTCCCAAAAACGTGATTTGAGACTCAGCAGTGCGATCACAATACCGATAGCAATACTAAACAACGCGATTTGTAGGTAAAGGTTAGGCATTTCGGCTACATTTTCAGGATCGAAATTACCTGACAATAGGCCGGCAATAATGTTACCGATAGAGTAGGTTAGAACGAAAACCCCCATCATTTGACCAGCAAAACGCTTAGGCGATAGTTTACTTACCGCACTAAGTGCAACGGGGCTTAAACATAACTCACCAACAGTATGTAAGAAGTAAGTAGTGACCAACCACATTGGGGCTACTTTTAAACCTTGAGCAGCGTACTGAGAGGCCATAAACATTACCAAGAAGCCTGTTGCCATAATCACAAGACCAATTGCACACTTAAGGGTATACGAAGGGTCAATCATACGCTTAGCAAGGTTAATCCAAAGCGCAGCGAAGAAAGGCGAAAGGATAATAATAAATAGCGAGTTAGAAAGCTGGAACCATACGGTTGGAATGGTAGAAAGCCCGAACCATGATGTGAAAATTGAACCAGCGGATAAAGCTCTGTCGGTATAGTTTTGAGCGAACAAGTTTAAAGATGAGCCGGCTTGCTCAAAGCCTGACCAGAAACAAGCCGAGGCAATACAAACTAAAAATAATGCCCACATGCGTCTTTTTTCATTGTCGCTTAATGCGCCTTTGAAATAGATAAAACCAAAATAAGCAAAAAATACGACAGTGAAAAATACAGCCACTTGCTGAGCGAGTGCAAGAGGGTCAATAACAATTGTCCCCATGTGAGCAAGAACAATAACAACGACGGCTAACGCTACGGTTGCAATAACGGCTGTCCACGCGGTTTTCTTAGCGCTGCCCATGTAAGGATTAGTTGGAGCGGTTGAGTCTGACGCTAGCGACGAGTTGGTGAAATAATATTGAATAAGACCAATAGCCATACCAATTGCTGCCGCACCAAAGGCATAGTCCCAGCCCCAGTTTTCTTGTAGGTAACCCGTTACCAAATAGGCAATAAGAGAGCCGATGTTGATACCCATATAATAAAGGGCATAACCACTGTCCCGGCGAGCATCATCATCGCCATACTGCTGCCCCACCATGGCCGAAATATTGGGTTTTAATAGACCAGTACCGGTTGCTACAAGGATTAAACCTACAAAAAATAAGTTCTGTAAGTCGATAGCAAGTACTACATGCCCTAAGAAGATGATAATACCGCCGTACCATACGGCTTTTTTACCACCAATGAGACGGTCAGATAACCAACCTCCTGGTAAACCTAAAAAGTAAACTGCACCGGTATAAAGGCCGTAAATTGCCCCTGCGGTGGCTACCGTAAAACCAAGCCCTTGAGTTTGTAGGCTGGCTGTCATAAATAAAACAAGAAGGGCACGCATACCGTAATAACTCATGCGTTCCCACATTTCTGTGAAAAACAGCGTTCGAAGGCCCCCTGGATGGCCGAAAAAGCTGGTGTCGTTAGATTTTTTTATAGTCACGTTATCATTCCATATTAATTATGGTTGTTATAGTAGAGCGCTTAATGCATACACTCTTTTGATATAGGTCCAATAAAGGATAATCCGTTATACTAAAGCTCGAGTGAAGACACAAGATTTGGGCGATAAACTCTACTTTTAAGCCTGTCAAAAGCACGTTTTGTTTGAAAATTGAGCGTTGTCGCTTGGGTTACTCTTTATGATTTTCGCGGGCTGGCGCTAAAAATATGGGGGAATCGCCTACTGTTTGTCGTTTACTTGAAAATTTGTATCGCACTCTTTTTTACAACGAATGTATTACAACGAATGCTATTAAGAATATAGCAGCGAAGTGCGATACAAATAAGGTTTCAAGGTATTGTCCGTTATAGCTCTCTAATTGTAGCTAATACAATTCGAATGATGCCATAAAGCAATAAAAGTATTACGCCAAATAACACCAAATTGTAAACCACTGTTGGGTACTTATTGTCATCCGGCAGAGTAGGCGTCTCGATAGTTACCAAGTGCTGTAATTTCTGATAGGTTTCCACTCGGGCATTTTCAAGAGTAATCAGTGAAGAAGAAAATGCTTGTATAGCTAACTGTAACTGAACCTGTAGGTTGCTGTATTGTGCCATCAGTTCACCTACGGAAAGGTCAGTATCAGAGCTATCTGGATCAGTGGTACTAATCTGCTCTTTGCGCTTATTAATTTCACTCTGCAGTGCACCAATTTCTCGCTTGATATTAATCACCTCAGGAGCGGCATCAGACATCATGGTTGAAATGGTGCTCAACTCCGCTTTCTTTTGTGCCAAGGTGGCTTCTAACGAAAATGCAATTTGCTGGAAAGCTGCGCCTTCTGCGGTAGGGTCAAGCACATTATATTTAGACTGAAAGCCTAAAATTTCTGTTTTAGCTTGTTGAAGTTTTTGCTCAACAATCTCGTGCTCACCCTTAGCGAAGGTTAGCTTTGATTTGGCTAGATTGTTGTTGATATTGTTTATAAATTCTTCCGCTTTTACCACAATAGCTTGGTTTATGACTTGCGCGAATTCGGGGTTAAAAGCACGGGTACGAAGTGAAATAACAGAAGAGGCTGAATCTACACTCACTTCAACGTGGTCTAAGTAAAACTGATAGAAGCTTTCCTGCTTATGAGAACTTGATAAGCCGCTAAAAAAGTCGGCCTCGTCAGACATGTAATGTTCTCTTAGGTTAATGGTTTCGTCTAAATACTTAATCATATCTGCAGACTTGATATAGGCTTCTACCAACTGACTCTCGTTGCTAAACCCACTTGACCCCATGCCTGCCGACATAAGTATAGATGAAGGGTCGAAACTGCTACCGCCATCACTTGATTTTACGATTAACTGACTTTGGCTTTCGTATTGAGGTGCAGCCCATACAATGAGATAGAAGGCATATAAAAACCAAGGCAGCACAAGCAAAAGCGTTTTATGCTGTTTCATCAGTTCATTCAGCTTAGTAAGAGTTTTTTCCACGTTTAATAAACCTATTTTAACGATTTTTTGTTAGCTGCATCTTGCGTGTACACGTCAATGCCTTCTTCGAGATCAGCGTAATACGATAATTTGCCGTCATCGATAATAACGGTAGAGGTACAGAATTCTCGAATTTGATCGAGTTCATGACTTACCATGATAACGCCGGCAGTTTCACTTTTTTCTTTAAGTGACGCCCTAGCTTTTTTTCTAAAAAGTGGGTCGCCTACGGAAGTGGCTTCGTCAATAAGATAAATATCAAAGTCAATATTCATACAACAAGCAAATACAAACTTAGCCCGCATACCTGATGAGTAAGTGCGCACGGGTAAGTCAAAGCGCTTATCTAGTTCAGCAAAAGCTTGAACCTTCTCTTCGTATTCCGGTAACGACGCCACGTTATTGATACGACCGATGAAACGTGTGTTCTCACGGCCTGTCATTTGGGGATGCACGCCTGTTTGCAGTGCAACTGGCCATGACATCGCTTTATTAGTAAGCACGCGCCCTTTATCAGGGTATTCGCTTTTTGCCAACATGCGAAACAGGGTGGATTTACCCGCACCGTTTTTACCTAATATGGCTACGTTGTTCTCGGTTGGAAAATCAAAGTTAAGATTTTTAAATATATATTGGGGCCCCATTTTACTTGGGTAGCTTTTTGTCACGTTCTCTAGTTTGATCATCGTGACAATACCTTTTTCCACGTAATGTGATACAGAGAAAGACTCAAGAATAAGAATACAATGGTAATTTCTACCACAAAGCTAAACGATACCCCTTTATGTCCGTAAGACTCAAAACAAGCATATCGAGCAAGCTCGTTAAAGTGGACTAGTGGATTCCAAGTGAAATACGGCCAGAGGTATTCGGGCAAATCTTGAAGGCTGAAAAATACACAGGAAATAAACATAAGGGGGCGTGTAAGCATTGATTTTATTTTGTCTACTTCAGGAACGAAAGCAAGCGCAATACCAAACACCAAACCAATTGAAACAGAGAATAGCCAAAGTAGGATGTAAAGGGTGAGCAACAGCAGTGGGTCATGAATCTCAAAGCCATCACCCAAAAGATAAAGTGACAACGCAAGGAGTGCAATCACTACGGTTTTTATCGATAATTCTACAAAGCCCGCAGTCACTACAGCGGCAAGCGGTTGAACCTGCCTAAACGCATACAAAGGTTTATTGCGGCGAATAGACGTGGACACTGATTGAAGGTTGGTGGTTAGGGTTTGCAGACCAACGAGCCCAATCATCATAAATATGAATAATGGTATAGAGTGAACATCGTCACCGCTGATCAAGCCTCTTATAAACGAAAGGGCAGCAATGAAAATAAAAGGCTCTATAAAGGCCCAGCTGAGCCCAAATTTATCATTGAACTTACTTTGAAACTCACGCAGGAAAAGTGCGAAAATCACACTTCTCCAAGCGTAAACTTGTTCTTTGAACGTTACCATAACTAGTCTGTGGCTACGTTCGCAGCAATGGCGATTTGATAGACAATTTGCGTAATATCTTTTACTGCCTGAAGCACTTTGGTATCAATAGCCGGCAGTACAATGATTTGATCGCCAGGTAATAATTTAGCGCCACTGCCGTTAGCCGTTAAAATACCATTATCAATATTAGCAAACGCAACGTTGCCATTTTTGCGCACAATCAAGATACGCTCATCTTCAGCCCGTTCGGTAAAACCGCCAGCCCATGCAATATAATCTTCAGTATCTGCGTCAGGGTTAAATACAACCGATTGAGGGAGTAAAACTTCGCCACCAATATGAATAAGATCCGTAATTTCTGGGATCACAATCGTATCATTAGGTTCTAAAAGAATGTTCGCAGTGTCGCCATTTTCAGACACAACCACGCGGCCTTGGGGTTCAACTTGGCGTGCTCTGGCAATAAAATCAGCTACAAGTTGAGCTTCCTGTGCGCGAATAGCACCTTCACCGGTAGAACTGATAGGAGCAGTATACATACTGCGCTCTAATCGCTCTAAGCCTTGCTCGATAATTTCTCTTTGCTTTATAGCAACACTTTCTCGCAGGAGATAAATATTCTGCGTATCGGACAAGGTTGTATCAGCTTCAATATGATCAAGCACATCAAGCAAGCGTGTACCTTTGTCTACCATCAATTGTGATGCACCTGAAAATGCGCCAGCTACATTAATACGATAAATTTGTGCTTCATTATCAGCCACGTACTCTACTGTATCGCCGGCTTTTAAAGGCAAGCTTTCAAAGTCGGTTAAGCTTAAGTAACGTGCAAACTGTTTATTATCTCTTACGCCAGCGACAGAAGCATGAGAAGCAAATTCACCCGGTCGTGCAAAGTAGTTCACTACCTCGCCAGTGAGTTCCTCATCTGAAAACTCAAAGGTGAAACTATTTCTGGCACCGGTTTCCACCACGATAGTATTGCCGATAGGGCGAACTAATATGGTGTCACCATCTTTAAAAGAAATTTTTGGAAGCTTGCCGTTCCTGAAAAATGCATATAAATCAGCGGTTGCAATAACTTCGTTGTCGCGAATAACATCTATTTTACGGAAGCTACCACGTTGAAAATCGATACCTCCCGCCCGTTTCAAGTAATACAGAACACTATCAGATGCTAAGCCCGCATATTGCCCAGGACGTAAAATTGGACCAGAAACATAGACTGCCACAGGTGTTGAAGTAAGTAGGTTGACGTATACGTTTACATCGTTGGTATAAACCTGACGAATTTTACTACTGACTGTCTGGTTTACTGAACCCGCTGGCGTGTTAGCAACCCGAATTGGGCCAATATTGGGTATAAATATGTTGCCTTGGTTATCAACAGTAGAAACATCTGAATAATTGATTGCACCCCAAAGCCATATAGAAATTTTATCCCCAGGCGCAACCAAGTAGTTATCGTTTAAACCTGTGGTTCTTTCTGACTCGAAGCCGCCAAGAAAAAGGTTCGCAGCAAACGGTGGGTTAGCCATTGCTTTTTGTTGGGGGAAAACACTTTCAATAGTCGGCTCACCCGGAAGAGAAAGGCCGTCTCTTGGCTGAGTGCTAAATTGCCCCATTGTACTTTGTGCGCTACCTGCGCCGGGCAGTGTACGTTGACTCTGAACGCTGAGAGGGGACACGCCAGCTGCAGTACTAGAGGTTGATGACGAGCCTGTTTGTTGGGCGCGTTGTCTTAACTGTTCTATTTGTTCCGCACTCTGCGCGTAAACTGTTTGAGAAAATAAACTGATTGAAAGTACAGCTGCAGCGGTAAAAGAAACTAAATTTAACAACTTCAACTTATTCTCCTCGTGATTGAGCCGAGGCTACTAATGGGCTCAAAATAGACCAAGCTCCGTCGCGTTTACAAACGGTAACCTTGTCTTTGGTATATTCATTTTTGGACTGGGTGGCAGAAAGTGTAGCTTGAAAGCGAATGCAGTCGTTACCGGTTGCCGAGGTATACAATTTAGTCGCCTCGTAATCAATGCCTTCAAGCATAATTTGAATGCTCTGGCCCTGACTAAACGAAGAATTTAAATTTGGAATGCTTATTGCTACACCTTCTTCGGCAGACAAAGAGTATGCTAGCGAAGCGTGTACTAGTGGAATATCGGCGGTTGTCGATTTAGGCACATTACTGCACGCCGCGAGCAAGCTGGTAAGCGCAACAAGTAAGAAAGCCCTATTTTGCGTATTTAACATTGACTGTCATATCCATATAGCAATTTGGCGCTAGGATACCATAAGAATAAAAAAAAACATGTTTTCGTCACGGGTTCGGCATGAATTACGTTTTGATGGATGCTTATTTGCTCTAAAGACAGTGTTCACAAGGCATTGTGTATGAAATTTGTTCAAAGTGTTGTGTTAATTAGCCTGGATTCATTCTGTTACAAAAGTTTTTGCTACTAAGGGTGGTTACAACAAAGAATGTTTATTATGATAAGGAGGGTTTTCCTATCCTGTTCAAATAAAAGAATGAAACCCTCGGTAGGTCGTTAAAGGACGTTGTTTTAATATGGATACCAATTTGGTTTACATGTCACACTTTAGAAAAGCACCTATCAGTGAAGCACTGATTGTTGGTGGTATGGGCCGTGGTGGCACGAGGTTTTGTTTAATATGTTAGCGTACCTGCAGTTTGTTCCCCTTTTTACTGCGTTTTTTGTAGCACTCATTTTGTTAGTGGTGATGACACCGTTAGCACATCAATTTGGCTTGGTTGATCAACCAAGCGCAAGAAAGCGCCATGCGGGCATTATTCCATTAACTGGCGGCGTCGCCATCTTTATGGCGGTATTGGTTGCGAGTGTCGCTACTGACGTATGGATGAAGAATAATCCTCTATTCTTTACTGCTTCTGCTTTTGTTGTGCTTCTTGGTATGCTCGACGACCGTTTCGACTTAAGCGCCAAAGGGCGTTTAATGTGTCAATTCGGCGTGGCTTCAATTATGGCGTGGAGTGCGCAAAATTATGTCACCTCGTTAGGTAATATTTTTGGTAATGGCGATATTGCGTTAGATATAAGTGGGTATTTCTTTACTGTTGTTTGCGTCGTGGGTGTTATCAATGCTTTTAATATGATTGATGGTATAGATGGCCTTGCTGGAGGCATGAGTTTGGTCATTCTGCTTACCTTAGCGGGGTTTCTCACTGCTACTGGCAACGGTGCTGCCATTATGGAACCTTTAATTATTGTGGCTGCCATCGTACCTTTCTTGGCCTTTAACTTAAGTTGGAAGGGTTTTAAAGGAAATAAAATATTTATGGGCGATGCGGGCAGTATGTTCGTGGGCCTAACGATAGTATGGTTATTAGTCGACCATACCCAAGGTGATAGTGCTGCATTTAGACCGATTACCGCCGTGTGGTTGGTTGGATTGCCATTGATGGATATGGCGGCCATTATGTACCGTCGTGCACGCAAAGGGCAGTCTATGCTCCGCCCCGACCGCCAACACTTACATAATATTTTTATGCGTGCTGGGTTATCGAGTCGTCAATCTCTCATCGCGATACTATGCATGGGCGCCTGTTATTGCGTAATTGGGATCTTGGGTGAAATATACCTTGTGCCTGAATACGTCATGTTTTGGGGTTTTATTTGTTTACTTGTCTTGTATAGTATCGTCATTCAGAACATTTGGAGCGTACTTCGCTTTATCAAAAAGCGTTAGAGTAATATTTCTAATGCGTTGATAAATTGAATGCTAGAAACAAATTTCGAACGCCGGTGTAATAAGATTAGAAAGCGCTTTTCTTTTACTTTCCCATGTATCAACGCTTTAAAATTGGTAATTCTGTTTGGACTCAAACCTTTCAATTCTTCACAACAACTATAAGAAAAAACGTGTTGAAACCTTAGTCGCCATGGCGGTTTACGGGGGAGACAAGGTTGAGTGGGTAGAGCAAGCAATTGATAGTATCCTCAATCAGACCTATCAAGACTTTGTCTTTACCATTGTAATTGACGGGGAAATCTCCGTTAAGATGATGAATAAACTCAAAGATAAAGCCTTTTCTGATCATAGGATTATACTAGCCCAAAATGTGACTAAACCTGGTTTGGCTAGCTGCATGAACAAAGCGGCTGAATGGGGATTATCGTTGAACCCTTCCTACTTCGTGAGAATGGATGCGGATGATATCTCGATTTCTACTCGACTCGCACGGCAAATAAGTTACTTGCGAAAGCATGCTTATATATCAGTACTGGGTTCAGCACTGACAGAAATAAACGAGCATGGTGGCAAAGTGGGGGCGCGAGTTATGCCTTCATCACATAGGCAAATTGTCAGCATATTACCACGGCGGTGCTCACTGAATCATCCAACTGTAGTAATACGTTACACGGTGTTTGAACAGGGTTATAGATACGACAGCAACCTAATGAACACACAAGACTATTTTCTTTGGGTAACCCTGGCTTCTAACGGCTTTGTATTTAGAAACCTTAAAGATCGTTTATTGAACTTCAGACGCGTAAACAACTTTTATAAGCGTAGAGGCTTTAGTAAATCACTCAACGAATTTAGAGCAAGGTTCAATGCCATGCTTAAACTAAAAAAGTTAACGCCTTACAATGCTGCATATGCATGTGGTGTGCTAGCGCTTCGATTGATGCCAGGTAAAGTCGTTAAATTAGCGTATAAACTCGATCGTCATTTATTGGATAGGTTTGGTAAACATTGAACTGTGGAATTGTCGTTGTACTTTATCACCCTGATATTCAACATGTGCAATCACTCATCGATGGGTTCATTCACTGTGAATGGCCGATTGTATTAGTCGACAATTCTTCTGAAAAAACTGTCTTATCGCTTTCTTCTCACTGCCAGTACTTCCATTATCCTGAAAACGTAGGCATTGCCGAGGCTCAGAATGTAGGCCTCAATTATCTATTTAAAAATGGTCTTTCACATGCGGTGGTGCTAGATCAAGATAGTCTATTTACGGTAAATATGGCAGTAGACTTATTAGCTCAGTACCACGAGCTTGAGCGTTCCCATAAAATAGCGGCACTTGGCCCTTCAATACATTGTCAATTTACTGATAAGGTTGCCGTAGGCCGAGTTCAAAAGGGACGTCAAATCGATAGCAAGGTTAGAGAAGTAAAACAAATTATTGCTTCAGGTATGATGCTATCTTCTTCAGCATTTTCTAAAGTCGGAAATAAAGAAACAGGCTTATTCATAGACGGTGTGGATCATGAGTGGTGCTGGCGCGCCAATAAGCTCGGTTTTTCTATATTTCAGTCTTTATCAGTATGCATGCCGCACCGTCAGGGCGATGATCGTGTAAAGGTGCTAGGCCTAACATTCAAGCAAGGCGCACCCATTCGACTTTACTATCAAATGAGGAACGTATTACTCTTAGCGCGAAGGGGATATGTACCACTTTATTGGAAGTGCCGTCATCTTCCCGCAATACCGCTACGTTATATTGTCAATCGATTCTATTTTCCTGATGGGAAGAAGCGTGGGCATTATTTATTGAAAGGGCTGGCCGACGGTATTAGTGCGAAGAAAGGAAAGATTCAAGAGCCTAGTATAAAGTAGGCTTTACGTTGTTTATGCAATGGTTTTAGTTGGAATTCTAAAAGCACTGCTTAACGAATGTAAGCTTTCACTAAAGATGTGCAGGTGATAATTTTTGGTGCATATCGCTGAATTAAAAAGGGGCGTTGATTAGCCAAATCCTTTTATTTCAAAAACATTATTTTTCAATGATGTTGCGCTGATTAGCACCAGTTATATGTGATATGAATTGAAATATGTGCTTCATGATGAAGCTTTTTATTTTTATAATAGAAATCATAGTGAAGTGAACTTTAAGTTTTATTAAAGCGTAACCGTTTCGAGCCAAAATGAAATTGTGAGTATGGAATGTGGATTGCATACATCATTTTAGGTTGAGGATTATCAGTACAAGGACATTAAATTATGAGTCAAGTAAAGAAAGCCGTTATTCCAGTTGCGGGTCTAGGTACCCGAATGCTTCCTGCTACAAAAGCAATTCCTAAGGAAATGCTTCCAGTGGTAGATAAGCCACTTATTCAATATGTTGTGAAAGAATGTGTCGCAGCAGGGATAAAAGAAATTATATTGGTAACCCACGCTAGTAAGAACAGTATTGAAAACCATTTCGATACGTCTTTTGAGCTTGAAGCCACATTGGAAAAGCGTGTTAAGCGTCAGATACTTGAAGAAGTACAGTCAATTTGTCCGAAAGATGTCACCATCATGCATATACGCCAAGGTGTAGCGAATGGTCTCGGTCACGCTGTATTGTGTGCCCGTCCTATCATTGGTGATGCACCTTTTGCGGTAGTATTACCCGATGTGATTATTGACGATGCAGCAAGTGATCCGAAAAAAGATAACCTTGCAGACATGGTTGCTAAGTTTAATACCACCCGTGTTAGCCAAGTTATGGTCGAGCAAGTTCCTCAAGAAGATGTAACTAAATTTGGTATTGCTGACCTTGATGGCGCCGCAATTGAGCCCGGTGAGTCTGCGAAAATCCACAAAATGGTAGAAAAACCTGCGCTTGATGAAGCACCGTCTGATTTAGCTGTCGTGGGTCGTTACGTGCTATCTGAGAAGATTTGGGACTTACTAGAGTTCACTCCTCCTGGTGCCGGCGATGAAATTCAACTTACAGATGCTATCGATGCATTAATGAAGGTTGAACAGGTTGACGCTTACTACATGAAAGGTAAGAGCCATGATTGTGGTAGTAAACTAGGTTACATGAAAGCTAACGTAGAGTACGCGCTTAGACACCCAGCGTTAGGCCAAGAATTTAAAGAGTATATTGCTAGTCTTAGCATCTAGGGTTACAGTATCTAGGATCACAGTATCTAAAATTACAGCTATTTAAAAGCGCGCTCATGGCGCGCTTTTTTGTGCGTGTCTTCCAAACTGAGTAACACCAATTGTGTTTTTAGTCTTTTACTACAACATAACCCTGTAACTTAGATAGCATCTTTTCACCAATGCCCTTTACTTCAGTTATTTGGGCAACTTCTAAAAACGGTCCAACATCTTGACGGTAAGCGATAATCGCTTTTGCCTTAGAAATACCTACGCCGGGTAATGTTTGAAGCTCTTCAATACTCGCGATATTAAGGTCGATTTTTGTCGCGATACCAACACTTACCATTGATGATGAAGCATCATTATCTAATGGGGCAGCCGATATGCCTGGTGTGTAAATAAATAGCGCAGATAAAACCAGTAAGCTTGTTAATTGTCTTTTCATTGTCATTCCTTGTTTGGGTGTACACCATTTGTACAGCGTTGATATTACCTACAGAGACAAATATGAAAAGACCAGTTTTGGGACAGTTTTTGTTAGACGGCCATCAATAGCTTAAGGCGTTTTTTCTTTTTTGTGTGAGGGAGGAGAAAAGAGAAGAATGTATGCAGTAAGAGACAGATACAAAAAAGCGGGCTTGAAGCCCGCTTTATCAATGACGTCTATTTAGCCTTAAAGGCGGTCAATTAACGCTTGAGTAAATTCATTTGTACCGGCTTCACCACCAAGGTCGCGAGTAGTGCGGTCGCCAGATTCAATAACATCTTTTAATGCGCTACGAATCTTTTCTGCTTTATCACCCATGTTCAAGTATTCAAGCATTTGAGCCGCTGCAAGAATAACTGATGTTGGGTTAGCCAAGTTCTTACCTGCAATATCAGGAGCAGAACCGTGAACAGCTTCGAAAATAGCACAGTCTTCACCAATGTTAGCACCAGGAGCCATACCAAGGCCGCCAACAAGTCCTGCACACAGGTCAGAAAGGATATCACCGAATAAGTTAGTCGTAACAATTACGTCGAACTGATGTGGGTTCATTACCAACTGCATACAGGTATTATCTACAATCATTTCTGTAGATTCGATATCTGGGTAACGTTCGCCCACTTCACGAGCTACCTTTAAAAATAAACCCGAAGTAGACTTCAAAATATTAGCTTTGTGAACGGCAGTAACTTTCTTACGGCCTTCACGACGCGCTAATTCGTATGCGAAGGTTACAATTTTTTCAGCGCCGTCACGGGTGATTTTACTCATCGCTTCAGCTTCGTTACCGTCTTCTGAAACCACTTGCCCAAGACCCGAATACATACCTTGAGTGTTTTCACGCACGGTAATGATATCGATATCTTCGTAACGCGCTTTAGTGCCTTTGAACGAGATCACAGGGCGTAAGTTTGCGTAAAGTTTAAATTGTTTACGTAAGCTAACGTTAATTGATGTGAAACCTTCGCCAACTGGTGTAGTTAGTGGGCCTTTAAGTGCCACTTTATTTTTAGCAATCAGGTCTAGTGTTGCTTGTGGTAGAAGTTCACCATGCTCTTCAAGGGCAACTAAGCCTGCATCTGCGTAGTCATAGGCAAAATCACAGCCAACTTTATCTAAAATTTTAGTGGTTGCATCAATAATGTCTGGGCCAATGCCGTCACCGCGAATGACTGTAATGTGTTGCTGAGTCATGTGGAAGGATCCTCTGATAATTCTATTGTCAAAATCGTTAGGTTTACTACATTTTAGCTTAGCGAGCGAAACGCGCCAAAGAAGACCGCCTCATCTTGTTATTGTTATGAAAATTAGGGGGAGCTCATTGAAGCGGCGCTAAGCGGCGTATTTTATACGATAGCGGGGCTAAGTTATAGCCATTCGTAAAGATTAATTTTACTAGTGCAAATTAAGTGGGCAAAACAGATATTCGCCGAGTCCTTCCATCACGCGGCAAACATCTTCGCTTTTCAAGTCTATGGTTCTTCGCAGTGTATCGAAGGTGTTGTCAGTGGCGGTATCTCGCGCCTTCAACGGGAATAAGTATTCTCTGGCAAGACCGAAAGACAGTTGTAAAATGGCATGTTCCTTTTTCAACGAAGCGGCCACCTCTGCGTGGCGCCGACCTGACTGGTGAATCACTGCTCGCCATGTCGCACTTTGGTGCCAATTTCCTGCAAGTTCACCTGAAATAATATGCCATGAAGAAACGCCTTTAACCTTGAATGCGTTATCTATCTGAAAGTAGTCTTTGTGATTAACGGGTAGTTGAGTCGCTACTTTTAATCCTGGCAGCGTGAATAAAGGCGCACACAAAAATGTGGTCACTAGAGCGGCAGATTGAGGGGTAAATTTGGTTTTTGTTATTGATGCTAACTGCGCTGCAATACCACACGCCAAAGAGGTAAATTGTTTGCTGATGGCAAGCAATGGATATTGATGTTGGGTTAAGCGTTCTATTAAGGCATGTTGTACCAGCATATCGCCCACTCTTTCCAAACCATAGGTTAGTATTGCTTGTTTAAGGCTTGTAACCGGGAGTTTAAGGCGATTGTCTAGGCTAGCAGTGGAAAGCAAGAACTGCTGGAAGCTGGGTACCTTCTCTACCTTTTGACATAAATTAGGTACATCCACATCAGCTTTTTGCAATTCATCAATAATCTCTATCAGGGCTAAGGGGGGGCGCTGAATAGGGAAGGTTGTGGGTAAAAAAGGCTGCTCTCCTTTCACGCTTCGGGCGTTCTCACAAGCTAGATATTGATCTGAAAAATCTTCAAAGCTCAGATACAGCTCTTTAGGGGCTAAAAGGGTATTACGCTTAACCCATAGTATTTTCTCGTCCTCATTCCTACTTGGTGAATGAACAAGCGCATGCTGTTTTTGTATATCTATCACAATAGCGGGGTGCGCTTTTACGTATACCCTAGCTCCAGGTGAAGGTATTGAAATGAGTGATGCAATAGGATGCAAGAAAGTTCGCTGCATGGTGGGTACACGCTGAGCGATAAACGCCAGAAGACTCGACCTCGAGTGACTGTCAGTACAATAAGAAAACACACTGGTTATTAGGCTTATGCGTTGCAATGAGGTTAATTTTGCTTCGCCAACATGTTTTATGGATTGTGAGCTAAAAAGCACTTTTTGTAACGCGATAATCTGTCGCCACATGGTGAGGTTATGGTCGTTAATGAACGTAAGTAACGCTTTTTTTTGACTAATTATCTGGTCTTTTGAGGTATTAGCCACATTAGAAGAAGCAAGATTTGATGCTACTAAATAATACGTAGCCAAGTGAGCTGCGATTATATGCTGTAAAAAGTGGTCGTTATAATTATTAAGCTTGCCATACAGTGCAAGGTTCAATATGTGACGGGTGAGGGTATCAATATCACTCGTGCATTTTTGAAGCGCTAAAGGAATGGCGGGGTGGGCTTGAGTGAATGAGAGGGTAAGCTTAGCGCGTTGAAGACAAGTATTAACGATATTTTGGGGCGTCGATGTCGGTGCAGGTAACGAAAGCAAAGCGTCCGAAAGCTCAGAAGCATCATTGAGCTTCATTTGGCTAGCTTTGCTGGTAGCTTGAATACGCCCCGTCGCCCCACGCAATGAGTTTTTCGTTTTCAAACAATAATGGCGTGCATTCATCTTGAGTGGTTAAACCATCAGCACGAACGTGCTGGGTACGGTAAAACATCACCTGAATGGCATTGTCATTCTGTCGCTTGGCTTCAGTAATATCAGGCGAACCAAGTAAAGCCAGCACTTCTTCTCGGGTACTACCCAGCTTTAATTTGGTAATTTGCACGCGGTTATACTCTTCGCGGTCTTTCCAGTCCATATTTTCAGGTTTATCGGGATAAACTGAAATTACCAGAAATACAAAAGCAGCATACAATGCTATGCCAGCAAAAATGAGTCGAATTACCTTGGAGTTCATAACCCTAACTTTTCGTTTTTCTGCGCTAAAATAAACAATTTACAACATGTATATAGGTTACAAACTGTAATTTCGCAGTTCCTTTATTTGAATAACTACTTAAGTCTACAGTGTACCGTAAAAAGTTCATCGACGGTAAGTGTTAAACGTAAGGAAATGCGTCTAGCTATTTCTCAATGGTATAGCACGGTGTGTATGCAGAGCCGGGAAGCTTCATTCTCTGTTGAGAAACAAAAGATTCTAATAGTGTATCAACCCGCTCCATCAACGTTGCATCACCTGTCAGCCTAAATGGCCCATGCTGTTTAATATGCTGAATGCCTTCCGCCTTAACGTTACCAGCCACAATACCTGAGAATGCTTGCCTTAGCGCTATCGCTAGCGAAGCATTATCCTGATCATGATGTAACGCTAAATCTGACATGGTTTGATGCGTAGGAATAAATGGGCGCTGAAAGTCTTCTTCTATCTTTAGTGACCAATTAAAGCTGTAGGCATCGCCCATTGCTTCTCGGTACTTTTTAACTCTCCCAAGCCCTGTGCGCATAACCCGAGCAACTTCTTCAGGATCGTCAACGATGATCTGGTATTTATTCTGTGCCTCTTTCCCTATGGTCGCACCGATGAAATCATCAATGGCTTCAAAGTAAGCCTCAGAACCCGCTGGACCGGTGAGGATCACAGGAAAGGGCTGCTGGGCATTTCGTTCATTCATTAATATGCCAAGCAAATAAAGTAACTCCTCAGCGGTACCAACGCCACCGGGGAAAATCACAATGCCATGGGCTAGGCGAACAAAGGCCTCAAGGCGTTTTTCAATATCAGGCATGATGATTAATTCATTAACAATCGCGTTGGGCGGCTCTGCTGCGATAATGCTAGGTTCAGAGATACCAATATAACGGCCTGCCCTATATCGTTGTTTAGCATGCCCAATGGTAGCTCCTTTCATGGGGCCTTTCATTGCACCTGGCCCACAGCCGGTACAAATATTCATTTCTCTGAGCCCTAACTGGTAGCCCACTTCTTTTGTATATTTATACTCAGTTAGATTAATAGAATGTCCGCCCCAGCACACCACGGTATTAAGGCTATCGTTTCCTTCAAGTGCCTGTGCATGGCGTAACATGTCAAACACCATGTCGGTAATACTTACACTATCGGCTGGTGCACTTTTGTGGGTAAACGCATACTTATTACCCATATAAAGCAGGTCGCGAAGCACGGCAAAAATATGCTCATGTACACCAGTAACTAAAGTGTCATCCACAAAAGCAACTTCTGGTGGATTTACCAATTCAATTTTAACGCCACGTTCTCTACGTACCAGCTTGATATCGAAATTTTCGTAAGGCGCAAAAAGCATTTCGTAATCATCTTCATCAACACCACTATTTAGCACCGCTAAACAACAGTTTCTGAACATGCCATACAGTGCACTATTTGTCGTATCTTGCAACTGAGCCACTTCAATCTGCGATAACTGACTCATCCAACCAACAGGATTTAACTGCACTTTCTTCATACTTATTCGTCTCTGTCAGTGATAACGCGGTTGCGACCGCTATTTTTAGCTTGGTATAGCAAGTTATCAGCACGTTCAAAAACAGCGTCTGGGGTGTCACCTTTATTGAAAAATGAAGCACCAAATGATGCGGTTATAGTGACTTTTTCTTGTTTGAATTTGAAGGGTAAAGAGGCCAGTTTCGTTCTCATGGTTTCAAGTAAACTGATGACTTTTTGTTTATTCATACCGGGTAGAAGTAAAACAAATTCTTCACCGCCCCAGCGCGCCATAAAGGTGTTCTCTGTTAATTGTTGTTTAAGGTTCTTTCCTACCACTTGTAGTGTTTTATCGCCGGCAGCATGACCGAAACGGTCGTTGATTGACTTAAAGTGGTCTATATCGATGACGGCCACCGCTAAATCATCGCCGTTATCTTGCCAAGACTGAACTGCTTTCGATAACTTTTCATTGTAAGCTTGGCGGTTTGGTAAGCGGGTAAGCGGGTCGGTTTGGCTCAGCATCATTTGTTCAGCCAGCTTCTTTTTATAGGTTAGGGTTTGCTTTTGCAGCTGATCAATTCTGCTTTGCATTGAGCCAAGTAACCCCATTAACGACGCTTGGCCTTGTGAGTCTAATTGCGCTTGTTCATTCAAGGTGCTGGCAATATTCTGGACACAGAATTGCGTGTGTTCTTTAAGTGATTCTAGAGACTCGCTGTGTGACACCGCTTCTTCAATACTCTCGATATGGGACTGAAGCTGCGCATTACCAACCTGTCTTTGCTCAAACTGAGTGCGGCTATTTTCCATGCTTAGCTGAACATCTCCTCCCATTTTACCTAGGGAGTTATGCAGGCTTTGAATGACCTTACCGGTTAAGCTGGCTTCTGCCATAGCGTCTTGCACTATCATTCGAAGAATAACTACGCAGCTCTTTAGTAACTGGTCTTCCGACATGCCTTCAGTTAACTTTTTCTGTATATCAACTAATTGACTGTCGTCAGGTTGGCGCTGGGCATAGCTGGCAATAAGTTGGTTTAGTTCCTCTAAAATAGACTTATAAAGCGGGTTTGCCGTAGTGTCTTTATTGTTATCTGCTACAGGTGCTTCACCCTTATTCTGTCCAACTTCAGGCTCACTTACTGCACTACTCGCTAACGCCGCATGATGCAACTCGATAGCCTGCTGGAATAGCTTGTAAATACTAAAAATATCCCCTACCGGCTGGTTCAGGGTTATCAATTGCTGTGTGGCTCGTTTTTGAAGCACTTCATCTTCAAACACTACTTTTTGAAGACGCTTAGTTGCACTTTCCAGCAGAGCCACAGTTTCAATACTGTATTTTTTTAATGTCAGTTCTTGATGTTGAAGCGCGCTATTAAGCTTGTTGATGCTTACCGTAGCAAGAGTAAAGTTTGGCGTGCCGGACAAATGCCCTCTCAATATTTGTAGTTCGCTATCAACTTTGTCGGAAAACCCTTCATAAAAGGCAGACAAGCGAACGATAAATTGTGAAAGTAGCGTATTGTGTTGCTTATAAGTTTGAAGCTGTTTGGCGTCCATAATTGTTGTTTACTCAACCTTAGGTGAAGTCATCCTGCACATTTAGTGATTTTATTAAATCTGTGCGCTAAATTATTGGCGAGCTTGCCTTTTATTTGCATAGGGTGTTTCAAAATTTGAGCGGAAAGGATTAATGTCGAGCCCTCCACGTCTTGTGTAACGCGCGCATACTGTCAACTTTTTAGGTTGGCAGTGTTGCATAATGTCACAGTAAATACGCTCTACACACTGTTCATGAAATTCATTGTGCTGTCTGAAGCTAATTAAATATTTTAGTAAGCCTTCGTGATCTAAGCTTCTCCCTTCATAACGAATTTGCACACTGGCCCAGTCAGGCTGACTGGTAATAAGGCAATTCGATTTAAGTAAGTGGGAAACCAAAGTTTCAGCCTTTTTCTCGTCCGTTACTTTTAACAGCGATGTGTCAGGCTCGTAAGTTTCAACTGAGATATCAAGTTCATCAAGCAGTACACCTTCAAATTCTTTAAAAGTTAATGTATTGAATTGATTGGGAAGCGTTAAGCTGACCATCACGGGCTCACCCGCACATTTTGACAGGTCGGATGCCAGTGTGGCTCGCACATCTTCCGGGCTTTCAAAGGCGGTTTGATTAAAGCTATTTAAATATAACTTGAATGACTTCGACTCTATGAGGTTTACAGAGGTGATAGGTACATTACATTCAAGCAAGGCTACGTGAGGCTTTCCTTTTTTGTTGAGCCAAGACAATTCATACCCAGTCCATGTATCAATACCTTTAAAGGGCAGGGCTTCAGCATCCAACGATAACGTATCTCGGCTTAAGCTACGGGGTACGCCTTGAAGTAGGTCGGGGTTGTAATGAAATTCATATTCAACCTGCTTCCCCAATGAAAGATCCTTGGGCGCAGAAATAGAAATTTTATCGTTTACCTTCGAAGTCATATTTACCTATATATTCTAACCGTTTTAGATGTGCCGCCTTACTTGAACTTGGCACCTTATACCTATAGTGTACCTCAAAAATATTGGTGTAACCCCATAATGGCCTTAACAATTAGTAATGAATTAACCCAACTTATCGGTGCTTTCACTTCCCACCACGAGCGCAGTGGTAGTCTGCTGACTATACCTTATGATAGTCAATGGCCCTCACCTTGCTACTTAAAGCAGGGCGATGAGGGGGAATTGGTACCGTGGGAGCCCAAACGCCAAAGTGACAGTCAGCAGTCAGCGCTAAGCTTTAAGAATGTTGAAGAGGCATTGGACATTAAACTCAACGCTGATTTTTGTCAGTTCTTTACCCAATTTTTCAGTAATAATTTACCAGTAGTTGCTGAGCATGGGGCTTGTGAGTTATTGCAAGTTTGGAATGAAGAAGATTTTGAGCGGCTTCAACAAAATTTAATTGGGCACCTATTAATGAAAAAGAGACTGAAACAAGCGCCAACACTCTTTTTTGCATTAACCGATGAAGATGATTTTGTTTTAAGTGTGTTAAATAGCACTGGAGAAGTGGTGTTAGAACAAGTTGGAAGGCCACCCAAAAAAGTCATTTCGCCAAGCCTACTGGCATTTATTGCCACACTACGAGCTGAATGAGTTTTTGTGTTATGCCGTGCTGAAAAAACACGGCATGTAGTCGTTACCAATGAAGGTGGCGTTTAAAGCTAGTGGCGTCAGGGACTTTATTAAGTGTTTAGGCCTACTCAATAGATGCTTCTAGCCGCTTTTGTAGCACCGCCATTTGTTGTTCAAGTAACGCAACCCGTTTTGAAAGCGACGCAATGGTTTCTACTTCCTTCCCGTTAACAGATGCAGGATCTGATGCGCCATTCGCCGCATTAAAATGTTTGATAGCTTCAATAGCCTCTGTTACTGATGCTTTAAAAGGCGCTTTTGCTCTAAGTAGTGCAACAGAAGGCGATGTGCCTTTTTGCACCATTTGCTGACATACAATCATTAATTTCTGCAGATTATTGTTTTGCAGTGACATTTCATTGGCCAATAAATTATAAGAGGTTCAGCTTATCCACTTAAGCTTGATTTCGCTAGGGTTTTTAACCAATAAATTGTGTCAAACTGACCACTAATTAATATAATGAACCACGTGTTATGAATTTAATAATCACTGAATTTAATTAAAGCTATTAAAATCATAAGCTTAAATAATTGGTCTCATTCTTGATTACCTATTTGCATATAACAAAACTATAAACGATAAAAATCAGAGGAAATCACATGAAATCGATTATCTTACCACTCGCATTAGCATCATCATTCTTACTTACTGGTTGCGTGGTATCTGTAGGTGGGGGGAGTGATAGCCATTATGGTACTGATGTAGAAGACCGAGAATACAATAACCGCAAACATATCTCGAACCTTGAAACAGGAATGAGCTATGAAAGCGTATTAAGAAAAATGGGGGTGGCTGATTTCAACGAGCTTTATGAAAAGCAAGACGGTACCTATCGCGTATTGTTTTATCGTACTCAAAGAACCATGGGTGATGGCATAACAACGAAAGATGAATGTACGCCAATAGTATTTAAAGATAGTGGCCTAGTAGGGTGGGGTGATAGCGCTTACCACCTAATGAATTAAGAGTAACATTAATTTAACATCTTGGTGTTTTTGCCGTAAAGTGACCATTAATTGGTCACTTTTTGCATTCTGTGACTATTAATTTATAGATTATTGAGGGCTGCACCTATGACAAATGACACACTAACCGACGGCCAAGCGATGAATGCACAAGGGGTCAATGAAGCATTAGAGCCACTTGTGTCATCCCTTGAAGCTATCAAAGCCATTTACCTTGGTGTAGATGATTTGAAGGTTGCTGCTTCTATATTATTTAATGCGTACGTAGATGATCCACTTTTTAGCGACATATTTCAGGCTGAAAAAGAAGGTTATGAGAGTCGGTTGCGCTCTGCTATCAGAGAAGAGTTAAACGCTTTTTGGGTGGCAGAGCAACCTATTGTAGGGCTGTTCGATGGCGAGCGACTACTCGCGGTCGCATGCCTTACCGCGCCAGACGCTGCATTTGGTTCTGGGCGTTACTGGCATTGGCGTTTGCGTATGCTACTTACCGCTGGCCTTTTTGGCACAAAGCAAATGCTAGAAAAAGAAGAAAAAGTGCGAGCATTGGTCCCCGCAGTTAACTTTCATATGCTAAGTTTCATTGCCGTTCACCCAGATTATCAACACCATGGACTAGGTCATACACTATTAGGTGCTATTGACAGCGTAGTGGAAGAAGATGCTAAAAGTGAAGGGGTAGCAGTGTTTGTTACAGTAGATAAACATAAGCCCTTTTTTAACGACGATAACTATGATGTGGTGGGAGAGCTAAGCCTATCTCACGTAAAAGGCGATGTAATGTTTAGGCGAAAGCCTGCATAAATTGTCATAAAAAATGCGTAAACTGGTTGAGGACTTTACGTCGTTTAATAAATATGGTGGTATGTAAATGCTAAGTGCTCAAGGAAGTTGCCTGTGCGGGGCTATTACCGTAATGGCGGAGAATATTAACCCTAAATTCACTGTTTGCCATTGTGATTCTTGCAGACAGTGGGGCGGTTCGGCGCTGTTTGCATTACAATGCGGTACGCAGGTCAAATTCGAAGACATGACCTCTAGTGGTAATAACGTTAGCATTCACCGGTCGTCAGATTGGGCTTCTCGCGGTTTTTGTGGCAACTGTGGTACTCATCTATTTTACAAGCTCAATGAGACCGGTGAGTACAATATTCCTGTCGGTATATTTCAAGCACTAGATGGGTTAGAAATGGATATGCAGTACTTCAGCGATCAACGCCCGCACTACTATTGCTTTTCTAATAAAACAAAAGAAATGACCAAGGCTGAAATTCTGGCGTATTTCGCTCAACAGTCTTGAGTTACCAACAGGCAAAGCATGCACCGCTATTAACACGGGAAAGAAGCTATCCGACGTATCAACATTTAATGCGCGGGATCTCTTCCCATCGGGTAGTGGCTCTTTTCGTTAAGAAGTCTCTTTTCATGGCAAAATTTTGTTGAAAGCCCCTAGCCCCAAAATGCATCGTGTTTCTGCCATATCTAGCGTTTGTACTGTCAAGCACTGCCATTAATGCCGAGTTGTCCGTACTGGGTGTAAATAAATCGTCTTGGCGATATTTTTCGTCGCAAATGTCCAACAGACCCACCCCCACTTTGTAGTAACGCACGCCTGGAATAAACAATTTATTGAGCGCATCAGACGCTGCGTGAATAATATGTCGAGTATCATTGGTAGGAACAGCAAAGCTGGAAAGCGCCGACTGTTTAACATACCTGCTATCGTCATGAGGCGAATTTGCCGCAAAGAAGGTGGCGCTATGAGCGAGAGAGTGTTGAGCGCGTAGTTTTTTAGTGGCTATTTCAGCGTGGGTGGCTAACGCTGCTCTCAATTCATCCTGTGTGGTAACTCTCTTTCCAAAACTACGGGTGCTGTAGATTTCTTTTTTAGCGGGTCTTATCTCATCCCACGTCATTCTTAGTTCACCCTGAAGTTCTCTCACTGTATTTTCTAGCACAATAGAAAAATACTTACGCATTTTAGCAGGGGATTGTTGTGACAGTGTATAGGCATTATTAATACCCATGGCCATCAATCGTTTTTCCAAGCGCCCACCAATACCCCATACATCTGCTACTGCCATGCGGGATAATAATGCCTGCTTTTCTTGCTGCGTATTAATAACCGCTGAACCTCGAAAGCCGTCCAGCTTTTTTGCAGCGTGATTAGCTGCTTTAGCAAGGGTTGGAGTGGGGCCAAATCCAACGCCCACGGGAAGCTTTACCTCACGCCAAATAGTTTTTCTTATCTCATAGCCTAGGGCCAGCCATTCGCTATCATGTAGGCGTGGCGAAAAGCGCATAAAAGCTTCATCAATACTGTATTCGTGCAATTCATCACAGAATTGAGACATGACCGAAAACATTTTTGAAGACACATCGGCATAAAGTTCATAGTTAGACGAGCAAACAACAACCCCTGCTTTTTTTGCTTCCTCTTTCACCTGAAAATAGGGTACGAACTTTTTAAACCCTAATCTTTTGGCAATAGGGCAGGCTGCGACCACGCAGCCATCGTTATTGCTCAACACCATAACGGGTTTGTTTCGCAGGTTAGGGTTGTAGATTTTCTCGACCGATGCATACATAGACGTGACATCTACTAGCGCAAACACTACTCACCTCCTAGTCGACGGGAGAGTTTTTTGTGAAGCCTAATGGAGCGCGTTACCACCCCTTCTATTGAAAATTCATCGCCTTCTTTTAAAAAGTAAGGTTTGTACAAGGGTGATGAAGAACGCAAACAGCCGTGGCGTTTGTCTACGCGCTTACAGACGAACTCACCGTTTAAGGTCGCCACAATAATGCACATGTCAGAAATATCTTCAGCTCTAGAGACAATCAGCAGGTCGCCATCATGAATGCCATCGTCCATCATCGACTTGCCTTGTGCGTAGCCAATGAAGGTAGCAGCAGGTTTATCAATAAGCAGAGAATCTAGACTCAAGCCTAGTTCGGTATATTCTGCAGCAGGCGACTCAAAGCCTACGATGCCCGCTTGTGCTGTAATAGGGATAAATTTAAGCATACACTTCAAAAATACTGTTTATTTATACAGTATTTTAGTGGGTTCATACTCATCAATCAATCTCAGTACAGAAAATACTCGTCTAAATGGCGACTGTAGTGGCTGGCAAAATTCGCAATTGGTCATAATGACGACAAGCTTTGTACGACATTTCCTACAAAAGTGTAGGAAATGTGGGTTTTTTTTCGTGGTTTATATCTAGACTAAAGTCTAACGTTGTTGATTTGTATAAGTTTTTTATATGTAGATCATTTTAGCTCCTTATTTTCTCCTTAATTTATTGTAATTCTGGCTAGCGGGAATTCTTGGTAGGGATATTATTAATGGCGTCACAGGGAAACACGATGAGTCAGGATGATTTTAAGGACAACCTTGGACAACTTAAGGAAGAGAATCCCTTAACAGGAGTGAGGGGAGATGGAAAAGCAGGAAGCATCACAGGGATGATAAGCGCACTGGACGTGCTGAAATGGAATTACTAAAGGGACAAGCAAGGAAAGCGCAAGCGATAAGGAATCGCAACAGGAAGTAGAAAGGATTTGGCGAAGGATCGTCATAAAAAGGAAAGATATAGGATATATCGTAAAGGAAAGCTTGGAAGGCTTAAGCAAGGATAGTTTGCGCAGGATGCGTAAGAGCAAGGCAGCTCAGGAACGAACGGACCGCTTAAGGATTGAGCTAGTTGCACAGGATGTGTAATGCAGAAAGGATGAAAGGATAGGAACACCAGCTTTTGCTGGCAAGGAACAGCCTTAGGATGAAGCCCCCACGTGCAGGATAGATGGGATGCTTAGGATAAATGGAAAGGGATTTACGCAAGGATGGGTAACTCGCACGGGAACACGCGAGAGAAGATGGAAAGGGGCGTATATGGATTTTAATCGGGAAGATTTTAGTCGCAAAGGAACGCAGAGAGGGAAACTCAAAATTCCAGGAAAAGGGGTAGCAGAGAGGCTACCCCTTTTTTTTGCGTCATTTTTGGCGTTGTCACTAAAACGCTCACGTTTAAAGACGCCCATTCCGCTCGGCATAGTCATCTCATTCATACCTAATACTATAGCGGGCTAAAGAATCCGAAGAACTTAATTAACTCTGTGAGGTGGTAGGGTAGTTCTAATAATATGTTTGCCCACTAACTCCACTTCTCCGCTGTATCTGTCTTCACCATTACCGGAAAATTCAAACACAAAGATATTATGCCAATCAGGCTTGCTGTAGTTGAAGGTAATGCGGGTTTTGGCTCTGGCAATGCTGAGCAGTTGCAGTTGATTGTTTTTACAGTACTGGCGCAAGTAACTATCAGTAAATTCAGAAATACTTCGTATGCGCCAAAACTGAAAGGCGACAAAGCCCAGCCCTAGCCATAACGTTAACTCAAGTAATGTCATTCATTACCCCTTAGTTTGAGAAAACAGCGTGCCAATTGCGCTGGCCAGTAAGTCACTGCGTTCTGGGGTTCTTAGTATGCCTAGTACTAATTCACGTAACTGGGGCACTTGAACAAGATCAGAGAAGAAGCCGCGGAATACGTCGCCATTATAGTTTTCTTGGTTATCGACCTCGGCAACGGCTTCAAAAAATAGCAGCAGTAATTTCTCGTCCATTTGCTGAAAATGGCGGGCAGCAATAACACTTAATATATCCAAGCGATTCAATTTCTTAGCTTCAAAGTGCGACACTAATTGCGTATATATAGTGTCGTTTTTGGTCTCACAAGACAAACCCCGTAGGGCGGCTAAACTTATTTCATCACCGTCTAACACTGAAAGCATGCATTGGTTAAGGGGGGCAGGTACGTTCGCAACTTCGGCCATTTCCATAAAAGCCCGTTGAAATGGTTCGGCAAAAAGTGAAAAGTTACGCAGCACACTGCCTTGCACTTCTTGCGCGTTTTCCATTGAGTCTAATCTGATGACCACATCCGCAATTGCCTGTAAGGGAATGGTTTGCCAGTCAGCCACCTGAGGCGCTTTCACATAGGCGATAACATGCTGTGCGCTGGCGCTAATTGGTTGATTCAGCTTCGCACGAACCAGTGCATTAAATTGCGCAAGTAATGACTGCGCGGGCACAAATGAATAAGGATTATCTGGCAATGTGTTAGCCGCTTCAGAATCATCAGAAATTGATTGGCCTAGTGCATCGACAATAATTTGCAGAAAATGGTTTCTTGAAGCCGCTACCACTAATCCCTGCTCGTCTAGAGGGAGTTTGATAAACCAAATATAGTGCTGATTTGAGCTATTTTTATTCCAAAAAACAATGCCGAACCACGCATGTTGTTGACGAGGGAAGGGCGCAACAGTTGAGCCATTCTCAATATCCAAAAACGCCTGATTGTCTAAAGCGGTAAGTCTTCGACCCATATCAAAAACAATATATTCTGTACCTGCATGCAATAAAAATTCGCTGATAGAGTTAATACTGTTTGCGTTCATTTCAGGCTTTCTCACTTCATAAAACTGATTTTAGGGCGCAAAGTTTAGCATATTTTAGTTGTCGACAGGCAACGGCATTGTTCATTTAAAGGTGTGAGCGGAATGCGTGCTGCCTCTGGTATACTGCCGTCCAGATTTATACGGCAAACCTTAAACCATGTAATGACGATGAAGTTAATAGAAGAATTCGAGTATCATTTAAATACGCTAGAAACAGCGATGCGCCAAACTAAAACGTGGCCGAACAAATCACCTAGCAAGGCGCAATTAGCCAGTACTGTCCCTTTTGCTATTGATACCCTGTCTTTTTTCGAATGGCTGGCGTATGTTTTTGTGCCTAAATGTCATAACTTAATAGCGATGGGTCAGTTACCAGGGAAGATGGCAATTTCCCCTGCGGCGCATATGTATGTGCCAAACTGCCCCGAATCTATCTTAGTTTCGTTGCTTGCTCTTGATAAACTAACCGAACCTAATAAGAAGTAAATCATGCCTGAAGAATTATCGGTTAGCCCGAGCGAAAAGGCTGACAGCAATAGTGTGCAGCCATACCCGCCGCTTAATATTTTATATCAAGATGAGCATATCGTGGCCATTGATAAACCGCCGGGTTTATTAGTGCACAGAAGTCCTATCGACAGGCATGAAACTCGCTTCGCCGTGCAGACATTAAGGGATCAGCTCAACAAGCACGTATTTCCCGCTCACCGACTAGATAGGCCCACATCCGGTGTACTATTGTTTAGTTTTGACAGTAAAACAGCGGCGCTGCTTGGCCAGCAGTTGATGAATAAGCAGGTGCAAAAGCAGTATCACGCTATTGTTCGTGGTTATGTTAAACATTCAGGGCTCATCGATTATGCGCTCAAATATCGTTACGATAAAATTGCCGATAAACATAAGCGCCCGCAGCAGGCACCTCAGCAAGCCACAACGGTATACGAAAGTTTAGCGAACTATGAATTACCTTTCGCCGTAGGTAAATATGAAACCGCCCGCTATTCATTAGTAAAACTTTTGCCCTCGACAGGACGCAAACATCAATTGCGTCGTCATATGGTACATATTAGGCACCCTATTTTGGGAGATACCACCCACGGAGACGGAAAACAGAACAAATTTTTGCAAACACACTTTAGTTTTCAGAATTTGGCCTTAAGTTGTACGCAGATGGGTTTTTATCACCCGATAACCGGAAAGTGGCTATCGGTGTCTGTTAGAATGCATTCAGAAATGCAACGAGTGTTAGATGCGTGGCAAGAATATCAGGTTTAAGGTTTGGGCTAGAAAGTGTGATGCTTAAACGGGAAACCCACACGATTTGAAAAGATAATGAGGAAGTAATGGCAACACTAAAAATTTTTGCAGGTACCGTGTATGGCAATGCGCAACATGTAGCAGAGCAAGTTGAAGAAAATCTTGCAGAGCAAGGTGTAGATTGCGAGCTTGAGAGCGATCCTTCAGTAAGCGACTTTACCGATGCCGACGCTATCTTATTGATTACTTCTACGACTGGCCAAGGCGATGTTCCACCAAACTTAGAATTTGTCTTCTCTGATTTGAAAGACGAGTTTCCATTGCTAAACGACAAGCCTTTTGCTGTTGCTGCGTTAGGTGATAGTAGTTACGGGGAAAGTTTTTGTGGAGCCGGTCGTCAATTCAATGAATTGTTATTAGAGCTGCAAGGTAAAGCAGTAGCCGACATGCTAGAAGTGGATGCCCTTGAGACCCTTGAACCTGAAACCATGGTTATTGAGTGGGTTAATGGTATTAAAGCTCAGTTAGGCGTGTAACGGGGTTCGACAATAATCTCAAAAAATAGAAAAGGGCGCTAGGCGCCCTTTTTTAATGCAAAACGTTTAATACGTGAATACAGACTTATTCAACACCACGTAGTAGGGCATTAATACCTACTTTTGCACGGGTTTTAGCATCTACTTTCTTCACGATAATGGCAGCATATAGGCTGTACTTTCCGTCTGGGCTTGGCATGTTACCTGAAACTACTACAGAGCCCGCAGGTACGCGGCCATAATGTACTTCGCCGGTTTCACGGTCGTAAATACGGGTGCTTTGGCTAATGTAAACGCCCATTGAAATAACTGCGCCTTCTTCAACAATAACGCCTTCAACAATTTCAGAACGTGCGCCAATAAAGCAGTTATCTTCAATGATAGTAGGGTTCGCTTGAAGTGGCTCTAAAACACCACCAATGCCTACGCCGCCAGATAAGTGAACGTTCTTACCAATTTGTGCGCAAGAACCAACCGTTGCCCATGTATCTACCATGGTGCCTTCGTCAACGAATGCACCAATGTTTACGTATGAAGGCATAACAACCGCATTTTTACCCACGAAGGTACCGGTACGGACTGCAGCCGGAGGCACAATACGCGCGCCGTCATTAGCAAATTGTTCAGCAGTATAGTTGCTGTATTTCAACGGTACTTTGTCGTAGTAACGGCTCTCAGCACCTTCAATAACGTCGTTGTTATGTAGGCGGAAGAAAAGCAAAACGGCTTTCTTTAACCACTGATGAACAACCCACTCGCCCGCGATTTTTTCAGCTACACGCGCTTTTCCGCTATTAAGCAATGCAATAGCATCAGCAACGGCTTGTTTCACTTCTGCTGGAGCAGAAGAAGGGCTAATGTTGTCGCGGTTTTCGAAGGCGTCTTCAATAATGGCTTTCAATTCATTCATGGTATCGTGATATCTTCAAGTTGATCGAGTTTAAACAAGATACGCTTTTTCAAGCTCACTTGTTGTTCTTGGGTTAATGCTTTGCCAGCATCATTACTGACAATAAATATATCTTCTGCGCGCTCGCCGATAGTAGCAATTTTTGCCAGCTTCAAGGTGACATTAGTATCAACAAAAGCATGGCCAATTTTAGCTAATATGCCTGGCGCGTCTAGTGCTTCTAACTCAACGAGTGTCGCTTCATCGCTCACCCCGAAAAAGCGTACTTTAGTAGGCACGTCTAGCTGTTTCATTTGTCGAGGTAGTTTACGCTTATTTTCGTGTGAACGGCCTGGTTTTTCAAGCTGGGTGCTAATCGCTTTTTCTAGCGATTGAATTCGGGACTCAGATGTTAGCCTGGAACCATCATTTTCAAGCACCAACATACTGTCAAACACATAGCCATCGCGGGTTACGGTAACATGGGCGTCGTGAATAGAGCAATTACGACTGTCTAAAACGGAAGCTACTTGTGCAAATAAGGCTTTTCTATCTTTACCGAAAAGAAAAATTTCCGTGCCGCCTTTTGCACTGTTGTCATTGGCTTTAACGAGAAGCTGGTCGCTATCTGGTGTTAGCCAATCATCCTGAGCCTTAACGATTTCTTCGGTATGCCATGCAATTTGGGTGGGCTTGAATCGTACAAAATAGTCATCATCTAACCGCGCCCATAATCCATCAATGGATTCAGAGCTAACCCTGCGTTCGTGCAGAATTTGTTGCGCTTGATATTTGTGAGTAGTCACTCGCTCACTTAATGTTACTTGGCACTGTAACCCGTTATCTAATGCTTTTTGCGTCATTAAATAAAGTTCTCTAAGCAGAGATGCTTTCCAATCATTCCACAAATTATCGTTGGTTGCCCGAATGTCTGCAAGGGTAAGGGTATAAAGTAAATTTAAGTGGTTGTGGCTTCTTACCGCGCCAGCAAATTCACTGATAACGTCTGGATCGTAAATGTCTCTGCGCTGCGCCACTACCGACATTAGCAGGTGGTTTTCCACTAGCCAGCTTATCATGGCCGCGTCGTTCGCCGGTACATCATGCTGTTCACAGAACTTAGCAACATCAATGGCGCCTAGCGTTGAGTGGTCGCCGTTACGACCTTTAGCGATATCGTGAAATATAGCAGCAATATACAATACTTCTGGCTTGTCTAGATTGCGACAGATACGGCCACAGCGTGGAAAATCTTTGTTCTCTTTCGAGAAAAAATAATTCACGTGCTTCACTAAGCGGTGCGTATGTTCATCCACTGTGTAGGCGTGAAACAAATCAAATTGCATCATCCCTACAATGGCATCCCACTCAGGTAAGTAAGCTTGTAAAATGCCGTACTGATGCATAATGTCCCAACCAAAATTAAAAAAGTCGGGTTGTTTTAGCAAGACCATGAGCTTTTCACGGCAAGCGGGGCGCTCAACAAAGTAAGCATTCTCAAATGTACGATGTGCGTTTCTTATTTGGCGAATACAAGTGGTGCTTAAACCTTGAACTTCAGGGGTATTAGTGACCACATTTAAAAAGTCTAAAATGGCTTCTGGCGAAGAAAAAGCATTCTCATGGCGAGGCGAAATCATATTATCGAGTAATTCGAAATCTTCGTTAATAATCGCGGTACGCTGAACACTCTGATTAAGCATGTCATACTTGAACCGTTGCAAAAGCATTTGGTTCAATTCAGAAACTCGGGCAACGGTGCGGAAGAAGTCACGCATCATCTTTTCAACTGAACTTTTTCCTTCTTCTCCATACCCCAGCATGGCGGCAACATCAGGTTGGTAATCAAAAAGAAGGCGGTTTTCACTTCGCCCTGCAACCAAATGTAAGGCACAACGCATTTTCCACAAATGCATTCTACAGGTGATTAATTCGCTGTGTTCTTGCTCGGTAAAGTAGCCGTGCCCCACTAGGTTCCAGCCGTCATATTCTTTAAAGTGTTTTTTTGCCACCCAACCAATAGACTGGATATCCCTTAAACAGCCTGGGTTTTCTTTGATGTTAGGCTCTAGGTTGTACGCTGTACCGTTAAATTTAGCGTGACGTCGCTTTTGTTCATCGTACTTGGCCGAGAAAAACGCTTTACTCGACCAAGAATTTCGCCCGTTTACTTCATCCCACAGCTTTTCAAAAATAGATTCGCTGCCGCAAAGCAATCGACTTTCTACGAGGTTAGTGGCAATGGAAATGTCGTCTTTGGCAAGGCTGACGGTTTCTTTGATGGTACGTACTGACTGACCCACATCAAGCTTAATATCCCAAAGCAGAGTAATAAAACGACTGACTTTTTCTTGGGTGTCGGGCTTAAGGGTTCGTTTGCTCACTATCAGCAAATCAATGTCGGAATAAGGTTGAAGGTGCCCGCGTCCATAGCCACCTACGGCACATAATGCTAATTCACTTTCATTGTCTAAACCGTAGAGGTGCCACAAATGGCACAAAAGGGCATCAACGAATTGTGCACGCCCAGTCACAAGTTGGTTAACAGGAATGCTATCGAATGACGCTTTTATCCATGCATAGCTATCTTCTACACACGACTTGATGGCAACTAAGTCGTCAACCGACGTTATTTGATCAATATTTTTTATTAGGGATTGCAGCGTCAAATTACACCTTCTATGCGTACAGCTTTTTGAACACACTGAACCTTACCATGAAATGAAACGAAATCGCAGTGCCGATTAGTTGCATACCCAAGGCAATATTGTGAATAAATATACGAAAATGTTATAGGTATGCTGCAAGCATAAGATGAAATATGACAGCGCTATTTTCAAGGCGGGCAATAGGACTGATAGCAATAGGGCTGATAGCAATAGGACTGATAGCAATAGGACTGAAAGTAACAGTCAATGCGATAGCTCAGAGGAATAGCGTGGTAACTAGTGTGCTGTCGTTCCTGCTAAAAACCTGTGATGTACATTCGTAACCAACAACGAAAGAAAGGAAAAAAGCATGAAGGCGTAGTAGAAGTATAAAAACATATAGCAACCAAAAAAGTTAAGCTGCTATATGTTTATATAGGCGATTCAAACACTAAATAAAGAGTGCTTATCGAAACTGACCATTATTTGTCAGTGTGCAAAACGTTAACTGTGTGAAATCACTCGCGGAAGGTCTTCTTCGTCACGCAATGTTAATACTTCCACACCGTCTTCGGTAACCAGTAAGGTATGCTCCCATTGTGCACTTAAACTTCTGTCTTTGGTTACTACCGTCCACTGGTCAGGAAGAATTTTTGAGTAACGCTTACCTGCATTCACCATAGGTTCAATGGTGAAGCACATGCCCGCCTCAAGCACATCGCCAGTGCCAGGCTTACCGTAATGCACGATTTGTGGCTCTTCGTGGAAACTCGCGCCAATACCATGACCACAGTACTCGCGCACGATTGAATAGTTATGCGCTTCTGCGTGGGTTTGGCAGATATGACCAATATCGCCCAATGTCATACCCGGTTTTACTTCTTTAATCGCTTTATATAAGCATTCTTGTGTAACTCGGCTTAAACGCTCTGCCATAATCGTTGGCTTTCCAACGGTAAACATCTTAGAAGTATCACCGTGGTAACCATCTTTAATAACAGTGACATCGATATTAATAACGTCACCATCTTTCAATTTTTTGTCCGAGGGGATGCCATGGCAGATGCAATGGTTTACAGACGTACAAATTGATTTAGGGAAAGGCGGGTGACCATAGTTTAATGGCGCAGGAATAGCTTGCTGCTCATTAACAATGTAATCATGACAAATTGTATTTAACTCATCTGTCGTTACACCCTTTTTTACATAGGGTCCAATCATAGTGAGTACATCGGCTGCTAGTTTTCCAGCCACGCGCATTTTTTCGATTTCTTCAGAGGTCTTAATAATTGCTGACACAGCGTCTCTCTATTCGTTTATTTAGGCCGTTACGCTACCGCTTGTAAAATAGGGCAGAGGTTAACGCACAGAATATATCTATATAGGTATATTTTAGCCATTAGGATTGAATGTGTATAGGGGCAGTCTTAAAGAATGCAAGTAATGGCAAAACTGGCAGTAAAACTTGAGTGGGTATGCGTAATATGGTATAAAGCGCGCGCCCTGACGGAATGCCCTTAAAAGCGTTTGGTCAAAAGGGTAAATTAAATTTAATTAAAACACACATATACCAACACTGCGTATCGGGGTGTTCTACTTATTTACTTAGGTGGGATCGATACAATGGGTATATGGAGGCCTAACCCCGAGAGGAAATTAAAATGGCAAATGTTTCAATGCGTGACATGCTGAAAGCCGGTGTGCATTTCGGTCACCAAACTCGTTACTGGAACCCTAAGATGAAACCATACATCTTTGGCGCACGTAACAAAGTTCATATCATCAACCTTGAAAAAACAGTTCCACTTTTCAACAACGCTCTTAACTACCTATCAAGCGTAGCATCTAAGAAAGGGAAAATCCTTTTCGTAGGTACTAAGCGCGCTGCTGGCGATGCGGTAAAAGATGCAGCTGTTAAATGTGACCAGTTTTACGTTAACAAGCGTTGGTTAGGTGGTATGTTGACTAACTGGAAAACAGTTCGTCAATCAATCAAGCGTTTGAAAGAACTTGAGCAGAAAAGCCAAGACGGTACTTTCGAAAAGCTGACCAAAAAAGAAGCCCTAATGCTTCAGCGTGAAATGGAAAAGCTTGAAAACAGCCTTGGCGGTATCAAAGATATGGGCGGCTTGCCAGACGCTATCTTTGTTGTCGATGCAGACCACGAGCACATTGCTATCACAGAAGCACGTAACCTGGGTATTCCAGTTGTTGGTGTTGTGGATACTAACTCTAACCCAGATGGTGTTGATTACATCATTCCTGGTAACGACGATGCAATCCGCGCAGTTCAACTTTACTTGGATGCCGCTGCTAACGCTGTGATTTCTGGTCGCGAAAGCAACCTTGAAGCACAAGCTGAGCAAGACGACTTCGTAGAAGCAGCAGAGTAATTCTGTTCGCTTTACTGTCATATCAAAAGCATATGATAGTGCAACAATACGAAACGTATTGAGAGGGGCGATAACGCCCCTTTTACCTAACCGAATTTATATTTATTGCTGAGGAATTGAAAAATGGCAGTGACTGCAGCACTAGTTAAAGAACTGCGCGAGCGTACAGGCGCAGGTATGCTGGATTGTAAGAAAGCCCTGGTTGAAACGGATGGTGACATTGAGCTAGCCATTGAAAACATGCGTAAATCAGGCCAAGCGAAAGCAGCTAAAAAAGCAGGCCGTATCGCAGCTGAAGGTGTAATCCTTACTAAAGTTCAAGACGGTCGCGCGACTATGCTTGAAATTAACTGTGAAACAGATTTCGTAGCACGTGACGAAGGTTTCCTTAAGTTTGGTAACGAGTTGCTAGAAATAGCAGCCGCGAACAACATCAACGATATCGACACGTTGAATGCGTCTGAACTTAACGGTGCTAAAGTAAGCGACGTTCGTGACACATTAGTGGCGAAAATCGGTGAAAACATCTCTCCTCGTCGCGTTATTAACGTTGAAGGCGATACACTAGGTGCATACGTGCACGGCGGTCGTATCGGCGTAATCTCAATTCTTACTGGTGGCAGCGAAGAGTTGGCTAAAGACATTGCAATGCACGTTGCAGCGGCTAGCCCTCAGTTCGTTAAGCCTGAAAATGTTCCAGCTGAAGTTGTTGAGAAAGAGAAAGAAATCCAAATCGGTATTGCAATGCAGTCTGGTAAGCCAGCTGATATCGCAGAGAAGATGGTTGCAGGCCGCATGAAGAAGTTTACTGGTGAAGTAAGCTTAACTGGTCAGCCTTTCGTTAAAGATCCTTCAATCAGCGTTGCTGAGTTGCTTAAAAACAACTCTGCTGATGTTGTTAACTTCGTACGTTTCGAAGTTGGTGAAGGTATCGAGAAGAAAACCGAAGACTTTGCAGCAGAAGTTGCAGCACAAATGGAAGCGGCCAAGAAATAATTGGGCGTTTATCTTTTGCATTGTGTTAATGTCAGATAAACTACAAGGCACCTCTTCGGAGGTGCTTTTTTATAGCTACTACCCGCGGGTTACGGTTTTGCTAAGGTAAGGTAGAGTGCAAAACGGTAAAATCTTTAAACGCTTACGAAAGCATTTTGTCCTATTCTTTTTACCTGCAAAAGCAGTGTGTAAATAATAGAAAAGCATAAGACAAAATGGGTTTACGAGGACATATCGAATAATGAGTATCACACCGAAATCAGCATATCGACGCATTCTGTTAAAGCTAAGTGGCGAAGCCCTTATGGGTGAAGAAGGCTTTGGTATCGATCCTAAAGTACTTGACCGTATGGCCCAAGAAATCAAAGAACTTGTTGAACTAGGTGTTCAAGTAGGCTTGGTTATTGGTGGCGGAAACTTGTTCCGCGGCGAAGGGCTTGCAAAAGCAGGCATGAACCGCGTTGTAGGCGACCACATGGGTATGCTTGCTACCGTAATGAACGGCTTAGCCATGCGTGATGCACTGCATCGTGCCTTTGTTAATGCGCGTATGATGTCAGCTATTCCTTTGAACGGCGTGTGCGATGCTTACAACTGGGCAGAAGCGATTAGCTTATTAAAATCTGGCCGCGTGGTTATCTTTTCTGCGGGCACAGGCAATCCTTTCTTTACGACCGATTCAGCCGCCTGTCTTCGCGGAATTGAAATTGAAGCCGATGCCGTGCTAAAAGCCACAAAAGTTGATGGCGTTTATAGCGATGATCCGGTTAAGAATCCAGATGCTACTTTGTACGATCAACTTTCTTATCAAGAAGTCCTTGAGAAAGAATTAAAAGTGATGGACCTGTCAGCGTTCACACTTGCTAGAGATCACAGCCTTCCTATTCGTGTATTTAACATGAACGAAGCAGGTTGTTTGAAACGTGTCGTTATGGGTGAGCAAGTTGGCACCCTAATTTGTCACGCTGACAATAGTTAATTAAGAAAATAGGAAATATAACGTGATTGATGAAATTGAATTAGATGCGCAAGAGCGTATGGATAAAAGCATCAGTGCACTTAAAGGCCAGTTTAGCAAAATTCGTACAGGCCGTGCTCATCCAAGCTTATTAGATGGCATTATGGTACCTTACTACGGTACAGATACACCGCTAAAGCAAGTCGCTAACGTCATTGCGGAAGACAGCCGTACATTAGCACTGACCGTTTTTGATAAAAGTGCTATTCAAGCTGTTGAAAAAGCAATTATGCAGGCAGATTTGGGATTAAACCCAATGAGCGCTGGTGGTTCTATTCGAATTCCACTTCCTCCGCTTACCGAAGAGCGTCGTAAAGACCTTATTCGCGTAGTGCGTAATGAAGCAGAAAACGGTCGAGTTTCAATTCGAAATATTCGCCGCGACGCTAACAGCGACGTAAAGGAATTACTTAAAGAGAAAGAAATCAGCGAAGATGAAAGCCGCGCAGCGGAAGAAAATATTCAGTCTTTAACGAATGACTTCATTAAGAAAGTTGACGGCATGCTTGCTGTTAAAGAAAAAGAACTGATGGAAGTGTAACAAGTATTATGATTGGGAAGCGGTCAAACGCAGCCAAAACGACTGATACAGTAGGGCCAGCATCCGTTGTTGGCCCTAAACATGTTGCTATCATTATGGATGGCAATGGTCGTTGGGCGCAAAAGAAAGGGAAAATTCGTACCTTCGGGCACAAGGCAGGTGTTGAGTCTGTTCGAGCAGTGGTACGCTTTGCTCGTCAAACTGGCATTGAGTCTTTAACCTTGTTCGCTTTTTCAAGTGAAAACTGGAAGCGTCCCGAAGAAGAAGTCAGTGTATTGATGGAACTGTTCAATTTAGTATTAAACAGTGAAGCCAAACGACTCCATAAAAATGGCGTTCGCTTAAAAGTAATAGGCGATTTAAGTGCTTTTGATAGCAAGTTGGTTGGAAAGATCCGCAAAGCGGAAGAAATGACTTCTGGCAATAACGATCTTGTCCTTAATATCGCAGCTAATTACGGTGGCAGATGGGACATTGTTAACGCTGCAAAAGAAGTGGCTGAAAAAGTTAAGCAAGGCGAAATGTCCCTTCAAGACATTGATGAGGCGGTTTTTAATCAACATACCTCTACGGCAAGCCTTCCTGAACTCGATCTTCTTATACGCACAGGTGGTGAACACCGAATCAGCAACTTTTTATTATGGCAGTGTGCGTACGCCGAATTATATTTTACCGATGTGCTATGGCCAGACTTCAATGAAGATGTTTTTCAATTAGCCGTAGATGATTTTAATGTTCGCCAACGACGATTCGGTCTTACCGGTGAACAAATTGATACTGCCAGCAGCTAATTCTATGCAGGCAGGCATCAGGGCAGGCCTGAGCACAGGAGCCGAGAGCCAATTATGCTAAAACAAAGAATAATAACAGCGTTAATTCTCGCGCCTTTGGCGCTATTTTCCATACTGTTTCTGCCTATCTTCTGGTTTGAAATTGCGATTTCCGGTGTGGTTGCCATAGGGGCTTATGAATGGGCTAATATGTCCGGCATATGTGAGCGTCCTAAAAAAATACTCTTTATGGCAGCAGCATTCGCTATCTGCATTAGCTTATCCTTAATTGTTGATACCAGTGTTATTTGGTATCAAGGTCAACTTCACGATTTATATCACGGAATTTTAGGTATAGCAGTGGTGTGGTGGATAGTTTCTCTTTTCATGGTGCTGGCATACCCAAAATACACCAAGTTTTGGCGTGAAAGCCGCACTGTACGCACCGTGTTCGGCTTACTTACCTTAATTCCAACTTGGGTGGCGGTTATTGCCCTTCGTACTAGTTTGCATGATGTAGACCCATTTTATGGCGCATCACTCATCTTTTACGTGTTGGGTATTGTATGGGCTGCTGATATTGGCGCTTTCTTCGTAGGCGTTAAATTTGGTCGCCACAAGTTACGTCCTAATGTTTCTCCAGGTAAAAGTTTAGAAGGTCTTATAGGCGGCATTGCAGCTTCATTTGCCATTATTGCTTTTGCTGCATTGCACTATCAGGTTGAGCCTTCCCGCATTTGGTTGCACCTCATTATCGGCGGCGTTACCGTGGCGGTTTCAGCATTAGGTGACCTTAACGAAAGTATGCTAAAACGCTGTGCGGGTATTAAAGATAGTGGAAAAATCTTGCCTGGACACGGCGGAGTGCTTGACAGAATCGATAGCTTAACTGCTGCATTTCCGGTCTTTGCGTTCTGCTATGTAACGTGGATGGCGTGATGCAAACCGTTACCGTTTTAGGGGCAACCGGCTCTATTGGTTGTAATACCCTCGATGTTATTAATCGTCATCCTGAAAAATACCGCACCTTTGCCATTACTGGCAATGGTCAGCTTGAATTACTTATGCAGCAAGCGCAGAAGTGCTCGCCTCGATTCGTGGTGGTTGCTGATGAAGCTAGGTACAAAGAGGCTTGCACGCTAGCGACAGAATACAATATCACCGCCGAAATACTCTGTGGCGCTAAAGCTTTAGAAGACGTGTCTTGCGCAGCCGAAGTCGATACTGTGATGGCGGCCATAGTGGGGGCGGCAGGTTTGCTACCTACATTAGCGGCTGTGAAAGCGGGTAAGAAGGTATTATTAGCAAATAAAGAAGCGCTAGTGATGTCTGGTGCATTATTTATTGATGCTGCAACACAAAGCGGCGCTGAAATTTTACCTATAGACAGTGAGCATAACGCTATCTTTCAATGTCTCCCTCAAGGTTATGAGTATGGCGAATTGGAGAAGGCGGGTATTAGCAAGATTTTGCTAACAGGCTCAGGGGGACCTTTCAGAGAGCGTGAATTGAGTTCCTTTAATGCTATTACGATTGATGAAGCGAGCAGCCACCCTAATTGGTCTATGGGGCGTAAAATCACGATAGATTCGGCCACTATGATGAACAAGGGGCTTGAGTTTATCGAGGCCTGTTGGTTATTTGGTGCTTCACCAGACGACATTCAAGTGGTGGTCCACCCACAAAGTTTTATTCATTCGATGGTGCAGTATGTAGACGGTTCGGTTATAGCGCAGCTGGGTAACCCAGATATGCGTACCCCCATTGCTTATGGTCTTGCCTACCCATCTCGCATTGATGCTGGTGTTAAGCCATTAGATTTTTCCGATATGGCTAATTTTAGTTTCGAAACGCCGTGTTTCACGCGCTATCCTAATTTAAAACTCGCCATTGATGCATGTAGAGAAGGGCAGGCAGCTACCACCCGTTTAAATGCTGCAAATGAAATAGCGGTTGCCTCTTTTCTAGAGGGGAAAATAGGGTTTACGGATATTGCAGTAGTCAATGAAGAAACCCTAAACAAAATGGAACCAGTAACCGTTTCATCTATCCAACAAATCCTTGAACAGGATACTGCCGCCCGCGCGGCAGCAGACCAAGTCATTAGAGGTAAGTTCACGTGTTAGGATTTTTATGGAGCTTAGGTGCATTTATTGTCGCGTTAGGTATTTTAGTCGCGGTACATGAGTGGGGACACTTCTACATAGCGCGGCGTTGCGGCGTGCAAGTAGAGCGTTTTTCTATTGGTTTTGGCAAGCCGCTTTGGCGTAGAACCAGTAAAACAGGCACTGAGTATGTGATTGCTATGATCCCGCTCGGTGGCTACGTACGCATGCTGGATGGACGCATTGACGACGTACCCCCAGAGCTAGAACATAAAGCGTTTAACCATAAACCAGTGTTACAGCGCATGGCCATTATTTTTGCTGGGCCTGGCGTGAATTTTATTTTTGCTGTGTTTGCATTGTGGTTGATGTTTTTAATTGGCCTACAAACCGTAAAACCCGTTATTGGTAATATTGAGCCTGAAAGTATTGCTGCTCAAGCAGGTATTGAGAAAGGCGATGAAGTCATTAAAGTAGGCTCCCGTAGTACGCCAGACTGGGAGGCGGTGAACCTTGAAGTGGTGTCTTATATTGGTCAAGAATCAGCGCTAGTTACTGTATTGACCCAAGATAAAACAGAAAAAGAAGTAACATTTACACTTGAGGGTTGGAACTTTGACCCTGATAGCGAGTCTCCTTTAAGCAGTCTAGGAATAACCCCTTTTCGTCCTAATCCAACTTTGGAAGTGGGTTTTGTTGGAGAGGACAGTGCAGCACAAAAGGCTGGTTTGCAACCAGGTGATAAATTACTCGCTTTAAATGGTGATGAATTAACCACGTGGCAGGCATTAGTTGATGTGATTGTTGAAAGCCCTGGAGATTCGGTTGTATTGTCGATTGAAAGGGATGGACAACCCCAGCAACTGCGTGCAACGATAGCGCGCCGCGATACACCAGAAGGGCAAACTGGGTATTTAGGGGTCAGTCCAACGTTTGAAGCTTGGCCTGAAGGGTATGTGTTTACCCATCAATATGGCATAGTAGAGGCCGTTGGAAGAGCGCTAGATAAAACGTGGCGCTTAATGACACTCAGTGTTGAGATGATAGGCAAATTGGTTACCGGCGATGTTTCGGTGAAAAATTTAAGTGGGCCTATATCCATCGCTCAAGGAGCAGGAACCAGTGCCGGTTACGGCTTGGCTTACTTTTTGAGCTTTCTTGCCTTAATCAGTGTGAATTTAGGCATAATTAATTTACTACCCTTGCCCATGCTAGATGGTGGTCACCTGATGTTTTACATCGTGGAATGGCTTACCGGCAAGCCTGTACCTGATGCGGTACAGGAGTGGGGTTACAGAATCGGTGGCGTGCTTCTGTTTATGATAATGGGTATCGCTATTATGAACGATATTGCTCGCATAGCCTGATGAAAGTCAGGAAACATAAAACAGCTAACATAAAACGCGGCCAGGAAAAGAAAAATAGATGAAGTTAAAACAGTTAGTAGCAGCCGGAGCCATTTTTTCCAGTGCTAGCTTTGCCAATGCTGCGGCGCAGAATAGTGAATTCGTTGTAGAAGATATTCGAGTAGAAGGTCTACAACGGGTAGCACTAGGTGCAGCCTTAACCTATTTGCCAGTTCAGGTTGGTGATGAGCTAAATACCTTCCGGGTAACTCAGCTTATCCGTTCTCTGTACTCATCAACGCATTTCGAGAACGTCGAAATTCTGCGTGACGGCAACACATTGGTAGTACGCGTAGCCGAACGGCCCACAATAAGTAACATTATTTTTGAGGGCAACGATGATATTAAAGATGAGCAGCTCCAAGAAAGCTTAGATGGCAATGGCGTACGCTTAGGCGAGCCTTTAGATAAAACCGTTCTAACGTCAATTGAAAATGGCTTGAAAGATTTCTTTTACAGCATTGGTAAATATAACGCTGACGTAACAGCGATTATTACACCGCTTCCTCGAAATCGTGTCGATTTGAAATTACTTTTTGAAGAAGGTGATGCGGCTAAAATTCAACAAATCAACATCGTTGGTAACGAGATTTTTACTGATGCAGAGTTGATGGATCAGTTCGAGCTACAGTTCGATACACCATGGTGGGATTTCTTGTCAGAAACTCGCTATCAGCAACAAACGTTGCAAGGTGATATGGAATCACTACGTAACCACTATTTAGATCGTGGTTACCTCCGCTTTAATGTTGATTCTACACAAGTATCTATGACTCCTGAAAAGTCGGGCATTTACGTTGCAATGAACGTAAGTGAAGGCGAGCAATACACTATTTCAGAAGTGGAACTAGTGGGTGATGTGCTTGGACATGAAGAATATATTCAGCGTGTATTGCCACTTACGCCAGGTGAGCTTTATAACCAAGCTGAAGTGACTTATACAGAAGAGTTTATTAGTAAGTACCTTGGTCGATTTGGTTATGCTTATCCAACCGTGACCACAGTACCAAACATCAACGATGAAGATAAAACGGTTAAGCTGACACTGTCTGTTGACCCTGGTAAACGTATCTACGTTAAACGTATTAAATTCAACGGTAACGTGGTTACTGCTGATAACGTGTTACGTCAGAACGTAAGCCAAATGGAAGGTACATGGTTATCAAATAACTTACTTGAGTCATCCAAGAACCAATTATCTCGTTTGACGTATATGGAAGAGGTTGAGTTTGAAACCATTCGAATTCCAGGCCAAGACGATCAAGTAGACGTTAACTTCAACGTTAAAGAGCAACCTTCTGGCTCATTTAACGCAGGTATCGGTTACGGTGACCAAACCAAGTTAAGCCTTCAAGCGGGTATACAGCAAGATAACTTCTTGGGTACAGGTAAGCGTGTAGGCTTGAACTTAAGTACGGTTTCTTATCAACGTTCAGCACAAATCACGTATAACGACCCGTATTTTACTATTGATGGCATAAGCTTAGGGGGTTCATTAGGGTATAGTGAATTTGATGGCTCAGACTTTAACGTTATCCAGTACAACTCTAAGCAGTGGTCTGTAGGTGCAAATGTCGGTTATCCGATAAATGAATTTAACCGAATCAACTTCGGGCTAACGTACAGCAACGTAGAGCTTTATAACCGTGGTTATTATGAGCAAACGGAACAGTTTTATAATCAGTTCCTTGACGGAGATGATCCTGATGCGCCCATTAAATACCATAGCTATCTTGCCAGCGTAAGTTGGAGTCGTAGTACATTAAACCGTGGTTTATTCCCTACGGCTGGCTCGTCACAGCGTGCCTCATTTAGTATCACTACACCTAATTCAGATGTAAACTACTTCAAAACCTTGTTTGATGGGAAGTGGTATTTCCCACTGTCTAGAAATCAGCGTTGGTCAGTACTTGCAAGAATTAGAATGGGTTACGGTAACGGCTATGGCGATGTAGACGGTAACGAGCAAATATTGCCATTTACCGAAAACTTCACCGCAGGTGGTTCGGATTCACTTCGTGGATTTGAAAACAACACCGTAGGTCCGCGTGGTATCATTCGCTCGCCAAGTGGCTCTTTAACAGGCCCTGATGGCGAAGTGTACCCAACCGACCCTATTGATGATGTAATTACATTATCAAGCCGCAGCCTTGGTGGTAACGCCATGGCACTAGGTGGTCTTGAGTTAATTGTTCCCACACCTTTTGTGGAAGCAGATATGGATAACTCGGTACGAACCAGTCTATTTGTGGATGTGGGCAACGTGTGGGATACTGAGTTCGATTACGACCAATATAAAGACTTTAGTCAATCTAGTACTCAGTATGGTTCATTGATAGACTATTCTGATTGGTCACTGTATCGTAGTTCTGCTGGTATTTCGGTACAATGGATTTCACCAATGGGACCGATGGTATTTAGCTTCTCAAGAGCTATTCAAGAACGTGAGGGTGATGATGCTAAATTCTTCACCTTTAATATCGGTCAGACATTCTAAAATATTAAACGGGGCCATTGGCACCCAGATAAAAAGATGGATAAAAGGAGTTCCTTTTGAAACAGTTGGTTAAACATATTGTTGCAGGTGCAATGCTTGGTAGCGCACTAGTTAGTACTTCAGTAATGGCAGAGCAAAAAATTGCTGTTGTTGATGTTCAGGGCATTTTTCAAGCTATGCCTCAGGCTGCTGAAATCCAAAACGCCATTCAGGTGGAGTTTAAAGACCGCATCGAAGAAGTTAATCAACTTCAACGTGATGGTCAGTTCTTCGCAGAACGTCTTCAACGCGACGCAGCAACAATGAGCGCTCAAGAAAAGAAAGAGCTTGAGCAAAAAATGTTGGCTGTACGTGAAGAGTTAGCAGAAAAAGCACAACCGCTTAAGCAAAACATTCAGCGTCGTAGTAACGAAGAACAAAACAAATTATTCAGCCTTATCAAGCAAGCTATTGATTCAGTTGCCGCTAAAGAAGGTTATGACATTGTACTTAACGCAACGGCAACGCCTTTCGTAAAAGAACAATACGACATGTCAGAGCAAGTATTAGAACAGGTTAGCAAAGTAAACTAAGGCAGAAATGCTTACAGTTTGTCGCTAATTTCATCAGACCAACGCCCGAAAGGGGTTGGTCTGATTTGTTTTTTGCGCCTAACAGCGTATGGTTGCCGCCGTTTTAGTAATTTACGGCGAGTTTGTGACCATGAAACAGTTTTTAGGTCATGCTTGCACTATAGGAGATAGTTTTTGACCACTTCACTCAATACCATAGAAATCCAGGAAATTCTGTCGTTACTTCCTCACAGATACCCGTTCCTGTTGGTTGATCGAGTAACAGACTACGTTCTGGGTGAATCAATTAAAGCGTATAAAAATATCACTTTTAACGAGCCTTGCTTTACCGGGCACTTCCCAGGCCGCCCTATATTTCCAGGCGTGCTGATTCTAGAAGCCATGGCACAAGCCGCGGGCGTTCTTGGTTTTAAGACCATGGGCCAAAATGATAAATTGTATTTATATGCAGGAATTGACAACGCTCGATTTAAGCGTCCTGTTGTACCTGGAGACAAACTAGAGTTTGATGTTGCCTTGGTAAAAGAAAGACGGGGCATCTGGAAGTTTAAAGGCGTTGCAACTGTTGATGGCGAAAATGTATGTGTTGCAGAGTTTATGTGTGCAATGAGAGAGATGACCTAACGTGATCCATCCTACTGCGGTAATTTCAGATAAAGCATCTATTGGCGAAAACGTCACTATTGGTCCATTTTGCGTGATTGATGATGATGTGACGATTGGCGATGGCTGTGTATTGAAGTCCCATGTGGTCGTTCGCGGCACCACCCGCATTGGCAAGAATAATACTTTCTATCAATTTTCATCTATTGGTGAAGATTGCCAAGACAAAAAATATGCTGGTGAACCCACAAATTTAATTATTGGTGATGACAACGAGTTCCGTGAAGGCGTGACTGTGCATCGTGGCACCATTCAAGATAACAGCGAAACTATTATTGGTTCACGATGCTTGTTTATGGTTAATTCACACATTGCCCATGATTGTGTGTTAGGTAATGATATTATTTTAGCCAATAACGTTGCCGTTGCCGGGCATGTTCATATTGATGATTTCGTTATTGTGGGCGGTGCGGTTGGTATTCACCAATTTTGTAAAGTGGGTGCACATGCGTTCTTAGGCGCTGGCGGTATTATTCTTCGCGATACACCTCCTTTTGTGATGGTCAGCGGTACAAAAAATATTCCTCAGGGCATCAACTCTGAAGGTTTACGTCGTCGCGGTTTCGATAAAGATGAAATAATGGCGATTAAACGTGCCTATAAAGTTATTTACCGTGAAGGTAACACGGTGGCCGAAGCGGTAGAGGTTCTTTCTTCGCAAGAAGCAGGTTCTAGCGGTGTTGCACTTATGACTGCGTTTTTAAAGAACGCAGAGCGCGGTATCATTAGATAACATGAGCCCGCTATCATGAGTAAACCTTTGCGTATCGCGATGGTGGCAGGCGAGCCGTCAGGCGATGTACTCGCTGCTGGTATGGTCGCCGAATTAAAACGCCTATACCCTGATGCTATTATTGAGGGAATAGGCGGGCCTAATATGCAAGCTCAAGGTTTTCATAGCTTATTTGATATGGAAACCTTATCAGTAATGGGGTTAGTTGAAGTACTGTCTCATCTACCCGCTATTTTAAAAGTCAAAAAAGCGCTGCTCGCGTATTTCTCTGATAACCCGCCTGATATTTTTGTTGGCATAGATGCTCCAGATTTTAACCTGAGGGTAGAAAAAGAACTTAAATCCAAAGGTGTTAAAACCATTCATTACGTTAGCCCAACTATTTGGGCGTGGCGTGAAAAGCGGGTGCATAAAATTGCTAAGGCGGCAGGGCGAGTGCTGGGTTTGTTTCCTTTCGAGCAACAGGTTTATGATAAATACGATGTGCCCTATACCTTTGTTGGCCACACCATGGCTGATAGCATTGCTTTAACGCCTGACCAACAAGCTTCTCGCAATACACTTAATTTACCTATCGATAAAGCGGTATTAGCTGTGTTGCCTGGTTCTCGTCGTGGTGAAGTCGATACGCTTCTCCCTATTTTTATCGAGACGATGGAAAAAATAGCCTCGCAGAGACCCGATATTGAGTTTGTTATTCCCGCTGCGAATGTGCATCGGCTTGAGCAAATTAATGGTATGTTGAAAGAGGCTAATAATGCCAGTGAAAGGCTGCCTATTCACGTTACTGAGGGTACGTCTCGCGACGCTATGATTGCCAGTAATGTTATATTGCTCGCATCTGGCACCGCTACGTTGGAAGCTATGTTGTGCAAACGCCCCATGGTAGTGGCATATAAATTGTCGCCAATAACCTATAAAATAATGCAGCGTTTGTATAAAGCGCCTTTTTTCGCTTTACCCAATTTATTGGCTAATGAAGCGTTAGTGCCAGAACTGCTTCAAGAAGACGTTAACCCAGATACATTAAGCCAGCATGCCCTTACTTATTTCGACAGTGACAACACTGACTTAATTTCCCGTTTCACCGACCTCCACCATACGCTAAAATGCAATGCTGATAAAACAGCAGCACAAGCTGTAGTGGAGGAATTGTTTGCATAAGTTAATAGCCGGCGTAGATGAAGTTGGTAGAGGCCCTCTTGTTGGGGATGTGGTAACCGCCGCCGTTATACTCGACCCAGCCAACCCCATAGTAGGGTTAACCGACTCTAAAAAGCTCAGTGAAAAAAAGCGCATTGCGTTAGCCGCTGAAATAAAAGCGAAAGCGCTTTATTGGCACATCGGGCGCGCCACACCAGAAGAAATCGACACCCTAAATATTCTCCATGCTACCATGTTAGCCATGAAGCGCGCTGTCGAAGGCTTAGCGGTAACGCCAGACTTTGTTCGTGTTGATGGTAACCGTTTGCCTGATTGGCCTTATGCTGCAGAAGCTGTGGTCAAAGGCGATAGCTTACACGCTGAAATTTCTGCCGCTTCCATCATCGCCAAAGTAGAACGTGATAACGATATGCTGGCACTTGATGAATTACATCCTGAGTATGGTTTTGCTGGCCATAAGGGTTATCCTACAAAAGCGCATTTTGAAGCACTCGCCACCCATGGCGTGATTGATGGTTATCGCAAAAGCTTTAAACCAGTTAAGGCACTACTACAAGAGATTCAATAATTATGTCCTCGCCTTTTATTCATTTACGCGTACACAGCGATTATTCCATGATGGATGGGCTTAATAAGGTTAAGCCCATACTTGGCAAAGTGTCTGAGTACAACATGCCTGCTGTGGCAATTACCGACCAAATGAATATGTGTGGTTTGGTAAAGTTCTATTCCGGCGCGCATGGGCTTGGCATTAAGCCTATTATTGGTACCGATTTTTGGGTGACTAATGAAGCTTTTGGCGATGAGCCTTTCCGTCTTACCTTGCTTGCGATGAATAATGAGGGCTATAAGAACATTACGGTTCTTATTTCTAAGGCCTATTTGCGAGGTCATGTTGCTCACAGAGCGGTTATAGATCAAGACTGGCTTATTGAACATGCAGAAGGCGTTATCATACTTTCTGGTGCCCAGTTAGGGGATGTTGGTGTTGCACTGACTAAAAATAACACCGGCTTGTTGGCAGAATCGCTAGCCTTTTATCAAACCCATTTCCCAGACCGTTTTTATCTTGAGCTAATTCGTACCGGCCGCCCTGGCGAAGAAGATTATTTACATCGTGCGGTGGAATGTGCTGAACGGGAAGGTCTGCCTGTGGTGGCCACCAATGAAGTGTGTTTCATTGATAGAGAAGGGTACGACGCCCACGAAATACGAGTATGTATTCATGATGGCTACACCTTAGATGATACTCGCCGACCTAAACGTTACAGCGACCAGCAATATCTTCGTACCAGCGAAGAAATGGTGGAGCTGTTCAGTGATATTCCTGAGGCCATAGAAAATACGGTTGAAATCGCTAAGCGATGCAACGTTACAGTACGATTAGACGAATACTTTTTGCCCCAGTTTCCTACTGGTGGCATGACCACTGAAGATTTCTTAGTCAAAGTGTCGGAAGAAGGGCTTGAGCGCAGGTTAGCGTTTCTGTTTCCTGATGAACAAGTACGGGCAGAAAAACGCCCCGAGTACGACGACAGGCTCCGTATCGAGTTAGAAGTAATCAACCAAATGGGTTTCCCTGGCTACTTCCTTATCGTAATGGAGTTCATTCAGTGGAGTAAGGACAACAATATTCCAGTAGGCCCAGGTCGTGGTTCTGGTGCGGGCTCTCTAGTGGCTTACGCATTAGATATTACCGACCTCGACCCGCTTGAATTCGACTTGCTATTCGAACGATTCCTTAACCCAGAACGGGTATCAATGCCGGATTTCGATGTTGATTTCTGTATGGATAGACGAGATGAAGTTATCGACCACGTTGCCGAGCTTTATGGTCGTCAGGCGGTATCGCAGATTATTACCTTTGGTACCATGGCGGCAAAAGCCGTGGTGCGCGATGTGGGCCGAGTACTAGGTCACCCTTACGGTTTTGTGGACCGTATTTCAAAGCTTATTCCACCAGACCCTGGTATGACCCTTGAAAAAGCGTTTGCTGCCGAGCCTCGTTTGCCCGAAGTGTACGACCAAGACGAGGAGGTTAAAGATCTCATCGATATGGCGCGCATTTTAGAAGGCGTAACGCGAAATGCAGGTAAACACGCTGGTGGTGTAGTTATTGCGCCAACCACTATTACCGATTTTGCGCCGCTATACTGCGACGATGAAGGTAATAACCCTGTTACTCAGTTCGATAAAAACGATGTTGAAACCGCAGGGCTAGTCAAGTTCGACTTCCTTGGATTACGTACGCTAACCATTATCCAGTGGGCCATTGATATGGTGAAGGAAGGGAAGGGTATTGACATTGATATTACCTCTATTCCTTTGGCGGATGCAAAAAGCTTTCGTACCCTGCTAAATGCGGAAACTACCGCGGTGTTCCAGTTGGAATCCCGAGGTATGAAAGAGCTAATAAAACGTCTTAAGCCAGATAGTTTTGAAGATATTATCGCATTGGTAGCCCTATTTAGACCGGGTCCTTTGCAGTCGGGCATGGTAGATAACTTTATCGACCGTAAGCATGGCCGTGAAGCTATTTCTTATCCCGATGCTGAATACCAACACGAATGTTTGCAAGAAATTCTGGAGCCTACCTACGGCATTATCTTGTATCAAGAACAGGTAATGCAGATTGCGCAGGAAATGGCGGGCTATTCCCTAGGTGGCGCCGATTTGTTACGTCGTGCTATGGGTAAGAAAAAGCCAGAAGAAATGGCTAAGCAACGTGGCGCGTTCGCTGAAGGCTCGAGGAACAATAACATCGACCCAGATTTGGCGATGAAAATTTTCGACTTGGTAGAAAAATTCGCCGGCTACGGGTTTAACAAATCTCACTCTGCTGCTTACGCCTTGGTGTCTTATCAAACCTTATGGTTGAAAGCCCATTATCCTGCTGAATTCATGGCCGCAGTAATGTCGGCCGATATGGATAATACCGATAAAATTGTTACCTTGGTTGATGAATGCAGTCGAATGGGTCTTGAGTTATTGCCCCCAGACTTAAATGCAGGTAAGCATAAGTTCACCGTCGATGAAAAAGGCAGAATTGTTTACGGCATTGGCGCCATTAAAGGGGTAGGTGAAGGCCCCATTGAAGCCATTATCGAAGCCAGAGAAAACCAAGGTGCGTTTAAAGATTTATTCGATTTTTGTGCAAAAATTGATATTAAGCGCGTTAATAAACGGGTATTGGAAAAACTAGTACTTGCCGGCGCGTTAGACAATTTAGGGCCTCACAGGGCTGCACTCATGGCATCTTTACCTGATGCTATCGCAGCCGCAGGGCAGCATGCCAAAGCGGAATCCTTTGGGCAGTCAGACATGTTCGGATTGCTAACGACTGAGCCTGATGAAGTAGAGCAAGCTTTTGCCGATGTTCCGTTGTGGCCAGAAAAAGTATGGTTGGAAGGTGAAAAAGATACCTTAGGTTTATACCTTACAGGGCACCCTATTAATCAATACGTAGAAGAAATTAGGCATTACACTGATGGAAGGTTGGTTGACTTAAAACCCACAGGCAAGGAGCAAATGGCGAATGCAGTTGGCCTAGTGCTTGGGGTTAGGGTAATGACCAATAAACGGGGAAGACGCTGGGCTATTGTCACACTTGATGATAAAAGCGCGCGAATAGACGCTCGTTTTTTCCCAGATACCTTCGAACAGTATGAATCTATGCTAGAAACTGACAAAATATTGCTTATAAAGGGACAGGTCAGCTTTGATGATTTCTCTGGGGGCAATACAATCACCGCCCGTGATGTAATGGACATTGTTCAAGCACGGGAGAAAAACGCGAGAGCATTGGCGTTAAATGTTGAGACCCAGTTGCTTGAACCGAAAAAGATTAATCAAATGCAATCTATCTTGCAGGCCTTTAAAGGCGGAAGTTGCCCGGTGCATTTATTAGTAACCCATCCTGATGCTGAAGCACTGATTACGTGCGGTGCACGGTGGTTTGTTACACCAGAAGATCAACTTTTGCACGATCTCAAACAATGTTTGGGAGAAAAAGCCGTTTCAATCCTCTACCATTAATGGGTAGAGTTCGATAGATTGACTATCTCGCGTTGGCATTGACAAGCGCAGTACGAATAGGACATACAATGAGTATACAGTTTTTGGACTTTGAACAGCCGATAGCCGAATTAGAAGCAAAAATTGAAGAGCTTAGGTTAGTAAATCAAGGCGGTGAATTCGATGTTGGTATTGAAGAAGATATTAACAAGCTGCGTGGTAAAAGCGCAGAGCTAACAAAAAAGATTTTTTCTGACTTAGGCGCGTGGCAAGTATCACAACTGGCCCGTCACCCTATGCGCCCTTATACGCTAGATTACATTCCGCGTATTTTTACCGACTTCGATGAATTAGCGGGTGATAGAGCTTTCGCTGACGACAAAGCCATTCTTGGCGGCCCAGCTATGTTAGATGGGCAACCTGTGATGGTGATTGGGCATCAAAAAGGGCGCGACACCAACGAAAAAATTAAACGTAACTTTGGTATGCCTAAACCTGAAGGTTATCGTAAAGCACTCCGTTTGATGAAAATGGCAGAGCGTTTCAATTTACCAATTATTACTTTCATCGATACCCCCGGGGCTTACCCAGGTGTGGGCGCTGAAGAGCGCGGTCAAAGTGAGGCTATCGCGAAAAATCTGTTTGAAATGGCAGAACTTACGGTGCCCATCATTTGTACCGTTATTGGTGAAGGTGGTTCTGGTGGTGCTTTAGCGATAGGTGTGGGTGATCGTGTGAATATGCTTCAGTATTCCACGTACTCGGTTATTTCGCCGGAAGGTTGTGCGTCAATTTTGTGGAAAAGTGCAGAAAAAGCACCATTAGCCGCAGAAGCAATGGGCGTAAGTGCAGGCCAGATTAAAGAGCTTGGCTTAATTAATAGTATTGTTGAAGAGCCGTTAGGCGGCGCTCACCGAGACCATACTAGTATGGCTGCGAACTTAAAAGCCGTGCTTAAACAGCAATTAAGTCAACTTAAGAGCTTAGATACCGCCGACTTGATGGAAGAGCGTTATCAACGCCTTATGTCTTTCGGCTACTGCTAGTTAAACGAAGCGAGTAGAATGAGCCTAGCAAGTGAGTGAGATTGTAAATCACATCTGCGAGTCTATCACCGCAGCACTTGCTGATACTTCATTTAGAGCGCCACCTCTTCTCGTTGTTGCTTACAGCGGAGGGGTGGACTCCTCTTTATTACTTCACGCCTTGCATGTCTTTCGCAAGCAAACTTCTACACCAGTGCATGCCGTTCATATACATCATGGGTTGAGCAATAATGCCGATACGTGGTTACGCCACTGCCAATCTGAATGCGACAAATTATCGATTCCGCTTACGCATTACCACGTTGCCGTTGATAATGGCGCTCGTAAGAGTCTTGAAGCTGAAGCCAGAGATGCACGCTATAAAGTGCTTCATGAGTTTTGCCATACCCACAATGGGGTACTCTTATTAGGACAACACGCTGAAGATCAACTAGAAACTGTACTGTTGCAGTTAAAGCGCGGTGCGGGGCCACAAGGGTTGTCAGGCATGGGAGCGCAACAATGGCGAAATGGGGTACTTACCCTTCGTCCCATGTTAGCACTTCAGAAAAGCGATATTGTTGATGCCGCGAATCGCCTTGATTTGCAGTGGGTCAATGATGAGTCAAATGCCGATGATCGCTACGATCGTAATTTCCTCCGCAATCAGATTATCCCTGCGTTATCTGAGCGATGGCCTCAATTATCCAATACTGCACTAAGAAGTGCCCAGCTATGTGCAGAGCAAACGGCCTTAGTAACAGAGCAGGCTGAAATATATCTTAGTCAGTGCTTAGTGACAGATACTCAGTTAAAAGGCGCAGAGCTGCTTACCTTATCTAAAAACTGGCAACGAGCCGTATTGCGCCAATGGTTTTCAAAACAATCAGCGTTGCTTCCCTCTCAAGCGCAACTAATGCAAATAGAAAATATGCTAATGGCGAAACAAGATGCTGCGCCAGAAGTGTCGTTTTCTTGGGGCAAGCTCGCCAGGTTCAATAATGACCTATACTGGCTATCAAAGCGCAACACTCAAGTACCGCAAGCCATGGACATAACAGATAGTGTCGACACCGAACTGTATTGGTTGAGAGAACCACTAACATTAAGGGTGGTCCATAACGCATTGGGCGCAGTAATGATTAAAACTGGCGTGAAGGGGCTTCGCGTAAAACCCAAAAGTGCACAGGTATCGAAGTTACTTAAAGATTGGTTTAAGCAATGGAAAGTCCCTACGTGGGAGAGAGCCGAAGTGCCTCTACTCTTTTTAGATGATGAGGTGGTTGCGTTGGTCGTAAATCAGAAAGTTGTTACTTTGAACACCATGCCATCGACAATAACCGTTGAACTAGTGAATATAGACTAAAGTCTATATTCGTGAGTAATAAGGTGGCAGAGTCGGCAAATATTTGCCAGTGGGCAAAGATGTGAATTTATTAAATAACCACCGTGCCAAAACACGCTTATTTGCTTAGATATATTTGTTATAGCTAATATATGTTAAAACGCATGCAGCCTCTGCCGCAATAAACACTCAATTAGCTACCAATATTCCGATGAGGTACTTGCCGTAGTTTTTTGCAGGGTGCTAACACTAACATCGCCCCGCTATGAACATCGCCCTCGCTATGACTGCTACTATCGTTTTCATCGAACGCGCAATAAGCGTCATTAACGGGGTATACGACCCCCGTGGCTTAAGCGGCTAAGTAGTTATTTTTACCAGATTGCTTCACTTTGTATAACGCAGCATCGGCGCGGTCAAAAAGCTTACCGGTATCGTCACCCTCACGGTAAATAGCGCCACCTAAACTGCACGATACATTCATGCGTCTTAAGTAACTTGATTGGTTGATACTAAGCTGAATACGCGATGCGGCACATTCTAACTGAAATTGTGTTTGGCAATCTAAAAGGCAGCAGAACTCGTCGCCACCAAATCGAAATGCTTCATCTTCATCTCTTAGTACTTGTTGTAACTGAGACGCTACATGGACTAAAACGTTATCACCTTCTCGGTGACCGTGGCTGTCATTAACCGATTTGAAATTATCTAAGTCTATGACAAGCAATGAAAAGCCTTCCTCGTGACGCTGAGCCCATCCTAACTGACGTATTAGTGCCTGATCGAAGCCTGAGCGATTCCCCAAGCCAGTTAGCACGTCTTTAGTCGTCATCTGGTGTAGGCGTAAAAAAGATTGTGCTTGAGCGACTTGTTTAGCAAATAGTTCATGAAGTTGCTCTAGTGCATTACGTTCAGAAAGGGAAAGCGGTACTGCGAAATAATAATGCGCAGTTGCGGGTTTACCTTCCTGAGAGGTAACACCTGGCAATGGTATCGCCACAAGTGTTGACGATAGTTTGGCATTTCCGTATACCCAACGGGTGTCTAAATCCGATAAGCTTAAACCGGTCAATGAGAAAAAACCATTCAATTGGCGAAAGTAAATTTCACCAAGCTTTTCCAATTCCAACGTAGACAAAATCTCGCTGATGAAGGAGGTTATTTCACTGGCAGATAACGCCTGACCCGTGCTAGCAGGAGGATAAAAATTGTCATGTTGTGTGCTATCGTAGATAGTAGTAGAGAAATCCACGGAAATGCCCCTTTAGCAATACGGAAAAATATACATAAGTGGAAAGTGTCAAAATTTGCCGCTTATGCTAATTTGTTAGTAGGTATTAGCAAGCTTAATGCCAATTCCTGCAATATTGCTTTGCGATATAGGCTATTAAAAATGTAGGGTCGCTAGGGCTGCTGTAATACTTTGATGTTCAGTCGTATTTTAATTTAGATGTGCGTAAGTTTTAACCAGCGCGGAACATTAAAGCCTCAAATTAACGGTAGGGAGATGTGAAGTGAGTGCCGGTTTTTTGAACGTGATCGCGTTAATGTTTATTGCCGTTTGTAGTGTGGCTATTTTTAAGCGCATCCATTTACCGCCAATTTTAGCGTATTTATTTGCAGGTATATTAGCGGGCCCACAGCTCTTTGCGCTTTTCGCTCACCCTCAAGAAATGCATTTGCTGGCTGAAACCGGCATCGTTTTTTTGCTCTTCTCACTAGGGCTGGAATTTTCCCTACCAAAGCTAGTGGCCATGCGCTCATTAGTATTTGGCGTTGGGGGTGGTCAAATGCTGCTGACCACCGCTGTATTTACCAGCATTCCTTATTTATTCGGGTTACCTATCAAAGCTTCCATTATTATTGGTGGAGCGCTGGCACTAAGCTCTACCGCTATAGTCATCAAACAAGCAACTGAAATGGGTATTCTCAATAACAGAAGAACCCAGCTGGCTGTTAGTATTCTGCTATTTCAAGACCTTGCCGTTGTTCCATTCCTTATTGCTATTCCCTTGCTTGCTCAAAGCGGCGAGGTGAGCATTGCGTTTGCCTTAGGTGAAGCCTTGTTAAAAGGTATATTTGTCATCGCGTTTTTAATGTCGGTAGGCAAGTGGGTGTTGCCTTGGGTCTTTAGAGAAATAGCCAAAACCCGCACCGATGAGCTCTTTGTTCTTACCACAATTTTAATCGCGCTATTGGCTGGCGGCCTAACCTATTACTTTGGGTTATCGATGGCGCTAGGGGCTTTCCTTGCGGGAATGATGCTAGGGGAGAGCCAATACAAATACCAACTTGAAGCCGATATTCGCCCCTTTCGCGATATTTTAATGGGATTGTTTTTCGTTACCGTTGGCATGCAGCTCGATATAAATGTGCTGTGGAGTAACTTCTTTACCATTGTTCTTGGCGTTGTTGGGCTGATGATTATCAAAATTCTTATGGTAAGAATGGCCGCTGCGTTTGTGAAAACTAATCCTCTGGATGCATGGTCGGCGGGTATTAAGTTATGTCAAATTGGCGAGTTTAGTTTCGTTATTGCTGCATTGGCGACCACTTATGGTGTGCTTACCACTGGGCAATCTTCTCTCATTGTGAGCATGGGGGTATTGAGCATGGCGCTAACGCCTTGGTTAATGAACAACAGTTTGGTATTTGCAAAGCGTATTGTGGCCAATAAGAGTGAAGACAATGCGCACAATACGTTAATAGTGGATAACGATTTAACCAACCATGTTGTGATTTGTGGCTTTGGCAGGGTGGGGCAATCGGTAGCTCGCATGCTGAAGATGGAAGGCATTGCATTTATAGCGATTGATATGGACCCAGTTCGTGTGCATGAAAGTAGGAACGCTGGTGAGCCAGTGCTGTTTGGCGATGCCAGTAAAAAAGACATTCTTAGTAGCGCCAATGTTGAAAAAGCAAAGCTTATCTTAGTCACCTTTGACCAACCTGATAAAGCAAAACAAGTTATTAGTGGCACCCATCAAATAGATAACACCGCAGATGTTATGGTGCGAACTAAGCGAGACTATCAGTTAGATGGTTTATATTCTGCGGGGGCAAATCAAGTCGTACCCGAGTTGCAAGAAGGTAGTTTGATGCTTATTTCTCAAGTACTGCATTACGCCGGTGTGCCCATGTCTCGAATCTTAAAGCGTGTTCGCGCGGAACGAAAAGGACGCTACGATCACTTGCATGGATTCTACCCAGGGGAAACGACTGAAATTAGCTACGGCACTGAGGATAAACTCGAATTCATACACGCTGTGGTGCTTTCAGAACATGCTGCATGCATGGGAAGCAAAATTAAAGATATCGACTTTGCCAAAATGCGGGTTCGTGTACGGGGATTAAGAAGAAATGGCACCGAGGTAAAAGATCCCGACCATGAAGCTGTGTTGCAACCCCATGATGTGCTGGTTATTGCCGGCAAACCTCGGCGCGTAGAACGCGCTGAGAGAAAACTACTGGAAGGCAGCTAGCCGACAACAGAATGCTTTAGACCGTTCTGATAAAAATTCGAAGTACGAACACGCTTTCAAAAAGGCACTTAGGAAAAGCGTTTTACAAAAAGCCTATGCAACTTTGTCTTTTTCCAAGTCGGCAAACTGTTTTTTCAGGTCGTATTTTTCATCGGTTACAATTTTTTCAAGCACAGAAACCCGTTCTTTGAGTGATGCGATTTCGGCTTCATAAGCTTTCGATGCCTTGTCAGATACTTTATTCGACTTTTTTGTTTTTACTGAGTCTGTGATGCTCACAATAGCCCAAGCGATAATAGCAACAATAGCAATGGCGGTCATATTCATGGAACTTTCCCTTCAGTTTGTTTTGAATTGTTCTGCACTCAGTGTAGGTGAAAAATTGTATTCTTTCCTACAAGCCAAGCTTACAAAGCGACTACGCTAAACCCACTTTTTTCGTTACTATAGCGCTTATAAATACGCTTTTTGGGAAAAAAGTGTAAATAAATACGTAACTGTACATTAAAGCTTTTGAGCTACTTCATATAGAATAAGCCGATGGACAAGTTTGTATTTACGTTATCACTCTGTAATTCGCAAGTATGTCTATAACAAAGATAGCAAGATGGCTGCCATTGTTATAAATTAACTATAAATCAATTGTTTATAGTAATTTCTATTAATTGGATTATGTTGGTGAAAATCTAATTCACAAAAAATTAGTTAAATTAACGAATGAATGACGAAATTAACAACTCTAAACGCATGGTAAAGCATACAAAGTGGATGCAGCACGCCCTTAGCCTAGCGGATAAAGCAGAAGCAATGGGAGAGGTGCCGGTAGGGGCTTGTGTTGTACACAATGGTGAATTAATAGGTGAAGGGTGGAATACGCCTATCACAGATAGCGATCCTTCCGCTCACGCAGAAATGAATGCGGTAAGAATGGCGGCAAAGCACTTACAAAACTACCGTACTACCGATGCCACGCTTTATGTCACTTTAGAGCCATGTTCAATGTGCGCAGGAATGTTGGTTCACGCCAGAATTAAGCGAGTGGTATATGGTGCCAGCGATGCTAAGACTGGGGCGGCAGGGTCAGTGATGAATATTTTGAACCATCCATCACTCAATCATCAGGTAGATGTCATATCAGGGGTGTTGGCCGACGACTGTGCTGATAAGATTTCAGCATTTTTTAAACGTCGTCGAGCGCAGATAAAACTAGATAAAAAAGCCAAACAAGCGGCGCTTAAGAATTGCGGGTCAACTGAGTAAACATCTCACTGGTGACAAACAGTTTGCGGCGTTGTAGTACTTTTTGATGCATTCTTTTTAGCATCACTCTACGTCTATTATTATTTTTCAATTTTATTCCTTTCCTAAATAATTTGTTTCTTTTCATTTTGCCCTCCTTGTTAATACAAATTGGGAAATTGAATAAGGCATGATTTCATTTCATCATTTCATCATTTCTGCACTTATGCCTTAGCTAGCCGAAAAGGCTAGGTACATTCGATATTACTTATCTTAGATGACATCATAATGACAAAATTCAATATGGCGCCAGCTAAATTCTTCCTTGTTCATCTAGCCAAAGAAGACTGTCGTAATATCGGCGAATATTGTCTACATACTGAAGCGCTTCATCGCCCCGAGCGTACCCATAACGTGTTGTTCTGTAGTACTTCTTTTGCCTTAGCTGTGGAAGCCGTTGTTTTACATCTACCCACAAATCTGGATTGCCGCCCTGACGCTCTGTAAGAATTCGGGCATCTTCTAAATGACCTAGGCCAAGGTTATACGCCGCCATTGCCATCCAAGTTCTATCCGGGTCGCCAATTCTTGCAGGAATTCGTCCTAATAAGCTGGCGAAGTAGCGAGAGCCACCGCGAATACTTTGTTCTGCGTCGGTACGATCTTCAACATCCCAGTCATTAGCCGTGTCCATGGTCAGCATCATTAAACCGCGAACGCCAGTACGAGAGATTGCATCAGGATCCCAGTGGCTTTCTTGATAACTCATTGCGGCTAATAGGCGCCAATCCAAATCACCTGCATATTGCTGAAACATACTTTTGTAATCTTTTAACAGCGACTCGGCGGATTGATTAAATGCACGACTGTCTACGTAGTCAAATTGCCTAATGTGACCAAAATACTTTTCTTCTAATACGGTAAACCACCCTGATTGATGCACGGTACCAAAATATTCAATAATGGCGGCTTTAATAGAATCATCTAATTCAGGGTTTAGCGCCCATGCCATTGGCATTTCTTCTCGTACGGTTAGGCCTACGGCCAAATTAGGGTGTCGTCTTCGTTGCAGCGCAAGACGGTTACTATCTGCAAGGGTATAGGCAATTTCACCTGTAGCCACTTTTTGTAGCAGTTCCTCGGCATCAGAATCTTCTGTAGTGACTAACAGGGATTCACTAGCGCCGTTTAATACTGCAAGTAGCTGCGCTTGACTGCTTCCCGACACTGCTACAACAGGGTCGACAAGGCTATCAAGTTCTCGAGGTCGTGTGGTGCCCGCGCGGTATACCAAGTGTTGCGCAACAGTTTGATATGCAGGACCATAGGTGAAGCGCATCAGTAAGGCATCGGTAACCGCGTCACCTGTGGCCACAATATCTAGGTTGCCTTCAGCAAGTTGCTCTAGCATCGCGTCGTAACTGTAGAAAGGATATAAGTCGAGCGTTACCCCGACATAATCTGAAAAGCCGGCAAGTAATTCATATTCAAAACCTTGCGGACCTTCGGCGCCATTATAATAAGTCGCCGCGCCATAAAGCGTGCCTACCTTTATTGAACCGCGCTCAATTAATGACAACAGAGCGTTCGGAACGGTAGGAGAGCCACAACTTGAAGCGAAAAAGCATAATGCGATAAAAAAAGTTGTTTTTAATCGCTTTTTGTATTGTTGTAACGGCATAAACCTTTTCTTATTGTTGTAAATTGGGTTTTGAGAAAAAAAACTGCAACATAGCCTATGTTGAAGGTTACCAATAGAACATAAATCCTCTATAATCCGCGCCGAAATATTCATCAATTACAGAGGCAACGCGTCCCATTGATGGTCGTTGTTTCTGAACAACCAGGTAAAGCAATATGTTGGTCCTTCGAGGCGCTCCCGCACTATCAGAGTTTCACCAAACTAAACTGATTGCAAAGCTGGGTCAATCCGGCATTAAGGTGAAAAACCTATATAGCGAATATATTCACCTTATCGATTCAGAAGGTGAACTCTCGCAGCAGCAATTAGAAATACTTAAAAAGCTGCTTACCTACGGGCCTGCCCGACAAACCCAAACGCCAACTGGCAATCTCTTCGTGGTAACACCCCGACCAGGCACCATCTCTCCTTGGTCTACCAAAGCAACTGATATCGCAAACAATTGTAGTCTGAACACGATTAATCGTATAGAGCGAGGCTGTGCTTTTTATATAGAAGCAGCGCAACCGCTTAGCGATGCTGACTATAGTCTTCTTGCTGCCCACTTGCATGATCGCATGACGGAAACTGTTTTTCCTAATACAGCAGCGGCAGAAGTATTGTTTGCACATACTAAGGCGAAAACCTTTACATCAGTAGCGATACTCGAAGATGGCAAGCAAGCGCTTGTGGATGCCAATATTCAACTTGGTTTAGCACTGGCTGATGATGAAATAGAGTATTTATTCGAAAGCTTTACGCGTTTGGCGCGCAATCCTACCGACGTAGAGCTTTACATGTTTGCGCAAGCGAACTCTGAACATTGCCGCCATAAGATTTTCAACGCCAGTTGGACCATCGACGGTCAAGAGCAAGAAAAATCCTTGTTCAAAATGATCAAGAACACATTTGAAGTGTTACCCGATCATGTTTATTCGGCCTATAAAGACAACGCTGCTGTTATGTCTGGATGGGAAGCAGGGCGTTTCTTCCCGAACCCACAAACTCATCAATATGAATACCATCATGAGAGTATCGATATTCTGATGAAGGTAGAAACCCATAACCACCCAACCGCTATTTCACCTTTCCCAGGTGCGGCAACAGGCTCAGGTGGTGAAATTCGTGATGAAGGTGCTACCGGTCGTGGTTCTAAGCCAAAAGCAGGTTTGGGTGGTTTTAGTGTGTCTAACTTACGTATTCCAGGGTTAGAACAGCCGTGGGAAAAAGACTACGGTAAACCACAACGTATCGTGAGCGCGTTAGATATTATGCTAGATGGCCCACTAGGTGGCGCTGCATTTAATAATGAATTTGGTCGTCCGAATTTGCTTGGTTATTTCCGTACCTACGAGCAAGAAGTGAATAGCTTTAATGGCGTTGAAGTACGTGGTTACCACAAGCCTATTATGCTTGCTGGTGGCTTAGGTAATATTCGCCGTGAGCATATTGAAAAAGGCGAAATTACCGTAGGTGCCAAACTTATCGTACTTGGCGGCCCTGCAATGAACATTGGCCTTGGTGGGGGCGCAGCTTCTTCCATGGCATCAGGTCAGTCAAATGAAGATTTAGACTTTGCTTCGGTACAGCGTGAAAACCCAGAAATGGAGCGTCGTTGCCAAGAAGTTATTGATGCGTGCTGGCAGTTAGGTGATAACAATCCTATCCAGTTTATTCACGATGTGGGCGCGGGTGGTTTATCGAACGCGCTGCCTGAATTAGTTAACGATGGCGGACGTGGCGGTAAGTTTGAACTGCGTAATGTATTATCTGACGAACCAGGTATGACACCACTAGAATTATGGTGTAACGAATCACAAGAACGTTACGTGATGTCAGTAGCACCAGAAAACATGCCGGTGTTTGAGGCGATTTGCGCCCGTGAACGCGCACCTTACGTTGTAGTAGGGGAAGCCACTGCTGAACAAGAATTGAATGTAAACGACAGCCAATTCGATAACCAGCCTATAGACATGCCCCTTGATGTGTTACTTGGCAAGCCGCCTAAAATGCATCGCGACGTTACTAGTAAGCCATTAGAAACCACAGGTTTTAATGAAAGCGACATTACACTAGCTGACGCGGCAACGCGCATATTGTCGCTACCTACTGTGGCGGAAAAAACTTTCCTTATTACCATTGGCGATCGCTCGGTAACAGGTTTGGTTAACCGCGACCAAATGGTTGGCCCTTGGCAAGTACCTGTGGCCGATGTAGCGGTTACTGCCACTGCTTTTGATACTTACCATGGTGAAGCCATGGCGATGGGTGAAAGAACCCCTGTTGCCTTATTATCTCATGGTGCGTCAGCGCGTTTAGCCGTGGGTGAAGCGTTAACTAACATTGCCGCGGCGAATATTGGTGATTTAACCCGTATTAAACTTTCAGCAAACTGGATGGCAGCGGCAGGACACCCTGGTGAAGACGCTGGTTTGTATGAAGCGGTAAAAGCCGTCGGTGAAGAGCTTTGCCCTGAATTGGGATTGACCATTCCGGTAGGCAAAGACTCCATGTCGATGAAAACCGCATGGCAAGAGGAAGGCGAAGATAAAGCGGTAACATCACCGTTATCGTTAGTGATTTCTGCTTTCGGTGCCGTAAAAGATATTCGTAAAACGGTGACACCAGAGCTTCGCACCGATAAGGGCGACAGCCAATTATTGCTAATCGATTTAGGTGAAGGCAAGAACCGCCTTGGCGCGAGTTGTCTTTCACAAGTGTACGAGCAATTAGGTGACGCACCTGCCGATGTAGTTTCGGCGCAGCGTTTAAAAGCCTTCTTTAATGCGGTACAGACGCTAATTGAGAAACAACTGATAGTAGCTTACCACGACCGTTCTGATGGTGGACTATTCACTACCGTAGCCGAAATGGCCTTTGCCGGTAAAACCGGTGTAAGTGTTGCGCTAGATGGCATTTCAGGTTCAGACTTATCTGTGTTGTTTAACGAAGAGCTTGGTGGCGTACTTCAAGTATTAGACAAAGACATCGAGGAAGTAAATGCGGTACTCGCGTCTTTCGATTTAAGTGATGTTAGTCATTACATCGGTACGTTAAATACCACCGACACTATAGAGTTTACCCGTGATAACGTGGCAGTGCTAAACGATAGCCGCGTAGCCATGCGTACTACGTGGGCACAAACCACCTTGGCGATGCAAAAGCTTCGCGATAACCCAGTATGTGCTGAACAAGAACATGCTGCTAAGCAAGATGCTGCTGACCCTGGCCTACATGCTGCGCTTACGTACAACGTAAATGAAGATATTGCTGCGCCATATATCGCGAAAGGTGTACAACCTAAAGTCGCCATTTTACGAGAGCAGGGCGTAAATTCGCATCTTGAAATGGCCGCTGCATTTAACCGTGCTGGTTTTAACGCCATTGATGTACACATGAGTGATATCTTGGCTGGTAAAGTCACACTTGATGACTTCGCTGGTTTAGCTGCTTGTGGTGGTTTCTCTTACGGTGATGTACTTGGCGCCGGTGAAGGGTGGGCAAAATCAATCTTGTTCAACGAGCTTGCACGAGATCAATTTGCTGGCTTCTTCGACCGCAACAGTACCTTTAGTTTAGGGGTATGTAACGGGTGCCAAATGTTGTCGAACTTAAAGTCGCTTATTCCTGGCACTGAACATTGGCCGCACTTTGTTGCGAACCAATCGGCACGTTTCGAAGCCCGTGTTGCCATGGTAGAAGTGACTAAGTCTGCCTCTGTGTTGTTGCAAGACATGGCCGGTTCGCGCATGCCAATTGCTGTATCACACGGTGAAGGCCAAGCAGAGTTTGCAAGCGACAGCGCGCTTTCGTCCGTAGCATCGCAGGTGGCACTTCGTTATGTTGATAACTACGGCCAACCTACTATGCAATACCCCGCTAACCCGAATGGTTCGCCTGAGGGTATTACAGGTTTAACCTCGGCTGATGGACGAAGCACTATTATGATGCCGCACCCTGAACGTGTGTTTAGAGCGGTGGCTAACTCATGGCGTCCAGACGATTGGCAAGAAGATGGTGCGTGGATGCGTATCTTTAGAAATGCTCGTCGATTTGTAGGATAAAAACGCGCTTAAGCTTAGTAGAGGTAAGATGTTCTTATCTCTACTTTTTCACTTAAATGAGCGTGAAGCGTGTCAATAGATTGGCAAAGTGTCAAAAATTTGTACTGAGGGCTTGTCTTCGATAAGTCACTGATCTATTGTAGTGCAATGCAGGGATTGCAGACTGGTTACAGGAGTTTGTTTTAAGGGTTGTACCAACAAAAAATATTGTTGGTGTTGATAACAAGAGACGACGAATGAATCGTTCATCAAAAGGGTTTGGCTTAACCGGAGTAGCCATAGCGGTTGTGCTGATGTTTGTTACTGCTGTTTTCAGCAGTTCAGCTAAATCTGCCGACGTTACTTCAACGCTAGTTGTGCAGTCTTCAGTTAAGTAGTCTGAAAGTGAAATTCTAACGCCAGTATCTGTCTTCAGATACTGGCGTTAATCACTCAGCTTTACCAATTCATTTTATAAATCTTGCGTTATTAGCCTTTCCTATTTTTCTCTCTGTTAATCAATTTCTGATCTGGGTGTTTCTTCAATAATACATATGTAGCTGCAAATCCGCCGTGCATAGGCTGCGCCGTGTGGTAGGCAATGACCTCTTCTAATTCAAGCAACCAGTGATTAACAAAACTTTTCTTATAAGCAGGAAAAGGTTTACTCTCTTCACCTTTGCCGTGCTTAATCAATAATGCCCTCACACCTCGTTTATGTGAGTCGGTTATGGTTTTGTATAGTGCATCTCTACTTTGCTCAATCGTCATGCCACTTAAAGAAAGGGTTTCTTCTAATGGGTATTTACCCATGCGTAATTTTTTGAACACACCATCTTGAATACCTGGTTGTTGGAATAAAATGAAATCGTCAGGCTTTACAGGTGTTACCCCTTCTAGACTTAGGGGACTTTTCAGCTTTTCCCTTTCACTGCGTTGACTTGCTGCGCGCCTCTTTTTTTCAGCTATCGCACTCTCTGTATCATGCAATAACGCTTTATTTGAAGGTTTAATGGGTTTTACATCCTGCATCTCATTAAAGAACGAATGTAAATCATCATTTTTTTTAAAATCAGTCATAGTTTTCTCCCACACTCAGCGAAGCGTTATTTTCATGAATGTATTCGCTACGCCAATACTACTTTTCAACGTTGACCTAAATAAGCACTGTTTTACTAAGAATCAATATGGGGCTGTTTGTTGAATATTCTACTCTCGTATACCATGGGTTTATTCTAAAAGTAGCATCATTTTAAAAGCCAAAATCGAAATAGTTTTTTTTAATTATTGACGACTGAATCTTATACGTAGCTAATTTGACGATGGCTTACTATTAGTGAAAGTGGCTTAAATGCAGTTTAAAAGTAAACAAATCACAAGGACAAGTATGAAAACAATGTGTCGAATAATCACTATCTTAGTGTTTTGCTTAAGTGTCACGATGCCAAGTATGGCGCAAACCAATGATAATGATATAAAACAGGTGATTGCTACGAAGGTCGCGCCGCCGTTTGTCATCAAAAACAAAGATGGTTCTTTTGAGGGGATAAGTATTGCGCTTTGGGAGCAAATTGCAGAATTAACGGCTACCGATTATGCGTTGACCGAAGCCTCTTTGGTTGAGCTGGTGGCGGGAGTAGAAAGCGGTCGTTTTGATGCATCTGTTGCTGCGCTTACCGTCAATGCGCAACGAGAATCGGTTATTGATTTTACGCACCCCTTTTATACTACGGGATTAGCTATCGCCGTGCCTAGCGAAGGAAATCGGTGGATGTCAGCCGTTAAAGGTTTTTTCAGCTGGGAATTTTTAGTTGCACTATCAGCTTTGTGCGGGTTGCTACTGGCGGTAGGTGCGTTACTGTGGCTGTTTGAAAGAAAGCGCAACGCCGAGATGTTTGGCGGCTCGACGCAACAAGGCCTTGGTGCTAGCTTTTGGTGGGCGGCGGTGACCATGACCACAGTAGGGTATGGCGATAAGGCCCCTGTTACCTTTGGGGGGAGGGTAATCGGTTTCATTTGGATGTTTGCAGCCATCATTTTAATCAGTAGCTTTACCGCAGCCATTGCCACAAGCCTTACCGTAAGTCAGCTATCTTCAAGTGTTAAAGGGCTTGAGGACCTACCTAATGTGCGGGTGGGCACCTTGGCTAACTCTGCAAGTAGCGCATTTTTACAAAAAGAAAATATCGGATTTAAGCGGCTTGAAAGCGTTGAAGAAGGTTTGTCGCAATTGGCATCAGGCAAGCTAGATGCATTGGTTTACGATAAACCCATTTTACAGTACTTAACTAAAAACAGCTTTGGTGACAGTATTCTTATTTTACCTGAAGTCATTGAGCGTCAGGATTATGCTATTGCACTACCAGAAAACAGTGCCCAAAGAGAAAAAATTAATACCGCGTTACTTAGAGTAATAGAGACGGACGAGTGGCAAGAGATATTAGATAATTATCTTGGGAAATAGTGCCAGATAGGAATAATTTCCGTAATTGCGGTTAAGCGTAGTGGCGTCCCCAGCTGGAATCGAACCAACATCTAAGCCTTAGGAGGGCCTTGTTTTATCCATTAAACTATGGGGACCTAACGTTGTGAGGAACTATTATACGTAGTTCCGTTAAATACGAAACCTTTTGATTAATCAATAAGGTGCCGAAGGTTTCCATGGTATAGGTTTAAAATTAACCTGCTCGTTCGTCGTATAGAATAATTAAACGTTGTGGGCGGTGAGTTTCGCAACTTTCTAAATAAAAAAAGGCCCTGATACAGATGTATCAGAGCCTTTATCGTTAAGCCTCTTTTACATTAAATATCCGTTGTTGGGAATTTATCGATTGCTGTTTTTAGCACATCTGACTCCGTTGGAGTAGCAATGCCAATACTACCGTCACTCTCTTTAGCAGTATCACCAGACACCTGCCCAGACTCAGCTACCGATGTGCTATCGCTTTCAGAATTAGATGGAACAGACTCTATCGACGGTAAAATCAAATCTTCTGGTGGAAGCTCAAGATCTACGGTATCGATCGTTACTTCGGTTTCCAGCCCGATGGTAACAATATCGTTTTCCTCTGGAAGGGTAATTATATCTTCCGGCAATGTGCTCTCAGATGTCACCACTTGAGAATCAGTGTTTAACTCGACGGTTTGTTCAGACTGCGCACTAAATTCAACAACGGTAGGCGCTTTGGGTTCATCAGTAGCTTCCGTTTCTGAGCTTTGTGATGCACTTACCGACTCCGATGAACTATTTGCCATAGTTTCAGCTGAGTTACTTGTTTCTACTACTGCTACACCTTCACCAGATGCCGTCACAAACACGTTAAACTCAGCCTGTTCGACAGTACCATCTGGATACTCAATACGGTAAGTAAAGGTATCTGTTAAGGTGCCACCAAATACGGCTTGGGTGTTGTCTGGGGTATACGTGTACGCACCCGTTTCATCAATCTGCAGCGTACCGTAATCACCCACTAACGTAATGCCGCCAGTGGTATCTTGGAAAATTGTTCCATCAGTAGATACAGTTACATCGTATGTTGGGCCAAATAGCACATCGTTTTCGAACAGATTGCCCGTGGCGGTTTGTACGCCGCTGACTTCAAACTGGTCAAGGTAGTTGATGGTAGAGGATAGATCTACACTAATACTACCGGCTACGCCAACGCCTGTCGTACCGCTCATTGACAGACGGTACAAGCCTTCAGTTAATCCGTTGACGGTAAGCACGGTGTCGCCATCAATGCCTAATAAGCTAACAAGCTCGCCGTTCGGGAAAACTCTATACTCTTCCCATACTCCGTTTTCAAACTTTTCTACAGTAACAGTAAGGCTTGAAACCAGTGACAGCAGGCTACCATTATCAACGTTTAACGTAATATCTTGAGTCGTGTCTGTAGCGACGGCAAACGTACTGCTGGTATCGCTAAAGCTGCCCCCAAGCCCAAGTAAATAACCATGAGAAAGCGCATCTAGTTCACTAGGGCCAGTGTCTGAAACAAAATCATAGGTCAATTCAGCACGTGCTGAGTCTGCCGATACCCCTTGCCCTGATAGGTTAAAGTTAAGGTTGGCGGTGGAGGTATTAGTACCATCTGAAATGGTGTAGCTGAAGCTATCTGTACTACCCAAGCCGTCGCGCACGCCGTTGGCCACGTAGGTGTAGCTTCCGTCTTCAAAGATGGTGAGGTCGCCATAATCACCCTCAATGGTAATGCCAGATAAACCAGTACCTAATACGGTCACCGACTCACCATTGGTATGAGTAACTTGCGTCACTACGCCGCCCTCGGCAATGCTATCGGCCACATCGCCTGTGTTAGCAGCATCGATAACATTACCCGACGTTGTAGTACTACCTTCAAACGCGTATTCAGTGAGTGTTGAAGTTATATCGGTAGACTGAAGCAAGGTAAGTGTATTGCTTAGTAATGCTGCCGCGACCGCATCTAATACAGTATCGGCCAATGCGCCCAGCCCTAATAGATTAAGTCCAGTAGTAATGGTACTCACTAAGTCGCCGGCGCCTATGGTATCTGCTGTGCTTAAGGCTGGCTCAAGGACAAGGTTTCGTACAACCGTACCTAAACCAAGCCCATTTAATATACTCGCGTTAGTGCCGTTTAGTGCGTCCTCAACAGCAGTTAACACTACCTCTTGGTTTTCTTCCCCAAGCACCACGCCGCCATCACCTAACTCTGTTAGCGTAATCGAGCCGTCGCTATTTTGATCGAATAATGTTTCAAGCACACTTTCATCATTGCGAACAACCACGGTGTAATCACCGGCAGGTAGCCCTGAGAATTTTGCAACCAGCGTATCGTCACCGGTTACTCCGATAAGGTTTATACCTACCGCATCACCTATTAACGGATTGTCCGGCGTCATAGCTGTAGCAACCACGTTGCCATCTGCATCAATAATGTCAACACGATACGCATCGGCAACGGCAACCAGCGCTGTTTGGCTGACCTCGACTACCACTTCGCCAAAGTAACCAGCATCAACGGTAAGCGTTGTGCTAGCCTCTGGCGAACCTGCCACTGGTGAGCTTTCTGCTAAGCCTATCACCTGGAAGTCGCTGTCGGTAACTGGTGCATTTACAATGGCAGTTTGTGCGCCCAATTCCATGTCATTATTATCTGTCTGTGCTACTACTGTAGGGAAGTCGCTGCCAGAAATGGTGATGGTAAGTGCCGCAATATCAGAGGTTGCACCGTCTGATAGGGTGTAGTTAAACACTTCGTCTTGGCCGATTGCACTGCGATCGCCGTCGGCAGTGTAGGTATACGTACCGTCTGCAGAAATTTCTAGTACACCATAATTACCTTGAATAGTAACTGTACCTGCAGCAGGAACAGTAACGCTATCACCAGATGCATTGGTAACAAGCGTCACTTGCGCGCCGTCTAAGATAGTGTCCGAGCCCACGCCACTTAAATCACCATTAATCAGGTTACCTTGTGCCACTAAATCACCCGTATAAGTGTATTCCGTTAACGTGGTGGTAATGTCAGTGTCTTGTAAAAGGGTTAAGGTATTGCTAAGCAACGCATCGGCAACAACACTTAAAATATCATCAAGGAAGCCAGTTAAGCCAATTGCATCAAGAGGGGCGGTAAGTAAATTAACAAGCTGTCCTGCGCCAATTACTGTAGTCGTATCCAGAAGTGTCTCTAGTACTCCCCTTACTTGCGTGCCAACCGTACCAAGTGGAATACCTAAAACGCCGGTATTTAACGTTGCTTCAATAGTATCAAGAACTACCGCCTGATTGTCTGGCCCAAGTACCACGCCAGCTGTACCAAGCTCATCAAGGTCAATATCGTTACTGTTGTCATTGTCTAACAAATCTTCAAGTAAGTTCTCATCATTGCGAACCACCACACTGTAGTTGCCAGCATCAAGGCCTGCTAACGTGAACGAAATGGTCTCGTCGCCGGTAACATCAAAAATGTCTAGTCCACCGACATCTGCAAGTTTTGAATCTGCGCTTACTCCTTGGTAAACAAGCTGACCGCTCTCGTCATACACCTCAACAATGTAGGCATCGGCAACAGCAACCAGTGCTATTTGGTCAACCTCTACTAACACTTCACCTACATGGTTAGGGGAAACGGTAAAGGATGCACTTGCATCAACACCGCCTGTAGCTTCAACTAAGCCGATAACATCTACGTTGCTGGTGGTTTCTGGTGGGTTGACCGTGACCACCGGCTCGCCCATATCGACTCCGTTTCCATCATTAATGGCATCGAGGGCTTGTACAACCACATTTTGGCTCGCTGTGCTTGCCGAATTACCGGCGTCGTCGGTGACTGTTGCCACTACCGAATAGGTACCCGCTGGTAGCGTTGTACCTGTTAGATCTAGGCTCCAGTTGCCGCTTCCATCAATGGTGAGTTCAGGGTCAGTGCCAAAGGTATAGGACGTGCCATCAATAATGACAGTCAGAGTAGTATTGTCACCAAGGTCAACTGTTCCATTGAAAACCAGCGTGTTATCGCTAGTTATAAAGTCTCCAGCCACCCCAGAATCGTTTGAGATACTGTCGAACGTTACCGTTTGAGCATTATTGTTTTCATCAATACTGGTATCGATAACAATTGAACCTGTAGCTGAGTCAGAATTACCCACGGCATCTGTAGCGGTAACCGTTGCCGTGTAATTACCTTCAGCAAGCAGAGCGACGACATTGTCAGCCAAAGTCCATGTGCCGTCACCATTGTTGGTAGCGGTGTAATCATTGCCGTCAATGGTCACTACCACAACCGCATTCGGGTCGTTCACCGTACCAGTAAGTTCTGGCGTGGTGTCGTTGGTGGTCAAATCGTTTATGGCTACCGTAGGCGCAGTGGTATCAATTACCACGGTACCGGTGTTGGTCACCGTGTTGCCCGCGGCGTCTGTTGCAGTCACTGACGTTGGGTAGCTACCTTCTGCTAATGTGGCAACTACATCATCGGCTAGTGTCCACGTGCCGTCACCATTGTTGGTAGCGGTGTAATCATTGCCGTCAATCGTCACCACCACTACCGCGTTAGGGTCGTTTACTGTACCGGTGAGTTCTGGTGTGGTGTCGTTGGTGGTCAGGTCGTTTATTGCTACCGTAGGCGCAGTGGTATCAATTACCACGGTACCGGTGTTGGTTACCGTGTTGCCCGCGGCGTCTGTTGCAGTCACTGACGTTGGGTAGCTGCCTTCAGCGAGTGTTGCTACCACGTTGTCAGCCAGTGTCCAGGTACCGTCACCGTTGTTGGTAGCGGTGTAATCATTGCCGTCAATCGTCACCACCACAATTGCATTCGGATCGTTCACTGTACCGGTAAGTTCAGGCGTGGTGTCATTGGTGGCCAGGTCGTTTATTGCAACCGTAGGCGCAGTGGTATCAACCACTACGGTACCTGTGTTGGTGCTGACGTTACCGTCAGGGTCGGTTGCCGTAACGGTTGCGGTATAGCTGTCTTCGGCGAGCGTGGCGACTGCGTCATCAGCCAGCGTCCACGTGCCGTTACCGTTATTAGTGGCGGTGTAGTCAATACCGTTAATGGTAATGACCACCGTGGCTGTTGGGTCGTCAACCGAACCAGTAAGCGCTGGTGTAGTGTCATTTGTTGTTAAGTCGTTGAAGTCAACGACTGGCGCCGCCGCGTCAACGGTGTCTGAGGCTGGGTTGCTAATGTTGCCCGCTGCGTCAGTTGCCGTTACGGTCACAATTACGCCATCGGAAAGTGGTGTATCAGGCGTAATACTCCAATTGCCGTCGCCATCAGCAATGACGGTGAAATCAGGCGTGCCGTCGCCATCCACGTCCACATTAACGGTTGCGCCTGCTTCGGCGGTACCAGTAATTTCGGTGCCGTTGCCCGCATCCACAGTAGGGATTGCAGGTGGTGTGGTATCAATAACTACCGTTCCTGAATTTGCCCCCTCATTGCCATCGGCATCAGTAGCTATAACGGTAGCTGTGTAGCTGTCATCGGCAAGTGCTGCCAATGTATCGTCAGCCAGCGTCCAACTTCCATCTCCATTGTTAGTTGCGGTGTAGTCCACACCATCAATGGTCACTACTACGATAGCGTTTGGATCGTCCACCGTACCGGTTAGTTCTGGTGTAGCGTCATTAGTAGTTAAGTCGTTGATTGTAACGACTGGCGCAACAGCGTCTACTGTATCTGACGCTGGTGCACTGACATTGCCAGCTTCATCGGTAGCCGTTGCCGTAACAACCACGCCATCGGCCAGAGGTGTAGTGGGTGTTACTGACCAATTTCCATCGCCATCCGCGATGACGGTGAAATCTGGCGTGCCGTCGCCATCCACGTCTACGTTCACGGTTGCGCCTGCTTCAGCGGTACCGGTAATGTCTGTGCCGTTGCCAGCATCGACGGTAGGCGATGCTGGTGCAGTGGTATCAATCACCACAGTACCAGAGTTAGTTCCGGTGTTACCATCGGCGTCAGTAGCAGTGACCGTAGCGGTATAGCTACCTTCAGCCAGCGCAGCTACTGCATCGTCAGCCAGTGTCCAGCTGCCATCACCATTGTTTGTCGCGGTATAGTCTGTACCGTTAATGGTAACGACCACGATGGCGGTTGGATCGTCTACCGAACCGGTAAGTGCAGGCGTTGTGTCGTTAGTCGTTAGGTCGTTAAAGGCAACGATAGGCGCAACAGCGTCTACTGTATCTGACGCTGGGCTACTCGTATTGCCAGCTTCATCGGTTGCTGTTGCCGTGACAACCACGCCATCTGCTAGCGGTGTACTGGGTGTTACTGACCAGTTACCATCGCCATCAGCAATAACCGTGAAATCAGGTATGCCATCACCGTCAACGTCTACGTTTACGACAGCGCCTGCTTCGGCTGTACCGGTAATTTCGGTACCATTGCCTGCATCAACAGCAGGGGCAGTAGTATCGATAACTCCACCATTTTCGTTTGCAGTCGCCGTATTGCCCGCACCATCAGTTGCCGTTGCAGTGACAGAATAATTACCTTCAGATAAGGCCGCTGGCACATCTACAGAGAAGGTGCCATTAGCTTGAACAATGGCGTCAAAGGTTTGCGTATTACCAGCATTATCAGTAACGCTGATGGATACGATGCTACCTGGAGCAATATCTGTAGTACCGGAAATGGTCGGTGTTGTGTCATTTCCTGTACCAAGCTGATCCAAGGTTAGGTTTGGCACGGCTGTATTGATATTGCCGCTGGTAGTAACAGACGCCGAGTTTCCAGCAGCATCAGTGGCGGTAGCGCTAACATTGAAGTTACCGTCTGCCATTGCATTAGGCACATCGGCGCTGAAGTCTCCGTTACTATCGACAATAGCCGTAAATGTCTGTTCTGCTCCTGCGCTGTCGGTGACGGTTATGGTCACTGAACTACCTGGGCTTAAATCGGTGCTGCCGGTAATCGTTGGCGTAGTATCGTTACCTGTGCCTTGTGCATCTAAGTTGATAGTCGGCGCGGTAGTGTCTACGCTACCGTTTGTTTCAGTGGCAGTAGTCTCATTGCCTGCTGGGTCTTGGGCAACCGCTGTGACGGTATAGCCTCCTTCAGCCATTAGGTTAGGCACGTCGGCCGAGAAACTGCCGTCTCCCTGAACGGTTGCATCGAAGGTCTGGCTTACACCTGCGTTATCCGTAACCGTAATCGTTATCGTAGCACCTGCAGGCAGGTCAGTATTCCCTGATATTGTAGGTGTAGTGTCACTGTCTGGGGCTAGTGTATCTAACGATAGAGTAGGGGCTGTCGTATCAATAACGCCTGTATTGTCTACGACGGTAGTGCTATTGCCCGCTTCATCACTCGCCGTGGCTTCAACACTGTATGCACCTTCAGCTAAAGGCGCAGGCACATCCACTGTAAAGTTTCCATCTACATCAACTGTAGCCGTGATGGTTTGGACATTTCCTGCGCTGTCAGTTACCACAAGAGTAACTTCACTGCCCTGCGCAAGATTTGTGCTGCCAGATAGGGTAGGCGTTGTGTCATTGCCTTCCTCAAGTGGCGTTAATGTTAGTGATGGTGCTGTAGTGTCTATGCTTCCAGCATCACTCGCTGTCGCTGTATTACCTGCTTCATCACTGATAGTAGCGCTTACCGTGAAGTCGCCTTCAGCTAAATCCGTACCCGGGGAGATAGAGAAAGAACCATCGGCCTGTACCACTGCACTTAAGGTCTGGGTCGCACCGGCGCTATCCGTTACCAAAATAGTGACCACAGAGCCCGCAGGTTCATCGGTTGTTCCGGTAATGAGTGGCGTAACGTCGTTAGTGGTATCTGCAACATCCATAGTAAGTGCAGGTACAAGCGTATCGACTAGGCCTGCTTCATTATCGGTTGTACTGTTGTTTGCTGCATCGGTGGCGGTTGCAGAGACTGTGAAATTGCCTTCAGCCATCGCCGCTGGTACGTCGGCTGAAAATGCGCCGCCTGCAGCAACCAATGCAGAGAACACTTGGGTATTACCGGCACTATCAACAACGGTTATCTGCACCGTAGAACCTTGAGGCAAATCTACAGTACCGCTAATGGTTGGGGTTGAGTCGCTAACTGTGCCAGGCTCATCCAGAGTAATAACAGGTGAAATTGTGTCGATTACGCCTGTTTCAGCGTCGGACGCTGTATTGCCAGCCTCATCAACAACCGTTGCTTGAACCGTATAGTTACCCTCCGCCATAGTGGCCGGGACGTCTACGCTAAAGGAGCCGTCGCTTTGTACGGTTGCTGATAAGGTTTGAATATTGCCAGCGTTATCTGTGACGGTAATTGAAACCGTGCTTCCAACAGGTTGATCGGTTGTACCGTTAATTGTTGGCGTTGCATCATTTCCTACACCTGGCTCTGTCACATCGACTGCCGGTGATGTGGTATCTACCACGCCGCCAGTTTCAGAGTCAGAACCTGTATTACCCGCGCCGTCAGTTACCTCTGCGACAATGGTGTAGCTACCTTCGGCCAAATCAGCAGGTACGCTTGCGCTAAAGGTGCCATCACCTTGCACGGCTGCAGTAAAGGTTTGCACAGCACCTGCGCTATCAGTCACTGTTAACGTGACGGTGGCACCAACTGACGCGTTCGTTGTACCTGAAATGAGAGGTGTAGCGTCGTTTGTTTGACCAAGGGCATCTAACGTAATGTCCGGGGCACTAGCATCAATATTGCCGCTATCAGTGACTGTCGTGCTATTGCCCGCAGCATCGCTCGCACTGGCTGACACATCATAGTTGCCGTCGACAAGCACGCTGGGTACCTCAACTGAGAAAGCGCCATCCGCATCAACCGTAGCGGTAAGATTTTGTACATTACCGCCTGCATCGGCCACAACCAGTGTAATTGTTGCTCCTTCTGGAAGGTCGGTAGTACCGCTCAATATTGGCGTAGCGTCATTGCCGTTGGCCACAGGGTCTAAGTTGATAACAGGCGGGATGGTGTCGATTGTACCGTTGTTATCAACCGCTGTGTTTTGATTACCTGCATCATCAGTCGCCGTCACTTCTACTGTGTAATCGCCTTCTGCAAGGTCAACCGGCACGTCAGCACTAAAGCTACCGTTCGCTTGAACTGTGGCGGTGAAGGTTTGCGTATTACCCTGGCTGTCCGTCACGCTAATGCTTACGTTGCTGCCCGCAGCCAAGTCGGTGGTTCCCGATATAGTCGGTGTAGCATCGTTGGTTAAACCTTGTGCGTCTAACGAAAGTGTTGGCGCTGCTGTATCTATGACACCGTTGTTATCTATTGCCGTTGCAGAATTACCCGCATCGTCAGTAGCAGTAACGGTTGCGCTGAAACTGCCTTCAGCTAAATCGGCGGGAACATCAGCACGGTAAGTGCCATCGTTTAGAACTGTGGCTGTGAATGTCTGGGTGTTTCCAGCGTTGTCTGTCACGCTTATGCTTACCGTATCGCCAGCATTGAGGTCTGTGGTGCCAGAGATAGACGGTGTTGCATCATTACCAAGCCCTTGTGTATCGATAGTTATCGATGGCGCCGTAGTATCGATGTTGCCGCCATTTTCGGTTACCGATGCACTGTTGCCTGCGCCGTCTGTGGCTGTAGCAGTAACAGAATAGTCACCTTCAGGTAAGCTTGCAGGGACGTCAGCGGTAAAGCTACCGTCGCCTTGTACTATGGCGCTGAATGTTTGCGTGTTTCCAGCGCTGTCAGTCACGGTTAGCGTGACAGTGCTACCTGGTGCTAAATCGGTATTACCTGAAATGGTTGGCGTGGTGTCGTTGTCTGTTCCTAATGGTTCAAGCGATAAGGTCGGCGCTGCTGAGTTTATGTTGCCACTTACTGAATCTGTGGCGGTATTACCCGCAGCATCAGCCGCCGTTGCAGTAACGTCGAAGTTTCCGTCAGCCATAGGATTAGGCACATCAGCACTGAAGTCGCCATTAGCATCAACAAATGCAGTAAAAGACTGCACAGAGCCAGCACTGTCAGTCACCGTGATAGTCACTGTACTGCCTGCATCCAAGTCTGTGCTACCGCTAATCGTTGGCGTGGTATCGTTTCCTGTACCAAATGGATCTAGGTTAATAACGGGGGCAGTGGTATCTACGCTACCGCCCGTTTCAGAATCGGAACCTTGGTTGCCCGCCGGGTCTTGAGCCGCAGCGGAGACCGTATAGTCTCCTTCAGCTAGTGGTGAAGGTATATTTGCTGCAAAACTGCCGTCGGTTTGTACCGTTGCCGCAAAGGTTTGCGTATTACCGGCACTGTCGACCACCGTTAGGGTAACAATGGCGCCAGCAGGAAGGTTTGTGGTGCCAGAAATAGTTGGCGTTGGGTTATTCTCAGGCGCTAATTCATTTAGGTTTAGCTCAGGTGGTGTTGTGTCGATGGCGCCTGAATTATCGAGTATAGATGAGCTGTTACCGGCTTCATCAGTGGCTGTTGCTTCAACACTGTACGAACCTTCAGCCAGTGCCGCGGGTAGGTCCACTGTAAAGTTTCCTGCAGCATCAACCGTTGCCGTGACCGTTTGAATGTTGCCGGTACTATCTGTGATAACCAAGGATACAACGCTACCTTCAGCTAGATCTGTGCTACCGGAAATGGTTGGCGTTGTGTCATTGCCTAGTCCTTGAGGGTCCAAGGTTAGGGTAGGCGCTGTGGTGTCAATGGTGCCCGCTGCATTGGCTGACGCACTGTTGCCTGCATCGTCGGTAGCCGTAGCGGTAACATTATAGTCACCTTCGGTCAGTGCATCTGGCACATCCACACTGAAGTTGCCGTTTGTATCAACCGTTGCGGTAACAGTTTGTGTATTACCAGTGTTGTCGGTAATCGACAGCGTAACGCTCTCACCTGCTGCTAAGTCCGTAGTGCCTGAAATAGTAGGCGTAGTATCGTTATTTGAACCCAGCGCATCTAGTGATATAGCGGGGACGACGGTATCGACGACCCCGTTATTGTCGGTGACAGATGCACTATTTCCGTTGCTGTCAGTAGCGGTAGCGATTACTGAGTAATCACCCTCGGCAAGAGGTACGGGGACGTCAGCACTAAAGTTACCGCTCGCATCAACTAGTGCGGTAAAGGTTTGCGTATTGCCAGCACTGTCAGTGACTGAAAGCGTCACGGTAGACCCCGCAGTTAGGTCAGTCGTACCCGATATGGTTGGTGTAGTATCGCTAACCGTAACCTGGGCGTCTAAAGACAGTGCAGGCGCACTGGTATCTAGGGTGCCCGTGTCGGTGGAGGTTGTTGTATTTCCTGCCTCATCGGTAGCGCTTGCGGTTACGGTATAGCTGCCATCTGGCATAGCATTGGGTACATCCGCGCTGAATGAACCGTTCGCGTCCACAATTGCATCAAAGGTTTGCGTATTGCCTGCGCTATCAGTAACGGTTAATGTTACCGTGCTTCCTGGTGCTAAATCAGTGCTCCCCGATATGTTAGGCGTTTCATCATTGCCTGTACCTTGCGGATTTAGCGTAAGCACAGGGGCAGTGGTGTCAATATTGCCACCATCTTCAGATGTGGTTGTTGAGTTACCAGCATCATCTGTTGCAGTAACCTCTACGCTGTAGTCGCCTTCTGGCAGTGAAGTCAATACTTCTGTAGCGAAGTTGCCATCTGTATCAACCAATGCGTTGATGGTTTGCGTGTCGCCATTGCTGTCGGTTACGGTGATCACCACGACAGCACCTTCGGGTAAATCTGTATTACCTGAAATAACCGGTGTAGTGTCATTACCTGAATCTAACGGATTGACGCTAACAACAGGCGCTTGCGTATCAATGTTTCCATTTGTCTCGTTTGCAGACGCGGTGTTACCTTGCGCATCGCTTACTGTTGCCGTAACGGTGAAGTCGCCCTCGGCCAGTGCGTTAGGTACATCCGTGCTGAATGTTCCGTCTGCTTCCACGGTAACTTGGAAGCTTTGCGAGTCACCATTGGCATCCACAACGGTAATGGTGACAAGTGTGCCGGGAGTAACATCAGTAGTACCTGAGATAGTTGGGGTTACGTCGCTGGTAGAGCTTTGCGTGTCAAGGGTTAACAGTGGTGCTTGGCTATCTACATTGCCTGTTGTATTGGCATTTGCGGTATTACCTGCACTGTCAGTTGCACTGGCGGTAACCGTGAAGTCGCCGTCGGCTAATGCGTTTGGCACATCTACATTAAAGCTACCATTAGCATCGACCAAGGCATTAACAGTTTGCGTGTTTCCAGCGCTATCAGTCACTACTAGCGTTACTATGCTTCCTTCAGGAAGATCAGTGGTGCCTGAAAGCGTCGGCGTTGTGTCCCCAGTACTGCCAGGGTTTTCCAGGGTTAGCGCTGGGGCAGTAGTATCAATGGTGCCGCCATTATCGGTCACCGTTGTCGTATTGCCATCACCGTCGGTCGCGCTGGCGGTTACTGTGTAAGCACCATCAGGTAGTGGTGACGTAACATCTGCACTAAAGCTTCCATCTGCACCTACTGTCGCGGTAATCGTCTGCGTGTTCCCTGCGCTATCCGTTACGGTTAAGGTAACCGTACTTCCTTCAGGTAAGCTTGTGGTACCTGAAATAGCGGGCGTACTGTCATTCGTTTCGTCTTGTCCATCTAGCACTAACGTTGGTGCATTCGTATTGATGTTACCTGTTGTGCTGTCAGTCGCTTCATTACCTGCCTCGTCTTCTGCCGTGGCGCTAACTGTGTAGTCTCCATCTGCCAGTTCTTGGGGTACGTCGACAGAGAAATTGCCGTTAGCATCGACTAGGGCGTTAATAGTTTGCGTATTACCTTCGCTATCCACTAACGTTAGCGAGACAACACTTCCTTCCGGCAGATCGGTGCTGCCCGATAAAGTCGGCGTGGTATCGTTGCCAGAACCCACTGGGTTTAGAGAAAGTGTTGGTGCCGTTGTGTCAATGCTGCCAACATTTTCGGTTACACTCGCGGTATTACCATTTTCATCCACGGCAGTTGCTGTAACCGTGTAGTTACCTTCTGCCAATGCGCTAGGCACTTCAACGCTAAAGGCTCCGTTTTCATCAACAAGGGTTTCGATGGTTTGCTGATTACCTAAGCTATCGGTAACGACCAGTGTAACCGTACTACCTTGTGGTAAATCTGTAGCACCGCTAATAAGCGGTGTAGTATCGTTGCCCACGTCTTGTGGATCGAGAGTAAGCGTTGGTGCCGCAGTATCAATATTGCCTTGCGTTGATGCAGAATCTTGGTTGCCCGCATCGTCAGTGACCGTGGCGGTAACGGTAAAGTCGCCGTCGGCAAGCTCTGCTGGCACATCAACAGAGAAGGTACCGTCATTTTCGACTATAGCGATAAAAGTCTGCGTATTTTCTGCACTGTCTGTAACAGTGATAGATACACTGCTACCTGGTGCTTGGTCTGTGCTACCGGAAATGGTTGGCGTAGCATCATTAGTACTGCCTTGAGCATCTAAGTTAACTAGCGGTGATGTTATATCAATATTGCCGCCGGTTTCCGTTGCCGTTGCGGTATTGCCGTTTGCATCGGTCGCCGCAGCCGTTACGCTATATTCACCTTCTGCTAATGGATTGGGAACATCGACACTGAAATTACCAGAACCGTCTACCGTTGTCGTAAATGTTTGCGTATTGCCAAGCGCATCGGTAACAGACAGTGTGACAGTGCTGCCAGCTGGTAAATCGGTAGTACCGGAGATAGTAGGCGTGGTGTCGTTATCATCACCAAGTGGGTCAAGGGTTAAGCTTGGCGCATTGCTGTCCACTGTGCCAGTTTGTGACGTTGAAGCACTATTTCCCGCAGTATCGGTAGCTGTTGCTTCAACAGTGTAGTCGCCGTCAGCGAGTTCAGCGGGAACGTCTGCGCTAAATTCGCCGTTCGCGTCTACTGTGGCAGTAAAGGTTTGGCTGTTTCCAGCACTATCGGTAACGGTAAGTGTAACCGTGCTGCCCGCTTCTAAGTTTGTAGAACCGCTAATTGAAGGTGTCGTGTCATTCCCTGTGCCAAGTGATTCTAGTGAAATGGTGGGGGCTTGCGTATCAATGTTGCCGCCATTTTCAGTGACAGTCGTTGTATTGCCTGCATCGTCTGTAGCACTGGCCTCTACGGTATATTCACCCTCAGTAAGCGGCGTTTGCACATCGACGTTAAAATCACCGTTATCATCAACAATTGCATTGATAGTTTGCGTGTTGCCCGCGCCGTCGGTAACCACAATGGTTACCGTTGAACCAGGCGGTAAATCGGTAGAACCAGAAATCGACGGCGTGGTGTCGCTGCCGTCAGTTTGTGGGTCTAGAGAAAGCGCTGGTGCGGTAGTGTCGACGCTACCCCCGTTATCGTCAGCCGTAATCGTATTGCCTGCGGCATCAGTTGCTTCGACAGAAACCTCATAGTTGCCCTCTGCTAGCGCTCCATCCACATCGGCGCTGAAATTACCATTTTCATCAACAACGGCGGTAACAGTCTGCGAATTGCCCTGACTATCGGTGACGGTAATAGCGACCTCGCTGCCCGCTGGTAAATCTGTATTACCTAAGATAGTCGGTGTTGTGTCGTTAGTATCCGTTTGCGGGTCGATGTTCACGACCGGTGGCGTGGCATCAAGTACAGTAGTGGCCGTGGCGGTAGAGCTATTACCATTTTCGTCTGTCACCGTCACTTCAATCTCGTATTCGCCTTCTTCAGAGCCAGGAGGGAATGCTACATTGAAGTTGCCATTCTCATCGGTTGTCCCCGTTATTGTCTGGCTGTTGCCGTCGCTATCTGTAATAACAACCACAACCTCTGAATTAGGTGCGTCTGACGAACCTCCTATACCTTCACTACCGTTGGTAGGAGAGCCGGTTTCAATAACAACATCAGGGCCTTGGGTATTGATAACCGCATCGATTGACGTTGAAGCGGTATTGCTCGCCACATCAGACACAGAAGCAGTTACCGTGAAGTCGCCGTTTGCCAGTGCTTGCGGAACTTCAGCACTGAAGCTACCGTCTTCTTGCACTGTCGCAGTAATGGTTTGCGTTGTGCCGTCTGAATGTACGATTTCTAGCGTGACTATCGCACCCGGTTCTGCGTCGGTGTCGCCATTTATCACTGGTGTGTCATCATTGGTTGAGCCAATAGGCTCAAGGCTAATGGATGGCGCCGTGGTGTCAATTTCGCCTGTTACTGTAGTAGTCGAGCTATTACCTGCCGGTGTCGTTACGGTTACATCTACCGTGTACTCACCTTCGCTAAGCTCCGCTGGCACGTCTTCGTTGAATGTGCCGTCAGCGCCCACTGTGGTAACGATTGTTTGTTCGTTACCCTCGCTATCTGTAACCACAATGACGACTTCACTGCCAGGAGGGGCATCGGTTTCACCAGAAACGTTTGGAGTGGTATCGTTTGTTGGCGCAGGTTGGTTTACGGTCGTCGAAGGACTCGTAGAATCGTAATCGCCGCTCGCTGTTGCTTGTGCGGTGTTACCCGCACCATCTGTCACCTCGGCAGTTACGCTGTATGTACCCTCTGCCACTGCATTTGGAACTTCAACGGTAAAGGTACCATCGGCAAGCACAGTCGTAGTAAAGGTTTGAGTAACACCTGCACTATCGGTAACGGTAAGTGTTATTGTGCTTCCTGGCACCGCATCCGTTAAACCAGAAAGGGTGGGTGTAGCATCGCCATTTATTCCTGGGGCGTTTAATGAGATGGTTGGTGCAGTCACGTCGATAGCGCCCTGAGCTTCGGCACTGGCCGTATTTCCTGCTTGATCTGTTACGCTGGCGTTAACCGTAAATTCGTCTTCAGCTAATTCAATAGGCACATCTACAGAGAAGGTGCCGTCAGCTTGCACTGTGGTGGTAAGCGTTTGTACGTTACCCGCACTGTCTGTCACGGTTAGGGTAATAGTCGAACCAGGCGCAGCATCAGTCGTACCTGAAAGCGTGGGGGTAGTGTCGTTGTTTGTGCCTTGTGCATCTAACGAAATTACCGGTGCAGTCGTATCAATTTCACCGGTATTGGCATCGGTAGCTGTATTGCCCGCCGCATCGGTAACGGTGGCCTCAACAGAATATTCGCCTTCCGCTAATTCATCAGGTACATCCACAGAGAAGGTACCGTCAGCTTGCACTGTGGTAGTAAGCGTTTGTACGTTCCCTGCACTGTCTGTCACCGTTAGCGTCACGGTAGAACCTGACGTTGCGTCAGTGTTGCCCGATAAGGTCGGGGTAGAGTCGTTATTAAGAGGAATACCGTCGAGTGTGACGGTAATGTCTGCGGCTTCGTCACCGCCGTCACCAAACTGTTCTGACGTTATCTCTTCGTTATCGTTGGCGCCTTGCTCAAATTCAAAAGCGACGGGATCTACATTTTCATTGATTCTGTCGACACGAACAAAGTTACTGCCACCTGCACCGCCGCCACCATCTAAACCAGCAGCGGTGGCTTCTAACGATTCTAAAATATCATCATCGCCAGCAAGTACGTCTAAAAAATCTTGGTCGAGATTCTGGCTATCTCCTGTTTGATCAAGCAATGCATTAAGATCTTCAACGCTGTCGTCGAAAACAGCAAATTCATCATCGCTGTCAACATCTGAAAAGGCCAATTGAAGAGGGAAAGTAACAGTTTGGCCAGCAGGTAATTCTCTCACAATGCCATCAATACTGACTAGTACTGTACTACCATCGGGGATTGTAAGGCTGTCTCCTTCGAATAAGGTGGTGTTTTCACTGGCAGCAAATTGCTCACCCGTTTCTGGGCGCTCTACCAAAACTTCACCATTTACTTCTACAATAATTACATCGGCCATTTTGAACCCTTTTCAAATATCACTGAAACTCTTTAGTTTAAGACTAGCAGCGAAAATGAAATTGGTTACCGGACCGTGGTACAGGTACTGGTATACCTTCGTCGAATCTCTAGGTAGTTCCCCCTAATTTATTAATTTTAAGAAAGAATTAGACTTATGTTGGTTGGCAGAAGTTTTAATTAACTACTAGGCTAAGGTCACGTTGAGATAATTTTTATATCTGGCTTTATTAATATATATGAGTGATGTAGGTATGAAGAAAAGACAAATTTTATGGCTACTTGGGCTGGTAACATTTTCCTTATCTGCGCAAGAGTCTTCGCTCGGAATGGGCAGTCCTTCTTTAGAGCATTATGTAAGCAAATCTATTAATTCAAACCCTGAGATTCAGGCAAGTTGGCGGCAACTTCAAATTGCCATGAAAGATGTTGATATTGCAAAATCCGGTTATCTACCTTCTATTGACGTTCTAGCTTCCAGCGCCTATACCGAGAGAAATTATGGGTTAGATCAAGATTACGCAGGCCACACTGCTGAAATTAGGTTAACGCAATTACTTTACGATGGCTTTTTCACCTCTAGCGAAGTGAGTAGGTTCAAACAAGCTCAAGTGGTTCGTTACTATGAATTGATGGGCGAGATAGAACAAAAGTCACTTGAAACCGCATTAGCTTATATGGATGTTCAGCTTTATCGAGAGTTGCTTTCATTGGCAGAAAAGAACCTCATTACCCATGTGGATGTCTTTAAGCAAATCGAAGAAAGTGTGATAGCAGGCGTTGGCCGAAGAGCTGACTTGGAACAAATTAGTGGTCGACTTTCGCTGTCAGAGTCCAATGTTTTAACTGAGCTGTCTAACCTGCATGATGTAACCGCTAGATTTTTAAGAATTGTTGGGGAGAAACCTGCAGAAGCATTAGCCGAGGTGTCACTTTCAGAGGCTATGCCTGCGTCAGTAGCAATGGATTTAGAATCCATATTGTTAGCGGCATACGAAACTAATCCGTCTTTCAATGCAACAATTTATAATATCGACGCACAACGTTTTGCAATTGATAGCGCAAGAAGTCGATATCATCCTCAAGTTAACTTAACCGCGAGTTACGGGGCGCAAACACGAGACGAAGCGGCACTAAATAATACTATTTCTGAAGCGAGTGTGGGGGTTAACTTTTCGTATAATATATACAACGGCGGTGCTGACAGAGCGGCAATTAGGCAAGCACTTTCACAGGTGGATTTAGCTAAAGACTTAAGAGATAAAGCGTGTGTTGATATGCGCCAAACTATTCAAATTGCTCGTAACGATATTCAAAATATTAGCGAGCAGCTACCTTCGTTAAATGCGCACAGGTTGTCTTCCGACAGAGTTAAGTCAGCGTATATGGATCAGTTCACCATTGGCGAACGTTCACTTCTAGATTTGCTCGATTCAGAAAATGAGTATTACGAGTCGAGCAGAGCTTATGTACAAGCCACCTATACGTTAGAAAAAGCGAGGGCTCGGCTACTAGCTGCGTCGGGCATTTTGGTTAAAGCATTGGGTGTGAGTAAAAATGGTGTAGCCAGCGTAAGTGAATTAGCAGAAAAAGAGCTTCGTTACGACCCCAATCACGTGTGCCCAGCTACCCGAACATCGTTAGATGATGAGCGCAATATCTTAAAGCGGGATTCAGATTCAGATGGCATAGTCGATCTATGGGACGATTGCGTTAATTCTGCACCTGATGCCATGGTTGATGATTTTGGATGTGAAGCGAGTGCACCTGAACCTCAAGCCATGAATACCCCAGCAAGCGCTGCTGATTTCACCTTAGATGATGCACAAGTTTTAGCATCTTTTAGTATCAACATATCATTCGCATCAAATTCGTCCAAAATTTCGTCTGAGTACACCTCGTCACTTGCTCAAGTTATTGATGCACTTAAACAGTATGACAATGCCGGCGTTATTATTCACGGACATGCCTCGTTAGATGGTGATGCGGCATATAACCAACGCCTTTCAGAACGGCGAGCGAGTGCAGTTGCTGCTTTATTGATTGAGTCTGCTGACATAGATAGCCGTCGTATTACCTCTGTAGGCTATGGCGAAACGCGACCTTTAGTTGATGAAGAATCACTAGCCGCAAATGCAAAAAATCGTCGAATTGAAGCTACGATAATTCAGCTGTAATTCGCAATGGTCGTGGAGGATTAATGATTCAGGGAGAAAAAGGCGCGCTGTCTTACTTAGAAAATCAAGGAGGCGTGCTAATGGATTGCTTGATGATTATTTGTCGAGCACACAATATTTCGGTTTCTCGGGTAAGCTTACTCAGTGGTTTGCCTCTAGATAATGGTGAGTTATCTCCTACGGGCTTTGAGCGCGCCGCCCAACGGGCTGGTTTAGCAAGTCGCACTGCCAAAAGAGACATGGCTCAGATCAATGCTGCTTTGCTTCCCGCCGTGTTAATTATGGAAGGCAGCCAAGCCTGCGTTTTACACGAATTAAACGATGATAGTGCGAAAGTATCCTACCCAGAATTAGACACCGCAGTGGTATCGGTAGAGCGTGAAAAAATCGCCTCCCTGTTTACCGGCTACATTATTTTCGCGCGTCCTGTTTCCCAAGCTGAAATGCCATCTGGCAAGGTTGAAAAAAGCGCAGTCGGTCATTGGCTTTGGTCATCAGTAAAATCTGCGTATGACTTGTATCGTGATGTTCTACTGGCATCAATATTCATTAGCCTGTTATCGATAGCGCTCCCGCTGTTTGTGATGAATGTATATGATCGGGTAGTGCCCAACGCGGCGATGGAGACATTGTGGGCGCTAGCCATCGGCGTGCTTTTAGTATTAGCGGCAGATTTTCTCCTGCGTGTCTTGCGACAATATTTTGTAGAGCTTGCCGCTAGTCGCTTAGATGTCACCATGTCTGCAAAAATTATGGAGAAAGTACTTTCAATTGATTTAACCAATAGGCCCGCCAAAAGTGGTGCGTTTATTAATAGCCTACAATCTTTTGAGAGTATTCGGCACTTCTTTGGCTCACTGACCTTGGTCGCCTTGGTTGATTTACCTTTTGGTTTACTGTTTGTGTTTATCATTGCGATGATAGATATCTATCTAGTTATTCCAATTTTATTGGGCACAGCCATTCTCTTTCTATATGCCCTAAAAGCACAGCGAGTCATGCGCTCATTGTCTGAAGAGTCGATGGAGATTAGCGCCAGAAAAAGTTCATTAATTACTGAAAGTGTTACTGCCCTTGAAGATTTAAAAGCCTTTGGATATCAAAGCCGAACGCAAAGTGCATGGGAAAAGCAAACCATCTTCTTAGCTAAAGTGAATGCTAAATTACGTTTGGTTTCTATGTCGGTTAACAACTCTGCACTGTGGATTCAGCAATCCGTCGGTGTAGTGATAATTCTTACCGGTGTGTACCTCATTATTGAAGGTGAAATTACCCAAGGTGGGCTAATAGCGGCGTACTTACTTTCGAGTCGTGCTATGGGGCCTGTATCTCAGGCCGCTGCACTTTTAGCCCAATATCATCAGGCGGAAACTGCGAAAAATGCGTTAGACGATATCATGTCACTGCCATCAGAAGGTGGTGACAACAAGCAAGTGAAAAACGCCAGCCAGTTAAGCGGAAACCTCGATGTTAAACAGCTTTGCTTTCGCTACCCTGATGAAAATGTTTTGGCACTCAAAGATATCAATTTTTCAATTAAGCAAGGTGAGCACGTTGCTATTCTTGGGAAGAATGGCTGCGGTAAATCTACATTGAATCGTTTACTGATGGGGTTCTATAAAGCCGAATCGGGTCAAGTGTTACTCGATGAGATTGATATGCAGCAATACGATCCTGTCCTTCTAAGGCAAAACATAGGCTATGTGCCGCAAGATGTGAATCTTTTCTCTGGCACACTAAAAGACAATATATTGCCGGCACATCGAGGGGTAGATGACGAGAGGCTATGGGAAATTGCTAAGCAATGTGGCTTAGCGAAAGTCGTAAATAGTCACGGGAACGGTTTCGAACAGCAAGTTGGGGAAGGTGGGAAGCAATTGTCAGGCGGGCAACGCCAATCTGTATCACTGGCCCGCGCGCTGATTTACAACCCAGCTATATTTATTATGGACGAACCTACTTCCGCCATGGATTCAGCTAATGAAGCCATGATGAAAGAAACGATTCGAGAAGCGATTAAAGAGAAAACATTCATCCTCAATACCCATCGCACTACGTTGCTGGATTTAGTCGACAGAGTCATTGTTATCGAAAACGGAAAAATAATTGCTGATGGTAAAAAAGAGGACGTTTTACCTCAGTTTAAGCCGGTACCCTCTAAGCAAAGGACGGCACAGTGAAGATTAAAAATGGCGACAAAAATAGTATTCTACATAAACTAGTTAGAGGATGGCTAGCGCCTCCTTCGGGTCAAGATTGGGTACTTGAAGCTGAATGGGCCAGAATCATGCAAACACCTGCGAATGCTAAACGGCTTTTATACAGCGTAGCAGTGGTCTTACTCATATTGCTAATTTGGGCATATTTTGCAGAGATAGACGAGGTTGCTAAAGGGGAAGGGAAAGTGATCCCTTCGCAACAGCTGCAAATCCTCCAATCATATGACGGTGGTATCGTTCAGGACATATTGGTTAATGAAGGCCAACAGGTACAAAAAGGCGATGTATTACTTCGTGTCGATCCTACGCGCTACATTTCAAGTTTAGAAGAAAATACAACACAGTTTGCGGCCCTTGCCGCCAAAGTGCAGCGCCTTTCAGCGTTAACGCATAATACTCGCTTAACTTTCTCGCCCGATTTAGTTGAACAAGCCCCTAAAATTGTTGAAAACGAAAGAAAGCTTTTTGAATCAAATCTTGCAGAATTAAATGAAGTAGCAGCAGGCTCTGATAGTCGAATACAGCAACGCAAGCAAGATGTTGAACAAGAAAGAGCTAACCTTTATCAATACAAGAGTGTGCTTTCGTTAACCGAAAAGGAATTAGGCGTTACCAAACCCCTATTAGCTTCTGGTGCGGTGTCTGAAATAGAAATTTTACGCTTAGAGCGACAAATTGTAGAGCTTGAAGGAAACATAGCCATGTCACAAGTGGCTATCGAACGAGGTCTTTCCACCATTGAAGAAGAGATAATTAGTAAAGAAGAAAGTAGGCTAAAACTCATCAATCGGTGGAATCAAGAATTAACCGATGCGGTGGGTGAAATGGCAACCCTTCAGCAGTCTCAAACAACGTTAGAAGATGTAGTCTCGCAAGCTGAACTCAGGTCGCCAATTAATGGCACGGTTCAGCGCCTACTTATTAACACCGTTGGCGGGGTAATTACACCTGGAAGTGCAGTTATTGAGCTCATCCCCCAAGACGACCAGCTTATTGTAGAGGCGAAGGTTTCCCCTAAAGATATTGCGTTCATTCGAGGGGGGCAAAAAGCCATCTTAAAATTTAGCGCTTATGACTTCACTATATATGGTGGTATGGATGCTGAAGTAAAGCATATAAGCGCTGATGCTATTACCAATGAGAAAGATGAGACTTACTTCTTAGTCCGTCTGGAAACTAAGCGAACCATTGCTGATGCACCGCTGGATATTATGCCGGGAATGATTGTTCAGGTAGATATCTTAACTGGCAAAAAGACGGTGTTGAATTACATTCTGTCTCCACTTTTCACCGTTACCTCGTCAGCACTCAGGGAGCGATAGATGAAACATTATATTATGAATACATCTCAAAAGAACCTTGGTGTTGACTCAATAGATTGGGTCGAGTTTTCTGAAGTTGAAAGTATTCGGTGCGGGAAAGAAGATAGTATTTGGCTGTCGACATTTCATAAAAATTGGCGTGAAAATATTATTGCTGCAAGCGGGAAGTGTCGAAATGTTGTTTTATTAACATATCATTACGATAGGCCGGAAATGCAAACCGCGTTATTACTGGGCGCAAGGGCGTACTGTCACGCACTAGGCCAACCATCTCTTTTTAAATCGGTTAGTCGGGTGTTAAAAGAAGGCGGAATTTGGGTACCCAACGAGCTTTATGTGAATACAACGTCAGCCGTTGCAACTACGCTGAGTTTAAAAGAAAAAGTACCTGAAATTGCGACATTAACAGCGCGGGAAAGAGATGTACTAACAGGTATTCTAGAGGGATTGAGTAACAAAGAAATCGCGAGAAACCTTAAACTTACAGAAAGAACAATTAAAGAACATGTAGGCACGCTACTGAAGAAGTTAAACGCCAAAGACAGAATTGGGTTGTTACTGTCACTTGGCGAGTTTAGTCACTTAAAAGATGCTCTATAACTTCAATATGCGATACCACGCCATCAATACCTAATTCCACAAATAGCTCTTTAGTGTTATTTGTCTTCACACCGTCAGCGTAAACGTGAATGCCAAAAGTATGGGCGAGTGAGCAGAAGCCTCTAATAAAAGCATGATTCGCAGGGTTATGATCTATATCCGCCATAAAAGCAGAGTCGATAACCACATAATCAAGTCCAAGTTCTTGCACATTCATTAATTGAGAAAAAGATTCGCCAACCCGCTTTAATCCGATACCGCATCCTTTAGCTTTCAGCGTGGAGCAAAATAATTCGAACTCGTCAGGGAAGCGAGCCGCCGTAGATTCCCTTACTTCGAAGTTAAGTTGTGAGGCAATACTCTCGTTCATTTTCACTTGAAAATACAGCTGCGCTAAAATTTCTGAATCAAGCAGAAACTGCTCAGAGCATAGAAAAGCAAACTTTGCCTTAGTGCCAGTTTTGCTAATATAAGAGAATAGATGGCTGATGGTAGCTAGCTCTAACGCAGGGAGTAAGCCTAAATATCTTGCCCAATGGGTATAATAGCCACTTTTTCTCAAGTCATTATCTATTTCAATACCCGCCCAGCTTTGATAGTGAACAAGCTCTCTTTCAGCATCTAGTACCGGAAAGTTAAACGTCTCTACCGTTTGATTAGCAATGCCTTCTTTGAGCAGCTTAGTCCAACGGTTTTCTTCTACTAAAGAAATAGATGAATCTAACGTATTTTCTATATAAGGCTCGCTAAGCTTCCTCTCTACAGCCTCATCGAGCAGAGTATCTAGGCGCATTAGCGCAGATGACACATTATCATCAGGCCGCAATCGCACTACAGACTGATACAATTTCGGATCGCCCTGTTGAGACAACTCAGATAAACAGGCACCATGAATTGCCTCAGCAATTGTCACTATGTCATGAGTTTCCGTTAGCAGTATGGCAATCTCATTTTTCTGTATTCGAGCTACTCTGCTATCGGTATAATGGTGATGGTGTTGTGCTAGGCAATCATTCACACTGGCGGCAAACTGTAAAAGCCGCTTTCTACGGTTTTCTGGCCCCGAGCGAAGAAATGCTTCTCGGCCTCCCACGACCCTCAGTAGAAATATACAATTCACACCTTCGGTATCTCTAAACGCCAACTGGCCTTTAAGAATAGAGATAAAATAGTCGCGGTTGGCTAATTCGGATTCAACATCAAACTGAGTTTTGTGGCGAAGAAGATCAAGGCGGGTATTTTCCTCATCCATAATTCGTTGGGAATTGCTTGCGAGGAAGTTCATGGCTTTAACCACGCGTTTAAGCTCTAGGGTTCGTGGTTCACTTACTTGAACAAACTGCATATGGCTGAAAGACTCAGCTTGCTCAACGACTTGGTCGAGAGGGCGCATAATAAGGCGTAAAAACCACGCACCAATAAGACCTGCCACCGTGCCCACAAGAGACAACCCCAAAATTAACCTCAGTGTAGCTTTCCACATAGAGGCCACAGCAAAGCTAGTATCGGTTTGAACATTAACGACACCGTACTGGCCCCATCCTTCAGAGACTTGAGCTACTCCTGGTTCGATGTTAGGGCTAAACAATGAAGCAAACCAAGCCGGTGTTTGTTCATCTAACTGTGTGGTATGAGTATGGCTTGAAATGATTTCGCCGTCGGGCTTTTGCAGTGTTATAGACGCATAATGCCCCACATCGAACTGGGACATGATAAATAAATCTAGTGTATCAGCGTCTTTTTCTAAACCACTTAGCGTAAGTGCCAGCATGTTAGCATTATCGAGGTTTTTAGAATAAAGCTGCTCTTCTACATAGCCTTTTGTCGTTGCGCCGTGAATGGATACACTCCCCACAATGGCAACAAGGACAACGGCTATAATGGCAAGCCACAACTCTCTTGTTATTGACATAGACTCCTCAGGATTGTCTTTTTATTCCCTCACTTTTCATGCGCTCAATAACGTTGCGCCACCGAGATAGTCTACTGGTAGAAGTGGAAACCTGCTTGGTTTTGCCAGGCGACCAAATGCCAGCGTCATTAAAGCTAAATACAGGCATGAGATCGGTTCGTTGTGAACCAGGCAATATTTCAGAAACAAGGCTGTCTAAGACCAAAGGGTCTGAAGACGGCGTTTCGTAATAACCTAATACCATATGAGCTTGCGTTACGCGGCTTCTACCAATCTTAGCTTTAACATAAATTAAGCGAAGTTTAGCACTATCAATACCTAAGTGTAGCAGAGCTATATATTTTGCAATGGCGTAATCTTCACAATCTCCACGGGAATGGCCAAAAAGCTCGGCAGGGGTAGCCCAGTAGTCTTTTTGTTTAAAAACAATGTCATCGGTGGCGTACTGAATATGCTCGTCAAAGAAGCGGTTTACACCGTCTAACTGAGCGGATACTGAAAGATTGTTTAGCTGACTTAGCTTTTCTTCTAACGCTTTGACATCTAGAGCTTTGTCATCCCCAAATCGTGTTTTTACTTCCATTTCTAATACGGGGAACTCTATAGACAGATGATCCTTCATTTGCTGTCCTGTCAACATAAGAGCTAAAACTACGAAGCAGTTTGACGCAAATATCGAAAGGGTCATGATTTATTTTTTTAATTATTTATTATACGAAAGTATAAGCACCTTATAGACGGTGCTCCTGCATTTATATATAGAATTTCATACTTCAGTATAGATATAGCATGGAGGAAATGTGAAACCAAGTGCGATGTAGAAGAGAATCTTCACGGCTATCGTTTAATAACGAAATCACTTTCTTGGATATTCGCAATAATGCCACTGTCTTTATGAATTAATTTGGCGGTATTGCCATACGCATTTTCAACAACAAATGCTCCGGGGTAAATATGGTACTGCAAGTAGGCCTTGCCGTGTCTGTCGATAATTTCGCTGGTTTGATAGACAAAAAGTTCATCACCGTTCTTTATGCCATTATCGCGCCCCAATGATACTGAAATATGCGAACCAGCAACATTGAGTACTCGGCCAGTCATGGGCTGACAAGCAATAGTCTCGTCAATATCAGCGGTTAACTGCTGCATCTGCTTTTTAATCGCATTACCGTATTCTGTGCGCCAAAAGGTGGACGAAAATTCATCTACATCGGCAAATCTGTCAAAAGGCCACTTTGCTTCAGTAACGTAATCTTGTTGCAGTAGTAAGCCACTATTTATACCGTCGAAAACCTTAATGCTTAGCGAAAAGTATCGGGTGGCTTTTTCTTCCTTCCAGAATGCAAAAGAAGAGGGGCGTTGTCTTTCGACACTAACGTCACTAATGCTGCCAATTAAAACAAACTGTGCATTTGATTGTTGTGACAATGCACGCACATTTTCTTCAAGCCCATTAACTCCCCATCGTGTTGTGTGCGGAGCAATGTACGCTAAATTTAAATTCTGTGTCTGCGACGACATTTCGGTCGCTAGCTTTCTTGTCACTGCCTCTGAAAAATTAGGTATTTTTCCTTCAACCAAATGATTGCGGTTTTCTACCATGAAGTAACTGGTGGCAATATTTTTATCATACTCAACTGCGGTACATTGTTTAGCCGCAGGAAAGATATCCGCCCTGACGCTTACGGTAACATAGTCGCTATGCCATACTTCATCAGTGAGTTCGAGATGATCCACTTCACCTGAACTACTAATGGTAATGTCTTCACTTTCAAGTAACCCATTTGTGAGCTGCTGAACACTGCTTATCGAGGCACCTGCGAATAACAATGCTTGTTTGAGGGCTTCTTCTGTGGCGTCTCTACGTGCTTTTTCTTTATTACCGTTCACGATAACTGCTTGGCCTTTGGCTTCATACCAAGCGGCATGGCTTTGCCCTGTTGACACTAAAGCAAGGCAAAACAGCGCCATAAAAAAGGCGACCTTGGCGTATCTAGCTTGATATCTTCTTTTCACAGAAGACACGCTAGTTAACGTTAGTTTAGCGAATGTTTGTATGCCAAGCACAGTCTTGTCCTTTTGTTGCAGTGCGATAAGAGGGCACTACATCAGTTAATTTAAGTCAGTATTCTTTTGTATCAGATTCTTTAATCGGTTTTTTTCGACTTTATGTCAATTTTTGCTCCAACTTATAATAAGCGAAATAGATGCCAATGTTTCAAATTTAAAATTTAGGCGTAAACATTGCTTATCCACTAATAGAAAAATTGAGAATGAGGTTTCTCTAATGGTGTTTTTTGAAAAATTGATTCGTAGCCGAGCATGGATGACGATGGCTTTATTTGCTGCACTAACAGGTTTATCAGGATGTAGTCTATTTGTAGACAAACATGTGGAGTGGGAGACGGTCGAGCCAAACAGTTATCCTGTCCTAAGTGCCGTAGGCTATGCCCCTATTATGTCGCAGCGGGGGGAAAGCGAAACGGTGAAAACCCTGATGGCAATTAAAGCGTCAAAACTAGAGGCTTACAGAGAACTTGCAGAGCAGGTGTACGGACAACGTATTGAAGGTAATCAATCACTGTCTAGCCTTGTGGTGGATAATGAAACCTTACGGGCTTCTGTAGAGGGAGTCATTAGAGGGGCAAGAGTAATAAAAAGTTATCCTGTGGGCGAAGATACCTATGCCACCGAGCTTGAACTAGATATGCATCGCGTTTACGACATTTATTTGACGACCGCGAAGCCACAAAGAATTAAAGACATTAAATACTATTAAGTATTTAGATGTATGGCTAAATAGCACTCACAAAAAAGCGCGTATTAAACGCGCTTTTTTGTATTCTTATTTTGGCATTTTATGACGAGTGCGTTAATTATGCGCGGATACTAGACTAGGCGCTAATACCTGAACCTAAACGGCCAGCATTTGGCTTACCTTTCTTATCATAAGTTAAGGACTCTTTAGCGCGAACTTCCAACATCAGATTCCGTAAGTGTGTGAGGCGAAGCTGTCCTTGCTCTACGGCTTTCTGATTAATTTGGGTTTTATACTTACAGTCTTCTAACAGACTTTTCGCTTTATCCATTAACCCTTGTTCATCTGCACTCATCGTTTCGTCTGTAGTTTGACGATATAAGGCCTCGACTTTTTGGTCGGTAGCCTGAATAGACTCTAGTAATGCAGACTTATCTTCTAGCAGACTCATCAAGGTTTCTGCATCTCGTGAGCTAATCAAATGTAATTCTTTTTCCAGCAATAAGCACAGGCCCTCTAAATTAGCGACCTGTTGTGATAATGCTGAATAAAGATGACTAGTCATAAAAACCTAATTATTTGCGGCCAAAGATCTCACCCTCAAGCTTAGCGATTTTATTCGCTAACACTTCTGGGTTTACTCGGTATTCACCACTGGAAACCGCTTTTTTAAGACGGTCGACTTTTTCCTGATTTACAGGTGCTTCAGAACCTTTTTTCTGAACTTGATTCAACTGCTGTGCAGACTGAGTTAAGGATACTGAATCTTGTCGTGGTGCTTGAGCAACAGAAGCATTGTTAGAAGTCGCTTGTTGCTGTTGCGACTGCTGAGTCTGATTCTGTTGCGAAATTTTTGTATTATCAACGGGAGTTTTTGGTAACCCATTGTTTACATTGTTAATTGCCATAATATTTCTCCACTACCTTTTCGCCTCTGTATAAGTTATCGGCACAAGCCTTCTTTTCTTTAGGCTTTCATACAACGAAAACGTAGTTTTTTAGCACGCTGAACTACAAGTGTACCACGACTTCTTGAGCGCTGGCGACTTCCGCTATGACAGGCTTTTGGCTACTGGCATTGAGCACCTTTATGGTATCGCCTATAACGCCATCTTGTTGTGCTATTCCGGATGTTTTAACCGCCATTCCACCAAGTGATGCGCGAATGGTAATTCTATCGCCTTTGCACACAAAGCATAGCATATTGGATTGCACAGCTTGCCCATCAACAATTCGACGTTTCATTCGAGCGCCAATTAATGCATCTACATCGGTAAAAGCACTATAACGAAGACGCTTTATATCTACCGATGCCAGCGTTAAATTAGACGCAGAAAGTACGGTGCCCGGGCTAACCGCGCCAGACGTAACCACAATTTCTTTCGTTCTCGTGACTTGGGCACTGGTAAATAAGTACCAATCATTATTTCCACAACTTACCCGCACCGAAACATACGATTGGTTCAAAGATTCGTCAGACGCGTGAAATTGAAATCCGGTTGGACACTGAGGAATATTAATTCTTTCGTCTACTTCAGCAATGCTCACAGCAATATCGGTGTTTTCATCGTGTATACTAAGCGCCGACAACAGGTATTCCTCTGCGCCTTTATTCACCACATCGTGCATTGTTTCAGCGTAACTGTAAGGCGCTAAAGCAACGGCCACCACAACAGTGAAAAGTGGCAGACGAACTCCTGTAAGCCAAGATTTTACGTTTTTTAAATTTTTCATAGTCACTTTTCGTGTTCACTTACTGAGTTATTGTCTATGCTTATAAGACAAATTAGGTTGAGACAATAACTTGCGTACGTCCGTGATTAAGTTGTACATGCAGCGAAACCGTCATTTTTCTGTCGTTTGACCTGCATACATTTAGTGATATTGTCTATTCTCTTTAGTGAAGGCAATGATCATGCCCAGTATTAAAAAGAGGTGAGATATGTCGGGAATTTTAGACTCGGTTAACCAACGAACCCAATTAGTTGGTCAAAACCGTCTTGAGTTATTGTTGTTCAGGCTTAATGGCCGTCAACGCTTTGGTATAAACGTGTTTAAAGTACGTGAAGTGCTTCAGTGTCCACCACTGACTTCAATGCCAAAGTTGAACTCGTTAGTTCGCGGAGTAGCACATATTCGTGGGCAAACTATTTCTGTCATTGATTTAAGCATGGCAACAGGTGGCAAGCGTATTGAAGACTTATCAAACGCGTTTATCGTTATTGCTGAATACAACCGTTCTGTTCAAGGGTTTTTAGTGGGCGCTGTTGAGCGCATCATTAATACCAACTGGGATGCCATCATGCCGCCCCCTCAAGGGACAGGCCGAGCGAGTTATTTAACCGCTGTTACTGAAGTAGAAAACGAATTAATTGAAATTCTCGACGTAGAAAAAATCCTCAATGAAATTTCACCGCTTAATGCAGAAGTAAGCGCCGATGTTGCTGAAGGGCTTTCTACGGAAGGTAAAGAAGACAAAATTATCTTCATTGCTGACGATTCGGCCGTGGCAAGAAACCAAGTTAAAAAAGCGCTAACCTCACTCGGGTTAGAAATCGAGCTAGCAAAGAATGGTTTAGAAGCGTTAAACCGCTTGAAGGAAATCGCTGAAGAATATGGTGATATTACCAAGCGAATTGGGGTGCTAGTCTCTGACATAGAAATGCCAGAGATGGACGGTTACACCCTTACGGCGGAAATCAAAAATACACCAGAACTTCAGAAGCTTCATGTTGTACTTCACACTTCTTTAAGTGGCGTATTCAATCAAGCCATGGTTCAGAAAGTGGGAGCGGATGACTTTATTGCGAAATTTCACCCCGATGAACTAGCAACAGCAGTTCAGAAGTGGTTAATGACGGATTGTGAATAACGGAGCGGTAGGGGTTGGATAATAAAAATGTGTCGCCGGCAAGCTATGAAAAGTTTCGGCACTTCCTCGAGAAACAATGTGGAATAGTACTCGGGGAAAACAAGCAATACCTTGTAAGAAGCAGGCTTGCGTCTTTGTTATATAAGCATGACTATGACAATACTGATGCGCTTATTGATGTGGTTGTAAAGGGTTACGATCGTAACCTTTTACAAAGTGTCATCGATGCGATGACCACAAATGAAACATTGTGGTTTAGAGATACTTATCCATTTGAGTTGCTACAACGCGATTTACTTCCTCAACTCGCAACAAAAAATCAAAAACTTAGAATTTGGAGTGCAGCTTGTTCGTCTGGACAAGAGCCTTACTCTATTGCTATGTCCATTCTAGAGTTTCAAAAACAGCGACCTGGATTGCTTAGGCAAGGGGTCGAAATTATAGCCACTGACCTTTCTTCTGAAATGCTAAATAAGTGTAGCCAAGGGCTATATGATGAACTTTCGCTGGCGAGAGGGTTATCGCCACAACGTAGAGCTATGTTTTTCCAGCCTCATGAAAGTGGCCAAATGCAGGTTAAGCCAGAAGTGCGCAACATGGTTTCATTCAGAAGTTTGAATTTGTTAACCTCCTATGCAGCACTTGGCCGCTTTGACATCGTTTTTTGCCGCAATGTGCTGATTTATTTTTCGGCAGATGTGAAACAAAAGATACTGCAACAAATTGCCGGACAGCTGCAACCTGCCGGTGTCCTTTTCCTTGGCGCGTCTGAATCTATCAGTGCGGCAAGCGATACATATGCCATGATAAAATGTAATCCTGGCTTGTACTACCAAAAGAAATAAACATATAACATATTGAATTTAATGTAATAGTTCATATTTTCTCCGTTTCTTTCCTCTTTTTTATACAGTGCCAATCTTCAGGTTGGCATCTGCCTTGCTAGTAAAATTCTATAATAGTTAATTCGTCATTCTTAATTCATGACGTATTTTCGGAATTTCGCAGCTAGGAGTTTTCAATATGGCCATTAATCTCGACAAGTTAGTCGGGTTTCATCAGTCGGCGTTAGCAATACGCACCGACAGAATGGAAGTCATTTCTGGAAACCTAGCGAACGCCAATACCCCTGGTTATAAAGCTAAAGACATCGACTTTAATAAAGCGATGGAGTCAGCCATGAGCGCCCAGGAAGGGCAGCATAAATTGGGTGGTGGCAGTTTAGCGAGAACACACGATAAACACATAGGTGGCGATATATCGTCGGTAGCATCAAATTTTGAAATGCAATACCGCATACCCACTCAACCGGATACCGGAGACGGCAATACGGTGGAAGTACAGGCAGAACGTAACCGCTTTTTAGATAACGGTTTACGCTATCAAGCCACACTTGAGTTTATTAACGGTAAAGTTAAAGGTATGAAAAAAGCCCTTAGTTCTGGAGGCCAGTAATCATGAGCTTATTTAATGTGATGTCAATTTCCAGTACCGGTATGGAAGCTGAAAATGTTCGTTTAAACACCACCGCTAGTAACATTGCTAACGCGAACTCGGTAAGCAGTAGTTATGACGAAACCTACCGTGCAAGACAACCTGTGTTTGCCGCTGAGTTACAGCGAGCCATGGGCGATCAAAGCAAGGGTGTGGGTGTTGAAGTTAAGGGAATTGTAGAAAGCGATGCGCCATTGCAAGTTGAGTATGCTCCGCATAACCCAATGGCTGACGAAGAGGGTTATATCTATAAGCCGAACGTAAACATCGTTGAAGAAATGGCAAATATGATGTCGGCGTCAAAAGCCTATGAAACCAACGTTCAGGTTGCTGATACCACCAAACGGATATTCCGTCGGGTACTGCAGCTAGGACAAGGGCAATAAGTTGCCGCATAGGTAATGTGAGGAAAATACTGTGACCACAATTAACAACACCACTGGCCTGAACAACGAACTCTACTGGCAAGAAGAGACGGTTCCGGTTGTCGATGGAACAGAGCAACAGCTTTCGCAAGAAGACTTTTTTGCCATGTTAACCGAGCAATTAGCGAATCAGGATCCTACTAAACCAGTAGACAACGATCAGATGGTAGCGCAAATGACATCATTCACTATGGCTGACGGTATTTCTCAGTTGAATGATAAGTTCGAGTCATTCGCCGCCTCGATGACATCTAACCAGGCATTACAAGCATCTAGCTTGATAGGTCAGAACGTGTTAGTGCAGGGCAACGTAGGGCATATGTCTAGCGACGCTGCTGGGGTATCGGGTGTTGTGGTTAATGAGCAGAGTGTACAAAACATGACGATCACCGTTGAAAATCAATACGGTGAAGTAATTAAGACCATTGATGCTGGCACACAAGCCGCTGGCAACATTCAATTTGAATGGGATGGCAAAGATACCCAAGGCAACGATATGCCAGCGGGCGACTACGTAATCAGTGCTACAGGCGAATTAAACGGTGAAGGCGTTCAGTTGAATACTGCCATTAATCGTCATGTAGGAAGTGTTAGCTTGGCCGGTAGTGGTCAGGGCGTAATTTTAAATTTAGATGGCGAAGTCAGCATTAGTCTTGACGACGTTATTCAAATCGGCAGTTAGCAGGAGAAAGAAGCATGTCTTTTAATATTGCACTAAGTGGCGTAGCTGCCGCACAAAAAGATTTAGATGTAACCGCGAATAACATCGCAAACGTGAATACGGTTGGCTTTAAAGAGTCTCGAGCTGAATTCGGCGACGTGTACGCCACATCATTATTGGCAGGAAGTAAAACCAAGGTGGGCGACGGTGTTTTGACACAAGATGTAGCCCAGCAGTTTTCACAAGGTAGCTTACAGTTTACCAATACTGCACTTGATTTAGCGATTACTGGTAATGGTTTCTTTGCTACTGTTCCTGATGAAACCTCACGAGACTTCTCGTTTACCCGTGCCGGTCAATTCAAGTTAGATGATGACAACTATGTGGTTAACAGTAACGGCGACTTACTTTTAGGTTTCCCCGTTAACTCAGATTCTACCAGTTCATCGGTTGCATTAAGTACTACAGAGCCAGTACAAATTCCAGATTCATCAGGTTCTCCAGCGCAAACCTCAGAAGTTGATATTCGTATGAACTTACCTGCAGGTGATCAGGGATTAGATCCAGCAGCATTTGATCCACAAGATCCACTTACCTACAACGCGGCAACCTCGGTAACGGTTTATGATTCACTAGGCGACAGCCACGTGATGACGTATTACTTCGTTAAAGATGTGGCGGCAGACAATGAATGGTATGTGGCGACAGCGGTAGACGATCAACTTACTGATTTAGTGAATTCTACCGGTACTGATTCCGACCCTACTACAGCGGTAAACTCGTTGGGTACTAACACAGGTAACGGTGTTACAGCAGCTAAGCTTGTGTTTTCTCAAGGTGGTGACTTTATTGGTATTGAATCACCAGATGGCATTCAAACTACCGATTATAAATTAACGACTGAAGCGCTTGGTTCTGCATTATCAAATGGCGCGGATGCGACGCAGCAAATTGGTATCGATTTCAACTTAGACCCTTCAAATGCGACTACTGTTGAGCCTACACAATACGCATCAGCATTCGAAGTTACGTCACTAGAGCAAGATGGTTTGCCAGTTGGTCGATTAACAGGTATTGATATCGGCCCAGATGGTTTGGTTCGAGCGACGTTCTCAAACGGTACGTCTGAGCCTATCGTGCGTGTGGCCTTAGTGAGATTTGCCAATGAGCAGGGCTTAACCCAGCAAAGCAGCACTGAGTGGAAAGAAAGTATTCTCTCTGGTGAAGCATTAGCCGGTGAAGCAACTACTGGTACGTTTGGTGAAATTAACTCATCAGCGCTAGAGCAAGCTAACGTTAACCTAACCACTGAGCTTATCGATATGATTATTGCACAGCGGAACTTCCAGGCTAACTCTCGAGCACTTGAAGTGAACAACTCACTTAACCAGACTATCCTGAACATCCGATAAACAGTGATGTTTAACTAAAAAAAGCCGCAACTTTGTTGCGGTTTTTTTGTATCCACTTCTATTTGTGCATGTTGGCACTGGGATTGCAAAACCTGTATATGGTTTAACCAGAGTCAAAAGTCAGTCATGGACAAACTTCTCTACATTGCTGCCAGCGGTGCATCTCAAGACCTTTTAGGTACTGGGCTTCGTGCCAATAACTTGGCTAACGCGCAAACAACTGGGTTCAGAGCTCAGTTAGAACAGGCAAGGTCAATGCCTGCCTACGGCGAAGGTTTGCCGTCTCGCGTTTTTTCAATGACCGAAAGTCCGTCAAACAACTATGAGTCGGGCCCTATGATTCAAACGGGTCGTGATTTAGATGTTGCTATCCAAGGCGATGGTTGGTTTGCCGTTCAAGACGACAATGGCCAAGAAGCCTATTCTCGTGACGGTAACTTCAAGTTAGGTGACGACGGTATTTTGACAGATGTGCACAATCGCCCAGTTTTAGGTGATAACGGTCCAATTTTCCTTCCTGTACCACTAGATAATCTAGATATCGGTATGGACGGCACCTTGTCAATGAGACAGCTAGGTGCGCCAGAAAATGTCATTGAAGATGTTGGCAGGCTGAAATTGGTTAAGCCGAACTATGCCGATATGGAACGAGGCACTGATGGTTTGTTTCGCATGGAAGACGGCACGGTAGCCCCAGCAAGCGCTGGTGTGAAAGTGATGTCTGGCATGTTGGAAGGCTCGAACGTGAATGCCGTTGATGAAATGGTCAACATGATAAGCCTTCAGCGCCACTACGAGCTTCAAGTGAAGATGATGAAGCAAGCCGATGAGCTAGATTCTCGCGGCAACCAGTTACTACGCATTCTATAGATTAGTTAACAATTTCGTTATACGAACTTAAAAGGTTAGGAGGTCGCCATGCACCCAGCATTGTGGATAAGTAAAACAGGTCTTGATGCCGCACAAACAGATGTCGCGGTGGTATCGAACAACCTAGCTAACGCATCAACGGTAGGCTTTAAAAAAGACAGAGCAATTTTTGAAGACTTGCTTTATCAAAATATAAACCAACCTGGTGGCCGTTCATCAGCTGATACCGAATTACCGTCTGGCCTTATGTTAGGTTCTGGTTCAAAGGTGGTATCAACGCAAAAAGCGCATACCCAAGGTAACTTATTAACCACAGATAACGCATTGGATATGTCTATTCAAGGGCGCGGTTACTTCGAAATATTACAGCCTGACGGCACCATTGCCTATTCAAGAAATGGTCAGTTTTCAATGAACGACCAAGGTCAAATAGTGACTTCTGGCGCTGGCTTTTTATTACAACCTGAAGTAGCTATTCCAGAGGACGCGCAGCAAATTACCATTTCACAAGACGGTGAAATTAGCGTGTCAATTCGTGGTCAAGCAGAACCGCAAGTGCTTGGACAAATGAATCTATCAGACTTTATTAACCCAACTGGCCTTCAGCCTATTGGGCAGAACCTTTACGTTGAAACCGCGTCAAGCGGCGCGCCTATTCAAGGTGTGCCAGGCCTTCAAGGTATAGGCACTATTGCACAAGGTACGCTAGAAACCAGTAACGTGAATGTGACCGAAGAGCTGGTTAATTTGATTGAAAGTCAACGTTTGTACGAGATGAACTCGAAAGTGATTTCGTCGGTGGATCAGATGCTTGGGCAAGTCATTCAGCAACTTTAGTGAGTAATGTTATGCGAATTCTCGGACTCTTTCTTTCAGTGACAATAATGGCAGGTTGTGCAAGCACTAACCAGCCACCGGTTCAAGCAAACGACCCGTCGTTTGCCCCAGTGGTACCTGATTATCCTCGTGAGAAGATTGTAGAAGATGGTTCGCTGTTCCGCTCATACATGGCCAATAGCTTGTATTCAGATATGACAGCTAGACGGGTTGGCGACATTATTACTATCACGTTGAGTGAAAATACCAACGCGAGTAAATCAGCTGGCACGTCGACATCAAAAGATACCACGGTAGATTTAGACACGATCACCGGATTAGGTGGCCAGCCGTTAAATATTGGGGGTCAATCTGTTCAGCTTGGCGTGAGTTCATCTAATGAGTTCGAAGGTGATGCAGCAACAAACCAAAGTAACAGTTTATCGGGAAATATCTCTGTCACCGTAGTGGAAGTGCTACCCAATGACAATTTAGTTATTCGCGGCGAAAAGTGGCTCACTCTAAACCATGGCGATGAATACATTCGTTTAACGGGCATTATTCGCTTATCTGACATTAGTCCCGAAAATGAAGTGTTATCGACAAAGATAGCTAATGCCAGAATTCAATACAGCGGTACGGGCTCCTTTGCTAGTGCGCAGGAAAAAGGCTGGCTTACGAAGTTTTTCACATCATCATGGTGGCCGCTTTAAGCGGGGCTAGGAGAATTATTATGCGTTTGTTTTCAGTACTACTTATCGCATTAACACTGGTGCTATCTGGCAATGTTAATGCACAACGCATCAAAGACTTGGCAAGTATCCAAGGGGTGAGAAGCAACCAGTTAGTAGGCTATGGCTTAGTGGTCGGTTTACCTGGTACTGGTGAACAAAGTCCTTTCACCGAGCAAAGCTTTCGTACCATGCTAAGTAACTTTGGTATCAGCTTAGATTCCAACACTAAACCCAAGATCAAAAACGTGGCAGCGGTAGCTGTTCACGCAGAATTGCCTGCTTTTACTAAGCCAGGGCAGACCATTGATATTACCGTGTCGTCAGTAGGGGAAGCGAGTAGCTTGCAAGGCGGCACGCTTCTACAAACATTCCTTCGCGGTGTAGATGGCAAAGTGTATGCAGTAGCGCAAGGTAGCTTGGTAGTAAGTGGCTTTGGTGCACAAGGCGGCGATGGTTCACGAATTGTGGTTAATACACCCACTGTAGGTCGTATTCCCAACGGCGCTATGGTAGAGCAAACCGTACCAAGCGGTTTCGCTAATGGCGATTCATTAACTCTAAACTTGCATTACCCTGACTTTTCAACTGCAAAAGCGTTAGCTGATGTGATTAACGAGCGATTAGGTGCACAGCCAGAAAAAGGTTATTCCATCGCTACGCCGATTGATGCCGCGTCAGTGCGTGTATCAGCGCCAAGAGATGTTGGTCAGCGAGTGGGCTTTTTGGCCACACTCGAAAATTTTGAATTCACGCCAGCCGATGCGCCTGCGCGAGTTGTCATCAATAGCCGTACCGGTACGATTGTAATTGGTCGAGACGTGCGTTTACTACCTGCCGCTATTACCCATGGCGGGTTAACAGTGACAATTTCAGAAAATCAACAAGTTACCCAGCCCAATGCGTTTGCAGATGGTGAAACGGTGGTAACAACACAGTCGATTGTTGATGTGGATTTATCAGACAGTCGCATGTTTTCTTTTGAACCGGGAGTGACACTGGATCAGCTAGTGCGAGCGGTTAATGAGGTGGGTGCTGCACCTGGTGATTTAATGGCGATTTTAGAAGCATTAAGGCAGGCCGGTGCGTTACATGGTGAATTGGTGATCATCTAATGGAAGCATTCAGCTCAAAAAATCAGCTTGATATGGCACGCAATGTTCACGATCTTGGCAGTATTAATAAAATGCGCGAGGCCATTGCTTCGGGTGATGAAAGTGTATTGCAAGAAGCGGCTGAACAATTTGAAGCCATATTTGTGCAAATGATGCTGAAGTCGATGCGTAAAGCGCAAGACGCCCTAGCAGATGAAGACAGCCCGTTCAATTCTCAACAAGTTAAATTTTATCGCGACATGCACGACCAACAGCTTGCAACCGATTTAACGGCAGGTGGCGGTATGGGGTTGGCTGACATTATCGTTAAACAAATGGGCCAATCCGAAGACAGTTATTTACCTGCCAGCGTTATTCGTAGTGATGGTAACTTGAATTCGTTGAACCGCGACCGTGTTATCGCTACAGAGCAAGCGCAAGAAACTGTGCTGGCTTCTGAATCTAAAGGTGTGCAATCGGCCACGAAAGACAGCATGTTCGATAGCCCCGAAGACTTTGTTGAAACTCTGCGTCCCTATGCTGAACAAGTGGCTGAAAAGTACGGTATGGATGCAAAAGCGATTATTGCACAGGCCGCGGTTGAAACGGGGTGGGGCAAGTTTGTTATTCACAATAGCGACGGTGAAAGTTCGCATAATCTTTTCGGGATTAAAGCGAATTCGCAGTGGGACGGCAAGCAAGCGGTAGTCGATACCCTTGAATTCAATAGCGGCATTCCACAAAAGCAAAAAGCGGCATTTCGCTCCTATGCTTCATTAGAAGAGGCAGTTGATGACTATGGGCGCTTTATTGTCACACAGCCTCGTTATCAGCAAGCGGTGGAACAAGCCTCAGATGCACACAGTTATACGCGAGAACTACAAAGCGCTGGATATGCTACGGATCCTAACTACGCCAGTAAAATTATGGCGGTTTACCACAGCGATAGGCTTAACGGCTTAATGCCGTAAGAAGAGGGGTTTAATATATGAGCGCAGTTGATTTATTTTCCCTAGCCACCAGTGGTGTAAACGCCAGTAGTAAGCTTTTACAAACTACCAGTAATAATATTGCCAATGTAAATACGCCTGGGTACGTACGTGAACGCACCGAGCTGGTTAACAGCGATGTATTCGGTGTTGAAATCGGAAATACAGAGCGAATTATAAATGTATTTGCGCAAAACCAGCTTCGCCGCGATATAACTTCGGTAGGTGAGCTAGAGGCTTTTTCTTCCAAAACGTCAGCGATTGATACCCTTTTAGCCAGTGAGGCGAACTCTCTATCTAAAGGCATTAGTGACTATTTTGCAGCGGTACAAACTGCCTCAGACGACCCTACAAACCTAGCGTCTCGTGAACAGGTATTAGGAAAATCAGAGTCGCTGTATCAACGTATGAAAACCCTGTCAGATTACATGGTGGAAAAGGAAGAAGAGTTTAACCTTGAAGTCACGTCTTTAGTGAACAGAACCAATAGCTTGATTAGCTCTATTGGCGAACTCAACAAAAACATCGTGATTGCCAAAGGAAACAACACTAGCGACGAACCCAGCGCATTAATGAATAAACGAGATGCCGCCGTTGAAGAGCTTGCCTCTATTATGGCTATCGATGTGAAAGACAGTCAAAGTCAAAACGGTGCGATTACCGTGAATTTGACCACTGGCGAATCACTCATATTAGAAAACGGCGCGTTTAATTTATTCGAAATAAGTACCAGTGCAGATTCAACCAGCAAAGAACTTAAGTTAGAAACAGATTTTGGTTCTCAAACGAAAAACGATACTACCATCCGTATTGTTGAAAGTGACTTAGGGGGCAGCCTAGGCGGATTATTTCGTTACAGAAATGAAGTGCTAGGCACGGCGATGCGCGACGTAGGCCAGCTTTCTGTTACCTTTGCCGACGCAGTAAATACCCAAAACAAGTTGGGGATGGATTTAGACGGTCAACTAGGCGGCAATATCTTCGACATTCCTACTTTTAGGGGATTAGAAACTCAAGATACCAGCGGAGACTATCAGGTCGTTGGGCAGCTTGTTGCTGGCAAAGGCGCTGAACTCACTGATGCCGATTATCAAATTGAAGTGACTGCGGTATCTGCAGGGGTTCCTAGCGAAATAGAAATTACTTTATTAAATCCTGATGGAACACCGCAAAAAGACGGATCTGGGAATGATATTGTTTATTCAAACTACACCGTTACTAGTGGCTTCAATGAATTACCAGGTGGTATTGAAGTAGAATTTGGCGGTACCTCCACCTATGCGGTTGGCGATGAATTCTTGATGCAACCGACTAAAACGATTGCATCATCCATTGAGCTAGCCACAAACAGACCTGAAGATCTCGCGTTTGCGGCGCCCGTAAGAGCTCAAGCAGATGCCACGAATTTAGGTAGCGCCAATGTAAGTGGGGTATCGATTACCAACACGGAAGTTGGCGGTGGTACCGAACAATCTGCATTTGATGGTGCAGGTGGAATACATGATTTAGCCAGCTCGCCAAGTGGTACATTTGGCGCGCCAGCTCAAATCGTCTTCACCGCAGAAGATAGCTATCAAGTGTTAGATGGAGAGACACCGCCAAATGTCATTACCAATGTGACGGGCGCAACGAATTTAAGCAACTTATTAGCACAGGCAGAAAGTAGTGGCAGTAGCCCAGCTTGGCCTGCAGCATTTTCATCACTAGATGACTACCCAGGTTACGACATCAGTTTAGATGGTGTACCTAAAGCAGGTGATAGTTTTACTATTAGTTACAACACTGATGGTTTCAACGACAACAGTAATGCACTTGAGATCGCAGCGTTGCAGAACGAGAATCTCGTGCAAGTGAGCAGTGAATCAACCAACCAGCAACGTACTTTTCAAGATGCCTATGCATCTATGGTCGGGCGAATTGGTGAAGACGCAGCCATGGCTGACATTTCGTTAACTTCAGCAGAGGCAATGAAAACCCAATCAGAAAATTGGTTTGAGTCAGTATCTGGAGTAAGTCTAGATGAAGAGGCGGCAAACCTGGTTAAGTTTCAGCAGTCTTATTCTGCCGCAGCACGAATTTTGAGCACAGCGCAAGAGTTGTTCGACACCATTCTAAGTGCGGCGAGGTAACAGATTATGCGTATATCGACGAGTCAAGTTTACGACCAAAGCATTCGCTCCATTATGGAAAACCAAGAAGGTTTGGTTAAAACGCAAGAGCAGTTAGCGACGGGTAAGCGGATCATTACGCCGGCAGACGATCCTGTGGGCGCTGCAAAAGTATTGCGCTTGACCGAAGAGCTTGATGGGCTGACGCAATTTCAACGAAATAATGATTTGGTAACAGGCTCTTTAGAACAGCAAGAAGCAGTGCTAACGAATATTACTAATTCGATTAACCGTGCTAGAACATTAGTCGTTCAAGCAGGCTCGGGTATTCTTGATGACCCTGATAAACGCGCTATCGGGGCTGAGTTAGAACAAATTAAGTTGGAAATATTCGACTTAATGAATACGCAAGATGCCGATGGCAATTACATGTATGCAGGTTATCAATCTGCGAACCAAGCCTTTACCTACAACCCCGCATCATCAGGAAATGCCATTACATTTTCAGGTGATGCAGGTGTAAGTTTTATTCAGTTATCGTCTAGCTCAAAGATACAATCTACCAGCAACGGTTATGAAGTTTTTGAGAACGTACTATCCCGTTTTGATTTCTCAGTAACCGGCAGTACAGTAGCCGATTTACAAAACACGGTGGTAAAAGAACAAGGTACGTTTGATACCTTTTTTAATAAGAATTATGACCCAGTGACCAGTGCTAATAATGACTATCAAGTGGAGTTTTTAGCATCAGGAGAAGCACAGTTAACTAATACAGGCACAGGCGCAGTTGTGGGAACGGTTGGCTACACTTCCGGTAGCCCATTTACTATCAAGGGTATGCAGTTTGAAGCGAGTGCTGCCGTTGGCGATACCATTAATTTTTCTTTGGATGCGCCTGAGAAAAAGAGTATGGCTCAATCGCTTCATGAAATTCAAACCATACTTATGGATAGCACCATTGATGATAGTGCGCTGCAAGAAGCCATTGCCGACTCATTAGTTGGGTTAGATAATGGGTTAGAAAAAATATCTCTAGAACGCGCCTCTATAGGTAGCCGTCTAAATATCGCTGAATCGACTTACGAAAGTAACCTTGATATGGAAATTGCAGCAAAGGCATCCCGTTCATCAATCCAAGATGTTGATTATGCAGAGGCCTCTACGGAATTTGCCAAACAAGAAACGGCACTCAATGCGGCATTGGCTACTTTTCCGCAAGTGTCTAATTTATCCCTGTTTAACTTCATTTAATAGGCTATTCATCCCTGACAATGTAGCAAGATATACTCGGGTTTTGTTATCGATATGATCTGAGTAATAAGAGACATACAGCGTGTCGTCTTGCCATACTAACCCCGGGTAACTATTGTCTCCTTTACTCGGTAAGGTCATCAGAAGTTTCAGCGAATAGTCAGTTGATGAAAGTAACCAAATTGCCGTTGTCAGACTTTTACCATCCCAGTTTCTGCCTGCTACCACATACGTATTTTCGGTAAGTGATAACATAACCGGCCCTCCAACGTACTGTTTCAAATCGTGCCATTTCCAATTGGTATAGGGCGGAGATGAGACACCTAGTTTGGCGCTGAAACTATCAGCATCTCGGCGTACAATCGCCGTTGCTTTATCAGTATCATCAAACAATATATGACTTTCATTTGGGTAGCCAAATGAGTGCTTCTCAAAAGAAATAGCGCCTTTCTTTTGAAGGTAAAGTTGTTTGCGTGGGTTGCCTACATACAAATCAATTCTTTGACTTTTGCGGTTATAGGCAAAACCATAAGCTTTGTCCTTGTTCCATGTGATGCGCCAAAGCCACCAACCGGAATGCCCAAAAAAATGAGGTGTTGACCAAGAATCTCCCGTGGTAGAAAAGTAACTCACCATTTTAGTAGTTACCGCGCCCGTATTTGCGTCTTTGTGCTTAGCGTAGGCTGTGATGATTAACTTTCGTCCATCAAAACAAAATTTTGGATCGCGTAAATCCCAAGAGGGTAGTGCCAGTCGCTGGTAAGTTTTCGCCCCTGAATCAATATTCTCTTTGCAGACAATTACAACGCCATCTGGGCTTATATGGTTCAAGGCTCGTCGATAGCAGCACAGTAGTGATTTGCGACTATTGTCGAAGGGATTTTCGATTAAATCAGTAAACGCGCAGTGCTCACCTTCCGATGAAATTCGCTCAACCGCGTTAATCTTCAAATTTATATTCACGCTAATACCCTTTTAAAAACCGTCTGTTATGTAATTTTAAACGGCAATTTTATACCGCACTACGGCAATTTTTGTAAATAATTCTAAAGGGAACTGCTGTTATGTCGATACAAACACTGAGAGAGCCAGTTCATCATTACCCCTCAGGTATTGGTGACTATTAAAATTGTAATAGCCGGATCCCCGGCAGCCAGCTCACGCTGGACTGAGAGTGTAGGAGAGACTTTATGTCTATGTTCGTCAATACCAATGTTTCCTCATTGAATGCTCAGCGTCAATTATTTGATGTAAGCAATTCTTTGGGTACGTCTTTTGAGCGTCTGTCTTCGGGTTTCCGTATAAACAGTGCTGCAGATGACGCCGCAGGTCTACAAATCACCGACCGAATGACTTCACAAGTTCAAGGTCTTAACCAAGCGGTACGTAACGCTAACGATGCGATCTCACTATCGCAAACTGCTGAAGGTGCGTTGTCTGAAACGACGACTTCTCTTCAACGTATTCGTACACTAGCAATTCAATCACAGAACGGTATCAACAGCTCTGCTGACCGTGTAGCACTTCAAAAAGAAGTATCTGCATTAAGAACTGAAATATCGCGTATTTCAACAACGACTCAGTTCGCTGGTGTAAATATATTGTCAGGTGACTTCTCTGCCAAGTTCTTGGTAGGTGCAAACGCTGGTCAAACGATTTCTGTAAATCTATCAAGTCAACCGCTTGCGAATGCTAATGTAGCTGGTTTCAGTGCGACAGGTTTAGGAATTACTGGCGGCACTAATAACGTACTTACCAGTGAAAATGCATCTAGCATGTTAGCTAGTGTAGATAACGCTATTTCAGCGGTAGGTGGCCTTCGTGCTGACCTAGGTGCGCTTCAAAACCGTTTCCAGTCTACTATTCGTAACTTAAGTAACATCTCTGAAAACGTATCTGCGGCACGTTCGCAAATTAAAGATACTGATTTTGCCACAGAGACTGCTAACTTGACCCGTAACCAGATTCTACAGCAGGCGAGCACTACCGTGTTGTCTCAGGCGAATCAGCGTCCACAGGCGGCACTACAGCTTCTAGGTTAATACGCTAGTTGATAATAGTGAGAGAATGGGGCCAGGAGGTAGTGAACCTTTAACCTCAGCTGTTCCACAGTGATTTAAATTCAAAAAGGCCGATTTTTTAATCGGCCTTTTTTTATTTCTGTGATTTAAGCTATTGAACTAAATAGTTTTTTCAAAAAGATCAAAAAAACCTAAAGTAAATGGCTAACCGGTACGATAACTATAACAAAGGGAAGGTAAACATTACTTCCTCTCTTTAAGGCCTATAACGAATAATAAAAGTAATACGTTTATGGTGTTTTAAAGAGTGTTAATTGACTGCTAGGTTTTAGTTATTGTCAGGAGATCAATAGCTTAAAATCATAAAAATTATTTTCATAAAGTTCTAAAGGAAATAGTGAGGTAAGTCGATAAAGAGTTAAGTTTGCTGATTGGGCTGCTGACTGGCGAGAATGAAGCCAGGAGGTAGTGAGAGGTTTGAGGTCTGGAACAACAAACCCGACAGTCAGCAAAAGAGAAGTTTCCTTCTCTGTGTAACAAGCTTCACCGGGAGTGACCCGCTAAAGCGTCAGAATAAAATCCTGACAATTATGTGAAGCACAAGATATGCCAAAATATTTAATTAACTCGCGCAAATAATAAAATCAATAGCGCAAAACTTAAACTGTTAGGAGACCTCTCATGAGTCTATTTGTAAATACTAATGTGTCATCGCTTAATGCGCAGCGCCAGTTGTTTTCAACAGGCAATAACTTAGATACTGCATTTGAACGTTTATCATCTGGTTTTAGAATTAACAGCGCCGCTGATGATGCTGCAGGTCTGCAAATTACTGACCGTATGACCTCGCAAGTTCAAGGCCTAAACCAAGCGGTACGTAATGCAAACGATGCGATTTCATTATCGCAAACTGCTGAAGGCGCAATGCAAGAAACAACGACTGCCTTACAACGAATTCGTACCCTTGCTATCCAATCGCAAAATGGTATTAACTCTTCTGCGGATAGATTAGCACTTCAAAAAGAAGTGTCAGCGCTTCGTACTGAAATTTCACGTATTGCTACCACAACCCAGTTCGCTGGCGTAGATGTACTCACTGGCGCATTTTCAGCTCGCTTCTTAGTAGGCGCAAATGCGGGACAAACAATTTCTGTTAACTTGTCGACACAAGCATTGGGCCGCGCAGGTATTGATGGCTTCAGTGCAACAGGCTTAGGAATTGTTGGTGGGAATAATGATGTATTAACAGAAACGAATGCATCAGCACTACTTACCTCAGTGGATAATGCGATATCTGCAATAGGTGGTCTTCGCGCAGACTTGGGTGCGCTTCAAAACCGCTTCCAGTCAACAATCAGAAACTTAAGTAATATTTCTGAGAACGTATCAGCGGCAAGATCACGAATTAAAGATACAGATTTTGCCACCGAAACGGCAGAGTTGAGCCGTAACCAGATTCTTCAGCAAGCAAGTACCACTATTCTTGCCCAAGCAAACCAACGTCCACAAGCGGCATTGTCACTACTAGGGTAAGAAGTAAATAAGGCGTTTTAATTGGGAAGGAGTTGAGAGGCCATCCCCTAATGAAGGAATGGCGGCCATTTAAGGCCGCCCCCTTTGAGAAAGCGCCGACTAACAGGACTGAGAGTGTAGAAGTGTTGGTTGAGAGGCCAGTTTATCCTACTAAAACCCTGCCAGCCGACTGAAACAGTATTTGCTCAATCTCCTAACGTGAGCAGATTGGCCGAGATTTAATGTCTCGGCCTTTTTTTTATTCTAAGCCGAAACACCCTGCCAAACTGAAATCATTAACTTGAGCAAAATTAATGATTCACAAATACAAATGCACCTTCCATGCCAAGTGTATTCATTTAATGTGTCAAACCTACGAATCATTGTTAAACCTAACGATGCCGCATTACCTTCAAAATAAATGTTGTCAGCCAAAATGTGAATCGATTTATCACTAATTGATTAGCATCTGTGTCTATTTAATGGCTAAAAAGACAAAAAAACATAAAAATAAAAAGATAATTAATTTCTATAAATCAACAGCTTAAATATTCTTTGAATTTATTTGAAAAAAAAAGCAAAAAAAAACTAAAGAAGCTAAAGACTTGGCCGATACCTATTGTTGAGGGGTAATGTAATTTACTTTGCAAGAGGAAGTTAGTCGGGAGTAGTGACCCAGCTAATTTGAACTGGAAGGGTTTGATGATAGCACAGGCATCATTGAATCCCTAGGAGGTAATCTAATGTCTTTATTTGTAAATACTAATGTGTCATCACTTAACGCTCAACGTCAGCTTTTTGACGTAAGTGATAAATTGAACACGTCATTTGAGAGATTGTCATCTGGGTTTCGTATCAACAGTGCGGCTGATGATGCTGCTGGTCTTCAAATTTCTGACCGTCTAACGTCTCAAGTTGAAGGTTTGAACCAAGCTGTTCGTAACGCTAACGATGCTATCTCATTATCACAAACTGCTGAAGGTGCGCTAAGCGAAGTAACGTCTAGCTTACAGCGTATCCGTCAATTAGCAGTTCAATCACAAAATGGAATTAACTCTTCAGCTGACCGCTTAGCACTTCAAAAAGAAGTGTCGGCGCTTAGAACTGAAATTTCACGCATTGCGACAGATACGCAGTTCGGAAGTGTAAATTTATTGGATGGAAATTTTTCTGCATCTTTCTTAGTGGGTGCAAACGCGGGCCAAACTATCTCTGTTAATTTATCAAGCGGTAATTTAGGTTCTATCAATGGATTTAGTGCGACTGGATTGGGCATTACTACTAACAGTGTTGCCACAGCTGATGGTGCGTCTTCGCTTCTATCTGACGTAGACGCTGCAATATCAGGTATTGGGGCGGTTCGAGCTGACCTGGGTGCGCTTCAAAACCGTTTCCAATCAACTATTCGTAACCTAAGCAATATCAGTGAGAACTTGTCATCTGCACGTTCTCAGATTCGTGATACAGATTTTGCATCTGAAACTGCAGATCTGACACGTAATCAGATTATTCAGCAGGCATCTATTTCTGTACTAAGTCAAGCAAACCAGCGCCCTCAAACTGCGCTATCTTTGCTTGGATAAGCTATAATTTAATACCTTAGTTGGAATGTAACGGGTGCTTGCTTACTTGCAAGGGCCCGTTTTGTCGTTTCAAAAGGGGGGTGAAATAAGTGGAAATTGTAAATAATCAAACTGGTCAGGCTTTTGCATTAGCTTCTGAGTCAGCACCTGTGTCTAAAGTAGCACCAAACGAGAGCTCAGCGAAAGCGAGCAACGACAGCGAAAACAATAGTGCTGGCCAACAGCAAGCGAACAGTAGTCAAACCAATTCTGCACTAAAAAATGATGTATCTAGTGTACAAAATTTGCCTCAAGGTTTTAATGCTCCGGCCGATAAAGAGTCTGGAATAGAGAATCAAGCTTCGCTAGAGAATGCAGTTCAAGAAGTAGAATCATTCTTGCAAACGCAAAATAGGAATTTGGCGTTTTCTATTGATGACGAAACTAAGCGCTCGGTTGTTACGGTAAAAGATTCTGAGTCTGGTGATGTAATAAGACAAATACCCTCTGAAGAAGTATTAGCGCTTGCTGAACGTATTCAAGATTTGCAGCAAGACGTTGGCGACAGTGTAGGGGTATTTATTAACAATCGCGTCTAGCAACCGTGTTTAACAACCGTGTTTAACGAGGTAAAGTATGACAATTCAATCATTAGGGGTAGGTTCAGGTTTAGCACTTGACGACCTAGTTCAACAGCTTCTTACCGCTGAACGTCAGCCGAAAGAAGATCGGTTGAATGCAAAAGAAGAACAGATTGAAGCGGAAATCTCAGGCTTAGGTCAGATCAAATCCAAATTTTCTGATTTTAAAGATGCGGTTGATGATCTACGAAGCGATAACGACATTAACGGTCGTGAACCTACGATTACTAATCCTTCTGAAGACGATGATGTACTGTCTGCAGAAGCATCTAATTCGGCCCTTCGTGGTTCGTACGATATTGTGGTTGAGCAATTAGCCCAAGGCAGCCGAATTACTACCGACGATGGTGCGTTTACCGCCAGTTCTGATCCCGTTTTAACGTCGGGAACAGGCTCACTTACGTTTGATGTAGGCGGAAGCGACAGCTTCACGATTAATATTACTGCTGGTACCTCTTTAACCGCGCTCAGAGAAAAAATTAATAACGCAGATGATAACTTCGGTGTAACTGCCAACATTATCGATACCGGCACAGCTGCCGGCCCTCGTTTAGTATTTAGTTCTAGCGAAACGGGTACAGGCAACGATTTGGTGATTACTAATGATAATGGTAACGCGGAGTTAGATAGGCTTTCCACCACTGGTGGTGCAGGTAGCATCGACCCTGCGAACATCGAATCTGCACAAAATGCGATTGCCTATATAGACGGTATCGCGGTTGAAAGTGAATCTAATGAGTTTGAAAATACGATTCAAAACGTGTCTTTTGAAGTTAACGAAATTTCGCCCAAAGACGCTGTTGGCGATTTCCTTTCTACAAAATTAGAGATTGGTTACGACAAAGAAGGCCTCGATAAAAAAATTCGTGATTTCGTAGAAAACTACAATAGTCTGATTGACGAAATAGGCCTGCTAACAAAATACGGTGAGTCGGAACTAGAAGATGATGGCGCATTGGCGGGAGATTCGTTATTGCGCGGAATACAATCAGGCTTGGCCAGTATAGTAGGTGACAGTAACAGCGCGTCTGCATTGGGTGGATTGTTCCAGTTAGGCATAGAATTTGATGACGATGGTAAACTAGAAATTGGTACTACCGACTATGGATTGGGGTCAGGCGAAGATCGTCTTGCTGATGCTCTTGAAGATAATTTTGATGAAATAGCATCGCTATTTACTGATGACGATGAAGGTGTTGCGGTACGGCTTTATGAATTTGCTAACCAATATACCTCGTACAGCGGGTTGATTAGTTTGCGTGAACGGTCAGCCAAAGACGATAGAGATGATTTGTACGACGAGCGAGAGACATTGGAACTGAGAATGCTTAGTTATGAAGAAATTCTTCGTGATAAGTATTTGAATTTAGACCAAACTGTTGCTCAGCTAAACCAGACTAGTTCGGCACTACTTGCTTCACTAGGCTAAGAAGTTTTCGGAGATTTTATGGCACTTAAAGGCATTAACGCTTACCGCAAAGGTAACCTAAAACAAGATATAGCGTCTGCGGATCCGCACAAGCTTACACTCATGCTGCTTCAAGGCGCGTTGGATCGTATCGCCTACGCCAAAGGTGCAATGGAAAGAAAAGATCTTATCACCAAAGCAGATTTTATCTCTAAGACAAGTGCTATCCTCATGCATTTACGGGATACGTTAGACCTTGAAATTGGCGGTGAAGTAGCACAGAACATGTTTAATCTATATGACTACATGATTCAGCGTTTAAATGATGCACATGTAAATAACGACTTGAAGTTACTTGATGAAGTGTCTAGCCTATTAACACCTATTCGAGACGCTTGGGTACAAATTCCCGAAACTGCAAAGCAAGAGGCCTTTGAAGCTCAGCGTCAAAATCGTCAAGCTATGTGAACCAGGTTATTTTTAATCACGAACTTACCCCTTTGTTCTTACAGGTAGTTAATGAAAAATTAGCTGCCTGTTTGGTGCCTTCTGACGCCCCAGTCCCAACGGAAAACTTTAGATCTTTGGTTCAATTGCGCGACCGTGTCATACGGCGAGCGCTTAAGCAAATGGACTCCGATGTAGAAAAAGCTTTCGCCGCTAAAGAGTTAGAGATAAATAATAAATTGGAGAAACTGGCGCGTGGTTTGCTAGATAGTGCTAAAGACGAAGCCGTTCAATATTCTCGTGGACGGGCAGCATTAAAGAAATATAAATAATCATGCTAAACCAAATCCAGTTTCACATTGATGAAGACGAACAAAGGCAGCAACAAATTGAAATGGAGGCTGCTAAATTAATTCAGCGCCGTCATCATGATGGCATTGAGGCCTTCAAACGTAATATTCCTACTCTCCTGCCTTCTTTAATGTCTAACCGCTCACGTTCGGCAACAGTGTTTTGTAATAAGCTGGGCCATATCAATATAATCGATTATCTCACCGGTAACGTTCTTTATGGATTAAATCCAGAACAGGAAAGCAAAAAGCACATAGATAATGCGCTTTCACGTGCGCCGATTATTGATATTTCAGTCGAAAAAGCAAATTTGCAAAGTGCAGAGTTGTTAGTCGTGCTGGGGCTGGGACTCGGCTATTATTTGCCTGAATTAATAGAACAAAAAAAATACAAATATATCGTCATTTATGAGCCCAATGAGGATTTTTTTGCTTCATCTGTATCTGCTATTGATTGGAAGTCTATATTACGAAAAGCCAATGAAGCTGACATTGCTCTATTTCTACAAATTAATAAAGATGCGAGTGAATTATATAGCAACATAGAAGAGCTCAATCAAAATTTTTCTGTTCGCGGAATGGTAATTTATAAACATTTAAATAGCCCTTCATTTGATAGTGTAGAACGTTTTCTCAGATCCAATCTTTGGCAAGATATGGCAAGCTGGGTTCCTGCACATTCTTTAAAGTCATCGCTAGTTAATTATGTCCCGCCATGGACATTGCATGTTGAAAGTGGAAGTTGGAGCGAGCAAAACCTAGATCATTGTAAAAAAGAAAAAAACTTAGCAGCGCTCGCAAAGTACTTCCCAAACTTACATAAAGAGTTTTCAAATTATAGCCCTCAATTTTGGATGCCTGTAGCAAATACAACAGGTGAAACAAATCTTTGTTACGAATCTACCGGTGCTCTTTTCTACGATGATTCACCCAGTCAGGGAGGAAAAGATAGCTTTTCGCTTTTTGAACAACACCCAAATAAAGATGGCTTAATACTTGGCTACAAAGGAATAAAACTTCGCAATTATCTTCATTATAGATTGGTGTCTGAATGCGAATCTATAATGAGTGGCTTAGATGAAGTAAAAGGCGCGTTACCAGAAAAAGTTCGCTCATTAATCTTCTTCGGGTTAGGTGCGGGTTATTCACTGAATGAGTTAATAGAAAGTCATAGTGTAGATAAGCTGTTCATTTGCGAACCAAATAAAGATTTTTTCTATGCGTCACTATTCACCGTAAACTGGGATGAAATTCTTCATTGCTTTGACGACGGTGATAAGCGGTTATATTTGAATGTGGGAGATGATGGTACCAACCTAACTGACGATTTATTGGTGCAATTTCAATCGGTAGGCCCATACGTACTAGCCAACACATATTTTTATCAAGGGTACTATAACGAAAGGTTAGTGGCGGCAATCTCTCAAATGAGAGAGCAGCTTCAAGTAATTATTGCGATGGGAGATTACTTTGATAATGCAAAGTATGGCCTTGCTCACACACGCGTCGCCATTGAGAAAGACACCCCTTTTTTATTAGATAATGCAAGTTCACTACTATCTGCACATGTGAAAGAAGTGCCTATTTTTATAGTCGGTAATGGTCCTTCTTTGGATGATTTGATTGATGTATTAAAAAGTGAAAAAGACAATGTGGTAATAATTTCTTGCGGTACCGCTTTACAGTCGCTTCATCGCAACGGAATTACGCCTGATTTTCATGCTGAAATTGAGATGAACCGAGCGACTCATGACTGGGCCACTCGAATTCAAGATAATGAATATTTGAAGAAAATTCGATTACTAAGCTGCAACGGTATCCATCCCGATACCATGCAACTCTATGGTAATACTCTGCTTGCCTTCAAACAAGGTGAAGCTTCAACGGTGGCATGTGCTGAGCTTCATAATCATAAAAAGTTTGCGCATCTAAGTCACGCTTACCCTACTGTTTCAAACTTCGTTGTAGACTTAATTACTACGTTAGGGTTTCAGCAAATATATTTGTTCGGCATTGATTTAGGATTTAAAGACCCAAACTATCATCACTCAAAAATGTCAGGGTACTATCAAGATAATGGAAAAGAACTGTACGATTATGCAAGTCGCAACAACACGACAATCTTGGTTCCTGGAAATCTACGACCTTGGGTAAATTCGAAATTTGAATTCAAAGTGTCTAAATCTGTCATTGAACAATCTCTCGTTAGTACCAAGTCTAGTGTCTATAATTTAAGTGATGGGGCCAAGATTAATGGAGCCATAGGGCTTAACAGCGATGACGTTTTAGTACTATCAACTGCAGAGTTAAAAAAAGAGTTACTAAATACGATAAGTCACTCTGCATTTGCTCCTGTAAATAAGAAAGAATTTAACCAAGAATTGAGCACGAGGTTTGAAGGCGATTCTCTGTCAGAGGAGTTGTTATCTCTTTTGCACTTGCTGAAAAGAGAGTTAAAAACCCGAGAAGATATCGACCAAGTCATTTCACTGCAAAGAGATTTGCTAGTATCGTCTTTATTTAGAAAGAAATCGTTGTTGTTTTTTTTACTTAACGGGACACTTAATTATATTAATAGTGTGTTGAGCAAACTTCTCAATATCGGTGATGATGATTTACTGATGGAAGTTGGAAAAACCATAATAGAAACGTGGATACGTTACGTTGAAGACATCATGTCCGTCATGGAGAATGATGAAATAGGTCTCGATGGTTCTGGTAGTTTTTATGGTTTACGCAGAAACATTTATTTGAAGACGCTATCTGAAAGTCAATCAATCAAAATCAATATCTCACCAAGCTCGAAATTGTACGCTTTGGAAAAATGGTGTGAGATACAAAATGTAAAAATTAACGATATTCAAAGCCCTGAAGGTAAACGAATTGAGTTTGGTTTTCCCACTGATGAGTTAGACGAAGAAGCAATATACATCGTTGATTCGCTATCCAGTTTGGCTATAGGTATGAGAGGGTGTAACAAAGCTTTGCTTAGCTTAGCGTGCGTTAATCCGGACGTGAATTTTAGTATTGTTCCTCCCGAGTTTGATCAAGTTCACCATTGCGCCAACGCTTTATATTCTACTATTGAAGATTGTATCGTCATTCCGAAACTTATTGTTTATCAGAATAGTAAGATTGACGGTTTAAATACGGTAACAAAAGCGCTACAGCATTATACTGTATATGAAACGCAAGACTTTCTGTTGCTAACCAGTAAACTACTCAGCGAAGAAGCATTGATTTTAGCGTTCGGAGACAGGCTATCGTATCGTCCGAGGCTTACAGAAGAGTTACTTATCGTTCGTATCAAAACTGAGAAAGAGTTTTTAAGCGTTAGCGCTCTGAAGCGTCAATAAGTAAGATAAGATTATAATAATTAGATAAGTTGTTTTTAGACATGTTATCGCCTGATAAATGGAATGGTTAATGTTATGAAGGTATTGGTTACAGGGGCTGATGGTTTTATTGGGTCACACCTTACAGAACTTTTGTTATCTAAAGGTTGTAAAGTAAGGGCCTTGTGCCAATACAATTCATTTAATTCTCAAGGTTGGCTAGAAGGTAAAGAAAACCAAGATAATCTCGAAATTGTCTTTGGCGATGTAAGAGACCCGCACTTCTGCGACACCATTTGTGACTCTATCGATATCGTATTTCATTTAGCTGCGCTTATTGCAATACCTTACTCTTATAGTGCTCCAAATAGTTATGTTGATACGAATGTAACAGGCACGCTGAATATGTGCCAAGCTGCAAAACGTCATGGTATAAAGCGCTTCATACAAACCTCTACCAGTGAAGTGTACGGAACAGCACAATATGTTCCGATTGATGAAGATCACCCGCTTCAAGCGCAATCACCTTACAGTGCCTCTAAAATAGGTGCTGATGCCATTGCGACTAGTTATTTTAGTGCTTTTGATCTACCGGTAATTATTGCTCGTCCTTTCAATACTTACGGACCTAGGCAATCAGCGCGGGCAGTGATCCCTACCATTATTGGTCAAATTGCTTCTGGGGTTGATAGGATTAAGTTAGGAGATGTCAGTCCTACACGTGATTTCAATTACGTTTTAGACACATGTGAAGGATTTTGGCAACTTAGTCAGTGTGAAGCGGCGGTAGGTGAGGTAGTTAATATAAGTACGAATTACGAAATCTCCGTTGAAGCTACCTTAAATAAAATACGTGACATCATGAGCAGCTCGGTTGTGTTTGAAATTGACCAAGCTCGACTAAGACCTAAAACCTCAGAAGTCTTTAGGTTATGGGGTGATAATACGAAGTTAAAGAACCTGACGGGTTTTGTACCTTCAACATCAATTGATGAGGGATTAGCTCAAACCATATCTTGGTTTTCGAACCCCCATAATCTGTCTCAATATAAAACTGACCGGTATAACAAGTAAAAATTGCTATGCACAATACCCTTATTCATTTCATAAGAGATGTTTTCGACACTAACGATATCATTCCGCTTCATGCTCCTTTTTTCGGTGGCAATGAGAAGAGTAATATTACGGATACAATAGATTCAACTTTCGTTTCAAGTGTTGGTGCATACGTTGATGCTTTCGAAAGTGAGCTCGCTGGTTTTTGCCATGCCCCTTATAGCGTTGCAGTTGTAAATGGCACTGCTGCACTTCAAACTGCACTTTATTTAGCTGGTGTTCGAGCAAATGATATTGTTATTACACAATCCCTCACTTTTGTCGCAACATGCAACGCTATACATTGGTTGGGCGGAGAAGCTGCGTTTGTGGATGTCAGTATGGAAACGCTGGGCATGTGCCCCAATTCGCTTTTAGCATTTTTAAGTAGTCATTGTGATGTTGTAAATGGGCAATGCATATACAAGAAAACTGAACAAGTTGTGAAAGCAGTAGTGCCAATGCATACCTTCGGGCACCCTGCTGAAATAGATGCATTGGCTAAAATATGTGATACATGGGGTATTGCACTAGTAGAAGATTCGGCAGAAAGTTTAGGTTCTACATTCAAAGGCAAGTCTCTGGGTACATTTGGCCAATATGGTGCCTTGAGCTTCAATGGTAATAAAATTATAACCACAGGAGGCGGCGGTGCCATTTTGTGTAAAAGTGAAACTGCATATAAAAAGATAAAGCATTTCACGACTACCGCCAAAGTCCCACATAGATTTGAATTTTTTCACGATGAAGTTGCATGCAATTTTCGAATGCCAAATTTGAATGCCGCTTTGGGATGCGCCCAACTCACGCAATTAGATAAATTTATAACAAATAAACGTGAATTAGCGTCAGTCTATGAAGAATTTTTTTCTGAACAGCCTTATACCTTTGTGAAGGAGCCTGAAGGCTGTGTATCCAACTATTGGTTAAATGCCATTATCTGCAAAGACGAAAAACAAAGAAACTCATTACTGTCATCGAGCAACGATGCTGGCATCATGCTTCGCCCCGTATGGACTCCGATGCATCTTCTTCCTATGTACGCTAAGTCTATTCGTGCTCCCTTAGATAATACTGAGTGGTTGGCTAAACGATTAGTGAACTTGCCTAGTTCAGTGAGGGGGTAGTTTGTGGAGAGCTTATCGCTTAGCAATACTGTTCTTGCCATGCACCAAAGTCAGTACCTGCCTTGGGCTCCTTATTTTAGGAAGATGGCTTTAGCGGATACTTTCGTCTTGATGGATAGTGTGCAGTACCAAAAAAACGGTGTGCAAAATAGAAATCAAATCAATTCCTCCAACGGCCCGCTATGGCTTACTGTGCCAGTATCTGGAAGCCTAAAAGACACCATTGATCAAAAGCAGCCAGTAAACAATAAGTGGAAAAAAAAGCATATACAAAGTATTCGAAGTAGCTATGGGAAAGCGCCCTTTTTTAAGCGCTACTTTGATGATATTGCACAGTGTATTAACGATACAGAAGGAAGCTTGCACACCATTAACTTTGCGCTAATTAATTATTTTCGTTCTATTTTCTTAATAAAAAATAAACTAGTGCTACTTTCTGAGTTGAATGTGAACAGCAAGAAAAACCAACTGGTAATAGATACTTGTCTGCAAACTCAATGTGCTATCTATTTGTCTGGTGTGGGCGCAAAAGCGTATTTGAATGATGACGATTTCCGAAGAAAAAGCCTCACTCTTCGCTTCTTAAATAATGAATTTGATACCTACCATCAAATACATAAAGAGAAAGCATCAGGTTTATCAATTCTAGACTGGCTAATGCAAGACGACATTGAGTCGATAATAGAGTATCTACATAAACCCGGAGAGTACCATTATGAGTCATAATGTGAATGAATCTGTGTGGGATAAACTTTACCAGCAAAAGCTATCTTTACTTAAATACCCTGACAGTACGTTCGTTACATTACTGAATAGGTACACCAGTGTGGAGGCAAATCCAACCGTACTGGATTATGGCTTTGGTGGTGGGGCAAATATGCGGGTTATGCTAAGGCGTGGTCATCAAGTAACGGGAATAGAGATCTCAGATGCGGTGATAGAAATTAACCAGCAAATATTAAAGGATGAGTCTCTTAAAGCCGAACTGTTAAATGTTAATTCAGACGTATTACCTTTTGAAGATAACAGTTTCTCACTTATCAATGCTTGGCATGTTTTAGGTTACAACACGATAAGTTCTCTAGATAAGCGAATTCAAGAATTCAAACGCGTATTAAAGCCCGGTGGTAAAATGTTAGGCACAGTACCAGCTTATGGCGACGTTTCTCATCGTAGCGCTGTCCCCATTAGCGAATATGAGTTTGAATCGCAAATCTCCAGTCAAAAAGGGGCTAGAATTCTCTGCTTCCCTTGCGAGAATAGTGTTAAAAATAGCGTAGGTGAGTCGATTGACATTGGGCTAATGCAAAGCCCTTTGCTTGGCGAGTCCTATTCACGTCATTGGGTTTTTCACTATGAAAAATGAGTTCTTGGGTTTACTCGAAGAGAGCCGCCATTGCATTTCTGTGATGGCTGTCACTGGGATTCGTAGTGAGTATGACCTTATGTACCCGCTACTAAACGAAATGCATAACTCTGATAATTTTGATGTGTCTGTGGTTGTTACGGGCGCCCATCTTACACCGCTTCATAATTACTCAGTAAAAGAAATTGAACAAGATGGATTCACTATTTGTTCCCGCATTGAAACCACCATAGAACAAGACGATACAACAAATAGAGTCTTATCATGTGCACTACTGATGAAAGGGCTAGGAGAGGCCGTTGAAGAGCATTCTCCAGATCTACTTTTAGTTTTAGGTGATCGTGAAGAACCTCTGGTTGCTGCTATGGTTGGAAACTATATGAACGTGCCCATTGTTCACCTCGCAGGGGGAGATAGCACTAACCCCGAAGGGGGGAACGTTGATGAGCAATCAAGGCATGCAACAACAAAGTTAAGTCATCTTCATTTAACGATGACCTCTTCTCATAGCGAGAGAATTTTAAAGTTGGGTGAAGAGCCTTGGCGGGTACACACTGTAGGAAGCGGCGGTGTCGATAGGTTGCGTTTAACACCTCACCTGTCTCGTGATGCATTAAGAAAAGCTACAGCACTACATACTGAGTCTCCCTATGCTGTGTTTATCCATCACCCATTAAATGGTGATTTTGCTATTGCCAAATTAGAAATTAGCGCCGGTGTTAAAAAAGCGACCGAAGCTGGACTACAGGTGATTATGGGTGTCCCTAATTCGGACCCTGGCTCTGTTGAAATCGTGAAGTTTATAAATGGACTCGAAGGTGTTCAGGTATACAAAAACCTTTCAAGAGATGCATTCATAAATTTACTCCGACATGCTGACTTATTAATGGGTAATTCATCGCTTGCGTTTCATGAAGCAGATTATCTAGGCCTGCCTGCTATCAATATAGGTGAGCGACAGCGTGGTAGAGAGCATTCAGGTAACGTTATATTTTGTGAAAGTAACGAAGATGCTGTTGGTAAAGCGGTACAAACCGCGTTGTATGATGAAACATTCCGAGACCAATTAAATCCGAATCAAAGCTTATACGGTGATGGATTGATGGCCTCTCGTGTATTGAAGATTTTAATGGAGCTGCCGATAAAGAAACAAGTGTTTGCCAAACAAATTACCTTTTAATTGAGAATTTCTAGTCGAGAATAATAATGTCTACAATTGCAATTGTAGGGGGCGGTATCGGTGGTATCGTTGCTGCATTTACGTTAAAAAAAGCGCACCCTAAACATGATGTCGTCGTTATTGAAGCTAGCCCTAATCTTGGTGGTTTGCTTGGCGTCTCTCATCAAATAGGCGGTTTAAGCTTTGACATTGGAACCCACATTCCCGCTGAAACCATGATTGATGAATTAGATGAATGGTTGTTTGGCGCACTATATGAAGATGATGTTTGGCAAAAAATTACGCGGATTAGCGGGGGAAATTATTACGATGGTCAATTAGACGAAAACCATCATAATATATTAAGTCGTTCTACCTATGATGACCTCGATGACAACGTGAAACTTCCCGAAAAAGAGATTAATTGTGTAGATGATTATCTTTTCAGATTCGGCAAGTACCTTACTAACAATGTTTTCTTACCAAGCTTGGCAAAGTTTATTCCATGCGACGCAGAAAAGCTTGAACCAGAAGTTCAGCGATACTTTGCTTTAGATCGTTTATCCCAACATAGTGGCAGTACTTCCCCAAATACTCGTCTTGAAAATTCGCGAATACATCCTCAAGGAAAAAAAATACCTACCGCGTTCTACACCTCAAATGGTAAAGGCGTAAGTGATTGGATAGCGCATTTAAAAGTACAGTTAGAACAATTAGGGGTTAAATTTCTTCATGGGAAGAAGACCGTTGGGTTTGAGGTAGATAATCATAAAATTGAAAAGTTAAATTTCGACGATAGCTCAACTTTTACCTGTAATCAGGTGATTTGGTCTGCGCCTATTGAAACATTACTTCCTTTAGTCTCACAGCAAAGTAGTGAAAATTTTTCCAAATACTATCAACGTACTAAAATTAAGCTTTTTCATTTTGTGTTTGATATTCCTTATTTAACGTTGTGTCATTACGTAAATTGCTTTGATACCCACGTTGATCCCTATCGTGTCACTTTGTATGAGAATTTCTCGGGAAGGAACGATAAACAAAAATCGTACAGATGTACCGTTGAAGTTATTGGCGAGCGTGCACAAAACCCTAATCTTGATGAAGCTGACATTTTTCGCCAACTTGTAGAGATGGGAATAGTGTCAGCAGATACGAAAGTAATGAGTAGCCATGAAACTCAGGTGCTTAACGGTTTCCCAATCAAACATTTAGGCGCTTTATCTAACGCGCGCGAATTGTGTAGTGAAGTCACAGATATGTTTAAAAACATACATCTGGTGGGTTCGGCTGAGCCGAGTACTTTTTTCTCAAATGATGTCATGATTAGAACATTTACTTCATTACAAGCCAAACTGGAAGAAGGGAAAATAACGTGATCCCGCATAATGTCATCGACTTTTCTCATTCTGACAAGCGTGCGTTGCATGAAGTTGTCGACAGTGAGTTTTATACGATGGGTAAAGCAGTGTCTTTTTTCGAAGAAGCTTGTGCTCAGTATTTTGACAGACCCCATGCGCTAGCCGTATCTTCCGGATCAATGGCCTTGCGTTTAGCATTAATAGCGTCGGGTGTTAAATATGGTGATAACGTAATCGTACCAGCCTATTCCTGCAGCGCTATTTGCAATACCGTATTATCCCTTGGCGCGAACGTACTTCCTTGTGAAATAGAAGCCAATACTTGCAATATTGATGCTTCTCATGCCGCCTCTCTAGCTAATACCCACGACGTCGACGTTGTCATTGCTGTTAACACATTTGGGATCCCTGCCAATATTTCTGAATTAAGAGCCAACGGGCTAATTGTTATAGAAGATTGTTCACATGGCTTTGCGATTAATGATAACAATAGTCCTGCTATTAGAGGTGATATAGCGATTCAGTCATTTTATGCCACTAAGCTGTTTGGTGCTGCAGAGATGGGCGTATTGTTGCTTAATGACGAAGAGGTTTACGAGCAACTAAAGGCGCGCAGGGTAGGGTACTCTGAGGAGCCTGACGGTTTTTGCCTAAATATTAAGCCTGATGAATTTAATGCAGCATTAGCGTTAAGTAAGATAAATGTTGCTAACGAGCTATTAAAAAGCCGAAAGCGGTTAGCTAGTCGTTACCTCTGTAATAATTATCTGGCAACACATTGTGTGGGAAAACTTGGAAATAGGGTGTGGTATCGTTACGTAGTAGCAGTAAATAACGCTGATGAATTGATATTATCACTAGGATCTCAAGTGGAAATGGTGAAACCGGTAACAAATTGGGTTAACGATCTGTCGATATACCCCAACGCACAATTGGCTTTCAATAAAAACGTTTCCATCCCTTTATATCCTTCTTTATCTAGCGCATCGCAAGACGTTGTTATTAATTTAATGCAAAAACAGTTCGATAGAGGCATGTGTTAATGAACAAAAAAGTGGTGGTTTTCGCTCCTCACCCTGATGATGAAAGTTTAGGGTGTGGCGGTACACTCTTAAAGCACAAATCATTAGGGCATGAGGTGCACTGGTGTATTGTTACTGACATGAGTGCCAGCGATGCCTATACACAGGAACAAAAAAAGCAGAGGGTGAATACCGTAGAACAGGTTGCAAAGTTGTATGAATTTGACTCTGTTATTAACTTAGGCTTTCAGCCTGCTGGCCTAGACAATGTTCCGATGGGGCAGTTACTTAATGCGTTAAAAGATACGCTAGAGTCTATTAAGCCAGATACTTTATATTTACCCTATGCGTTTGATGTTCATAGTGATCATAAAGTCGTGTACCAAGCCATTATTTCAGTAACGAAAACATTCAGAGCGCCTTACGTTTCATCAATAATCTGTTATGAAACACTATCTGAAACCGATTATGGACTGAGCCCGCTAAATACGCAGTTTCAACCCAATATGTACGTAGATACGTCTGAGTACATCGAGCAAAAGCACCAAATTTTAAAATGTTATGAATCTGAGATGCAAACTCATCCTTTTCCCCGAAGCTTTAAGGCTGTAGAAGCGCTTGAGGTATTAAGAGGTTCACAAGCGTTTGTCGATGCAGCAGAAGCATTTGTAATCCTACGGCAGCGCTGGTAATGCTAAATATCGACGACGTTGAGTTATTCATCCACGTGGGGTATCCGAAAACAGCTACAACGTGGATGCAAACTCACGTGTATGAAGAGGTACCATCTTTATTACAGATAGGGAATAAATATAAATTGAGTGATTGGGGGCTGCATTTAGTGGCTGCGCATGATTTAGATTTTGATCCCCAATTGGTTGTACAACGTGTTTTAAAAATTGTTGCCCAATCGAAACAGAGAAAAGTGGTTATTTCTTGGGAGCACTTACTTGGCGATTCCGCTTTCAATTCCGATGGATTAGTGAGAATTGCAAGTCGCTTAAAGCAATGCTTCCCAAACGCGAAAGTTATTTTCTATATTAGAGAGCAGTTATCACTTATTAAGTCGCTTTACGCCCAATATGTTCAAGAAGGTGGAACTTGGAAATTAGAAGATTTTTTGTCGTTAGATTACCCCTATCGTGTTGGGTTTAATTTAGTTTATCTGGATTATTTTAAGGTAGCCTCGTTATATTGTGAGCTGTTTGGTCACAGCAACGTTTATATTCAGACTTATGAGCGGCTAAAGCAGGCTCCAGAAAATGAAACTGAGAGGTTATTTCAATGGATGCAAATAGCGTCGGATAGACCTTTTTCTGCGATATCTACTGAACATAAAAATGTGAGTTTATCTCGCCAAACACTCGGATTTTTACGACTTTTAAATTACATCATTCCAAGTCGGTTTAATTCATTAGGTCCTAAGCGGTTCACTCGCCAACCACGTTCAAGGTTTTATATTCGAAAATACCTTCAAGAGTATATTGACCCCTATATTATCAGGCGTATTTTCACCTCCTCTAATATACACATAGATAGTGAGACCCAGCGAGGAATACATACGCAATTTGCAAAATCAAATATGTTAATGCAAAGCCATTTTAATTTACCACTTGCACAGCAGGGTTACCCTTTACACGAAGAGAATATTAATGACTAAAACAGGAAAAACTTATGTAATTGCTGAAGCAGGGGTTAATCATAATGGTGATATTGCACTGGCAAAGCAGTTAATTGATGTGGCAGTAGAAGCAAAAGCTGATGCAGTCAAATTTCAAACATTTGATGCGAGTGCCTTGGTAACTAAAACAACGCCCAAAGCCAAGTACCAAGTTAAAAATACAGGGGTTGATGACGGTCAACACGCCATGTTAACCAAGCTTGAACTTTCAAATGAAGCGCATTTAGAACTATTTAAATACTGTAAACAAAAAGAAATAGCTTTTATGTCAACGGCCTTCGATGTGCAAAGCCTAGCATTTCTTTCGCAGTTTGATATGCCATTTATTAAAATACCTTCAGGTGAGATACGTAACGCACTGCTATTGTGGCACGCCGCAAGAGTGGGAAAACCATTAATAATATCTTCTGGAATGGCGACGCTAGGTGACATCGATTTTGCGCTAGCGTTTATTCAATACAGCCGAAGTAATACGACTCCACCTTCATCTGAACAAGAAATTATGCAATATCGTGCAACAGCATTAAATGCAGGTGAAAAGCTTAACGATGTCACTTTACTGCACTGTACAAGTGAATACCCAACTCCGTTACATCAAGCAAATTTGAATAGTATGGCTCAGCTTGCGGCAACATTTGATATTGACGTGGGGTTTAGTGATCATACTCTTTCTGTTGTCACCCCCTCTGCAGCAGTGGCTTTAGGCGCAGTCTGTATCGAAAAGCACTTTACATTGTCGCGCGAAATGGAAGGGCCTGATCACTTGTGCTCACTAGAGCCCAAAGAGCTCTGCGACATGATTTCAATGATAAGAGATACTGAGATGTCATTGGGGCGCACGGTTAAATTTCCTCAGCCTAACGAATTTGAAACACAAAAAATTGCCAGACAGAGAATAGTTGCTAAGCATGAAATTGGTGAAGGCGCTTTATTCACTGAAGAAAATCTTACCACTGCTAGAAGTCCAATAGGTATTTGTGCCAGTGAGTATTGGCGCTTTATTGGACAGACTGCGTCTCGAAACTATATTGCGATGGAACCGGTATGTCAGTTCAAAAGCCAATAGCTCTTATTGGAGCCGGTGGGCATGCTGGAGTATTGCTTGATATACTTTTACAGCAGAATTTCACCTGTGTTGCTGTCGTAGATAAAACGCCCAACGAAACGCTATGGAATGGATTTCCATTGATCAGTGAAAGGGATTTTTTATCCCGTTTTTCACCCAACGATGTAGATTTAGTTTTGGGCTTGGGTAGCTTGCCGAATAACCACTCTCGAAAATCGCTTTATGCATTTTTCAAAAAGTCTGGATTCAACTTCAAAACTCTCATCCACCCATTTTCCAGTGTTTCGCCCTCGGCGAGCCTTGGTGAAGGGATCCAAGTAATGGCCGGAGCAATAGTTCAAGCAAATGTTGTATGTGCCGATAACGTTATTATTAATACTCGAGCAAGTGTTGATCATGACGTTCATGTGTCTGCACACAGTCATATTGCCCCTAGTGCAACATTATGTGGTCAAGTGAAGGTAGGCGAACATGTGTATGTCGGCGCTTCTTCTACTTTAATTCAAGGTGTAAGCATTGGCCACGATTCGGTCATTGCCGCAGGTGCGGTAGTGGTCAATGATATTCAGCCTTTTTCGTGTGTAAAAGGGTGCCCTGCTAAACCTGATGAGTAACACGGCGGTGATGAGATGAATAAGAAATTTGATTGGAGAGATTTGTTAGTCCAGCCTAGTATATCGCTGGTGGATGCAGTCAAAAAGTTAGACCACGGTGCGAAACGTATCCTCGTTGTGGTAGATGAAAACAATGTCCTACTAGGAACGTTAACAGATGGTGATATTCGTCGAGCATTAATCAAGCAGATAGATCTCAACTCCCCTGTGTCAAATGTAATGAATACAAAACCACGTTTCGCAACAAAAGCGTGGAGCCGGTTAAGGCTGTTGTCTTTCATGGAAAGGACCGACCTACTTCAACTGCCTATTGTTGATGAAGAGCAGCATGTAGTTGGCATCTCCTTTCTTTATGAGCTATTAAAAAAACCTCGTATCGATAACCCTGTCTGCCTTATGGCAGGAGGCTTTGGTACCAGGCTCAAGCCGCTGACCGATACCTGCCCCAAACCTATGTTAAATGTAGGTGATAAACCTATATTAGAAATTATTTTAGAGCGTTTTGTCGAAGCAGGTTTTTGGAAATTTTATATTTCCACTCATTACATGGCTGATACTATTAAGGATTATTTTGGTGATGGCCATGAACGGGATATTCAGATTAGTTATATCGATGAAAAAGAGCCTCTGGGCACAGGCGGCGCTTTATCTTTATTGCCAGAAGAAGAAATCAATTTACCGCTCATATTAATGAACGGTGATCTACTCACTAATTTAGATTTTCTATCGCTATTAGCACACCACGAAACCTCTGAAGCAAGTATGACGATGTGCTTAAGAGGATATGAGCAGCAAGTGCCTTTTGGTGTGGTAAACACTAACAATGGCGCTGTAACTAATATTGTCGAGAAACCTACAAATCAGTATTTAGTTAACGCGGGAATATACGTAATTGAGCCTACTGTTATTAGTGCGCTTGATAAAGGGGTGAGAATAGATGTACCCACTATAGTCACCCAATTAATTGAGACTGATTCACAAGTCACTTATTACGAAATAAGTGAAGACTGGCTAGACATTGGCCGTCTAGGTGACTTTAAAAAGGCGCAACAGTTTGTGATGGAAGCTTTCAGTGAGTTGTAAACCATGTTATCTAGCCGTTATTCCTGCAAGAGCAGGGAGTAAGCGATTACCCGGTAAAAACCATCGCATTATTAACGGAAAACCACTAATTGCATGGACAATAGAGTCTGCCATCGCAGCTGATGTCGACTTAGATATAGTTGTTACTACTGATGATGCAAACGTTAGGAACGTAGTTCAGCAATATAATGAAAATGTAGCTTTAATCGACAGGCCATCAGTATTAGCATCAGATTCTGCCAGTTCAATGGATGTATTGTTTCATGCAATTGCAGAAGCAAGGTTATCTAACAAATCCTATCAAGGTGTGATTTTACTGCAACCTACTTCCCCTTTACGGACAAAAGAAGATATTGAGGGTGCTTTTCGTTTATTTGAAGAAAAAAATGCGACCGCAGTTGTGTCGGTAACTGAATGTGAACACTCTCCACTTTGGTCGAATACGTTAAATGATAATAAGAGCATGAGTGCGTTCATACGAGATGATGTCATTGGTGCTCGAAGCCAAGATTTACCTTCGTATTTTCGCTTAAATGGCGCAATTTATATTGCTAGCATGTTGACTATCGACACTGAAAAAACGTTTTTCAATATCCCAGATAGTTATGCTTATGTCATGGATCGTTCTCATTCGGTTGATATCGACGAAAAACTTGATTTTGAGTTTGCTGAATTTTTATTTAGTAAACGCGTTTAGGATAATTCATGCGCACACTTTTTATCGTCGATACACCGTCACAAGTCTACAACATCATAGATGCTATCGCGGTTTATAGGATAGATAATTACGATGTGATAATAAACGACTGCAATCGTGCCGATACTTATCAACAGCTACAAGCCAGGTTGGTAGAACTTAATCCAACACAGCTTTTCGAAGTGCCCCGCGTTGAAGGTAAAATATCCGATCGCATAGAAGCCTATGGCAAGTTTATTAAAACCTTTATCCAAACCGGCTACAAGAACGTTTTTTTCAGTGCAATACGCCAGCAATGGCAACGCGATATAGTCTGTACTTTACAAGCAGAAAATACGGTTCTCATGGATGATGGCAACGCCACCGTTATATTTTATGAATACCTGTTTACGCATCGAAAGTTTTTCGATTTCCCCTATGATTCTGATGATGATAGGCGACAATTAGCGCTTCAAACTAGGAAGAAGTTAGGCATTGAGACAAAAGAGTTACCCAGCCTGTCACTATTTACTATGTTTAATTTGGCATCGCTTCCGTGGCTTTCTGTTGTTAAAAACCCGCTTTTGCACCTTCAAAGAACCCATAAAAAACTAAATCAAAATCAGGCTTTCATTTTAGGCGTCGGCGCCGTTACTGTCGGTTACATTACACTTGAAAAATACGTAGCATTGATAGCCAGAACTGCAGAAGAATTTCCTGGGAAGTCGATAATCTATGTGCCTCATCGGATCGAAAGTGACTTACTGTTGAGTAAGGTTGAAGCATTGGGGATTGCTGTCAAGCGCTTCAATAAGCCAATAGAAAATGAACTGGCAGAGAGGGAAGAGGTGCCTGCGACTATAGTGAGTTATCATACGACCGCTCTCTTTACGTGTGCTCGGATGTTTCCCCATATAGATGTTGTGTGCGTTCAACCATTCATGACCACGTGGGAAGACGCTGCCGACTCACACGTTTGGAATTTTACTGCGTGTAATAACCTTCAAGGGTTGGAGACAGTGTATAAATATATTGATAAAGAACCAAGTATTAGAACTATTAAGCTTGCTGATTCAATCAGGTAACAATGAGCAATAATTGCTCCTCATTCTCGTACATAAGAAGAGATTAAAAAGGCAGATTGTTGAGTTTTAATATTAAACTTTTTCTTAAGGCTTTTTTGTTCAGGTAATGTAAACGGACCATGCACGCTGAGGCACAGAAGCATACTGTTCACGTCTTCTACTACTTCCCCCGCAATAAAATCACTGTCACTAACCAAGGTGTTACCACGTAATTTCAGATAATCCTGCTTGTCATATTGAAAATAAATAATTGGTTTGTCTGCTAATAAAAAATCATACGCGATTGATGAATAGTCAGTAATTAAGGTTTCTGCATCTGCCAGCCAAGGATATATATTCTTTCCACTGGGGTATAAATAAAGGTGAGGGTGCGAAGGCAGGGCTTGCACATTTTCACTATCAGGCAGCGCCATGGCATCGCCAAATTGCCTTGAAATAAAAGGGTGAAATTTTAAAACAAAAGAGCGTTTATTTTTTTCGCACCATTCGTTTATCTTATCCAAATCTAATGGGTAATCGTTATCTCCCCAATCGCGGTAAGTGGGGGCATAAACAATAATACTGCCTGTGGTGTTTTGAATATGCGTCAATGTGCTAAGCGGCTCGGCGTTGATCCAGTCTCGTTCTTGAGGTAATTGACTAAAAACGTCATTTCGAGGGTAGCCGTAATCTAAATAGCGTTTGGCCCTAAAAATAGTGGGAAAGACGTGTTCGTTAAACCATGATGAACTAGATATGAAAGCATCATCACAAATGTCAGGGTAATGAATATTTCCGCTCAACGCTTTATAAGGTAACCCGTGCCATAGCTGTATGACAGGAATAAACCTTCTAAAAAGGGTGAAGGTATTGCCGGTGAACTCATGGTCTACCACCATTTTTTTAGCCCGCACCATGTGCCATAGCCCCTGAAGCGAAAACAAGCGTAATAGATGGTTGTCGGCATCCAGCATGGTTAAATCTTGCTTGATGTCTCTGCCTATCAACCAAGGTTCATCAGGGTGTTGTCTACGGTGTTGTCGGTATGCTAACAGCATGTTGGTATCGAAAAATTGTTCCGCGTAGTACACATAGCCCCGTTGAGGAACCATGCTTCTCAATACCTTGATGATGAATGAGAATAACGTAAACCGTAATGACTTAAATTTTTCGCTTATAGGCGTTTTGTACGGTCGAATTGTCGAGCGAAGGTTCGTGCCACCCTTTGGGGATGGGTTTGGAGCTTGAGCTGTGGCGACGCTCTCGCTTTCAACCGAGGTATAAAGCTGATTTGGGCTAAACCCTCTTGCTATAAGCCCTTTGGCGACACTGTGTGTGTAAGGGCCGCTACAAAGAATAACCATGGCATCAGGTTTTGATTGAGCGTGCGAGTTTATAATTCCATCTGCCTGCTTTAAATTGTCAGCAAGCCCGCAGACATTAAACCCTTCAGCCGTTAGTGCACTCGCAAGCGCCCTTCCTGCTGGGTTGGCTGGCGCTACGTATACTGGTTGTGAGGTATTAAAATTACTCTGCATAGTAATGCGCTCTCGTTAAGCTTTCGCCAATGCCAATGCCAATGCCAATGCCAATGCGTGGCCAATCCGTATCTAGTGCGTGGCTACGTTTTATAATTTATAAAGAATAAATAATAAAACGTAGCCATGACGTTGACTGCCAAAGTAAAAATTTAAGCCAAATATTCAAGCAGTGCTGCCAGCATCAACAGTTATGGTTGTACCCGTAATTGATTTTGCGCTATCACTTAATAAATATAATACCGCCCCCGCCGCATCTTCAGGCGTAGCAAGTGTGCCAAGGGGGCTACGGCGTTTCACCGCTTCAAGCTTGTCGCCAGTAAGGCTATCTGTCATGTCAGTTTGCATGTAGCCAGGGGCTACGCAATTCACCGTTATACCGGCTTTGCCGACTTCCCGAGCAAGGGAACGGGTAAATCCTTCAAGCGCCGCTTTACTGGCGGCGTAAACGCTCAAACCATTAAACCCTGTATTGGCAATAATCGAGGAAATGTTGATTATTCGTCCTGTGCGGTTAAGTAACATGGCGCGAGACAAATATTTGGTCAGTAAAATGGGCGCTTGAACATTCACATTCAGCAGTGTGTTTATCTCGCTATTATGCATAGTGGCCAATACACCATCGAACCCTACGGCGGCATTGTTAATAAGCGCGTAAGGTCTACCGTGTATTTTCACTATTGATTTAGTCAGTTCGTGAAGTGATTCAAGGTTCCCTAAATCAAATGGAATATGGCTAACATTATTGCTGCTACACAATGCATCAAGGGCGGCACTACTTGCCCGTGAAATTGCCACCACTTGGTAGTTATCGGCTGCCAGCAGGTGGCATATTGCAAGGCCTAACCCGCGACTCGCGCCCGTCACAATCACTAGTTTCTTATTTGATGTTGGCTGCTGCATATATTTACTCTGTAGACGCTTGCTGTGCTCTGCCTATCTTGCCTGTGGCGTTGATGGCTATGCTATCAGTAACGTTAATTTTTGTAGGTATTTCGAATCGGTCAAGATGCTTTTTGCAATGTAGCAATAACGCAATCGCGGGTTTTGTCTCAGTGTCTTTACTAGTACAAAGCACAACATCGGCCACAACGAGTTGCCCCATGATGCTACTATGCTTTGCATAGACTCGAGCTTGTGACACTAATGGCGATTGTAATAGCACTTGTTCTACATGTTCGGGGTGCACTTTTTGCCCACCGACGTTAATGGCACCATTTGCTCTGCCTTTAAAGTAAACACGATTGTCTTTAATTATTACTACATCATTTGTGTTTACGTAGCCTTGTGAATCGACCTCTACAATGGTGTTATTTATCTTGTTTAATTTAGTGTTTTGCGCTGCGTTAGCCTTGATCCAAAGTACATTTTCGCTATCCACTTTTAAGCTATTACCATTCACTCCCGAAGTTAGCCATCGTTTTGGGAAACCAGGCTGACCGTCGGTAACCGCAAAGCCTACACCAGCTTCAGTAGATGCATATACATGCATAATTTTTGCGTTCGAAAATTGGCTTGCCAATAGGGCCATCAACGGGGCATCGGTAATTTCTCCCCCAAGAGTTATCTTCTCGATAGTGAAAGTAGGCGAGCTATCTGAAAAAGCGCCGCTTAATAAAAATTGACGCCAGAGGGTGGGGGTGGCGGAAATCGCATTTACTTTTTCGCGCCTAATGATATCTACTTTTTGGGCGGTATCTGCGGTGGTGCAATCTACTAACGTGGCGCCATTGAGCAGGCTTTGTAAGATTACTTGCAGGCCTGCATAGCGAAAGGGTTGGTAGCATAATGCCCAGCGGGTTTGCTGATGTTGCCGTCCGTGTTTAATAGCGCGGCATAAACTAGAGCTAGTATGAGCAATCCATTTGGGCGTACCTGTCGTGCCAGACGTGGCTAAGTGCCACACGGTTGCAGCTGGTTTTATGTGTGTGTTATCTACCGTGTTTGTGCTGCTGTTATATGCGTTGCTTGTATTAGGGAGGGCAAGCGGGGCTTCAGGTTGTAGATATAAATTTTCCACCACGCCTTCATAGGCTAGCAAATAGGTTACAAAGGTGGTTAGATCATCAAAAGTAAGTACCGCCTGGCAAGGCAAATTTCCCTTAGCGCGTAATGCTTTGGCTTTGGCAATTAGGGTTTCGTAAGTGGTGTATTGAATAGCTTGAGCGTTATCATTAACACTACTCTCTGCCCTTGTATTGTGAACAAGGGCAATACCTGTAAATTTTGAAACCTGCTCGAGCAGCGATAACACCCTGTTAGCCCTTTAATGCACTTGCATAAAGCGTGGTGAATTCTCCAAAAGTACGTGGGTATACGGCTAGTTGCATCTCGCTGAAAGGGTCAATACCTAAGTCTTCTTCAAGCTGCGCCACTAACATGGCAAACCCCAGTGAATCTAAACCGCTTTGAAGCAGTACGGTTTCATCATTAATGGTGTCGATGAGCGTACAATCTGCAATGACAGCTACATTGGACATAGTATCTAAAATAGTTTGCGCTAACTCAGTTCTGTTTAAATCGCTCATTAGTCTCGTTCATTATTGATGGTTTAAGGTTTAGCAAAATGTATATATTGTGCGGCTGCGCCAATTTGTTTTGGTAGCATTGAAAGCACTTTTTCCCGTTTTAAAAGCCACTGCTTTTGATGGTATAAAAAGCGCTTTACCGTAACAATAGTGCCGTCTGTTTTTTCGTCTGTTCGATCTTCAAGTGCATCGTATTGAAACAACTTGTGCATTTTGAGCACTGATTGGTTGAACGACAGCACCTCAGCATACAATGTCGCTGCATTTTTACCGATAAATGCGTAATCAAGTGCGGCAATTTCCAATAATAACCCTGACCCCGGCCACACATTGTCCTCACCTATATAACACCCCCATTCCAAGCAGGGTGTTGTCAGTTCATGAGGGTTCTCAATGGCGTCAACTAGGGTGAAATTTAATACTCCAACAGGGCGCTCGTTTTGCAAAAACACAAAGAACTGCTTCTTTGAATCATTTTTAAGTGTTTCAAACCAGCTAAGGTGCTGTTGCCAGCTTATCTCATTGGTCGAATGCATGTTTGCGCGTATATGCGGTAAATTACGCCACCTAAGCACCGTTTCAAGGTGTGTGTCGTTTAAAGGTATAAATTGGCTATTAGGTGACATTTTAGCTTTTGTGCTAGTTGTTTTCGCATTAGCTACTACTGGAATATGTGTCATGGGATTAAATAAGATCCCAGCTCATAGGGGTGCCTTTTGTCACATCGCATTTGACAGGCTTTCCTAACAACATGGGCAAATTTTTCACAGGTAAACCAAGACCAGGTCTAATTGAGCGCAAGTTTGTTGGCGTTAAAATATCACCCGCCTTCAAATCGTTAGCGATATAAAGCGAACGCCTGTGTACCCGTGAATTAATCTCGGCCTCGGTACAGCCATAATTGACTTCGCCCACTGCAATACGTGCGCGCTGACTTTCTTCTACTAGCTGTTTAAATTCTTTAGGTTCTAAAGAAAATGCTGCGTCCACACCGCCTGCATTTCTATCTATAACAAAATGTTTTTCAATAACACTTGCACCGAGTGCGGCAGCGGCAATAGCTACCCCTATGCCTGTAGTGTGATCAGATAATCCCACATGGCATCCAAACATGGCTTTTAAATGGGGCAAGGTCAGTAAGTTAGCGTTTACTGGGTCGGCAGGGTATTGGCTAGTGCATTTAAGTAGCACGTAATTTTCACAGCCGTTGTCACGTAACACATCTACCGCTTCTGAAATTTCTGTCAAACTCGCCATACCGGTAGACACAATAACGGGTTTGCCCGTTTTAGCCACGGCAGCAATAAGCGCGTGGTCGGTATTTTCAAATGAGGCTATTTTATAACAAGGTACGTCTAGGCTTTCCAGAAATGCGACTGAAGTGAGATCGAATGGCGTACTAAAGGCAACCATGCCTTTTGCTTTAGCGCGTTCAAAAATAGCGTTATGCCACTCCCATGGTGTAAAGGCTTTTTCATATAACTGATATAAAGACGAACCGTGCCACAGGCTACTCTCATCATCAATATAGAACTCGCCAGTAGCAATATCTAATGTCATGGTATCAGCAGTGTAAGTCTGTAACTTTAACGCATGAACACCAGCCTTGGCGGCAGCGTCTACCATGGCCAATGCAACATCAAGGTCTTGGTTATGGTTACCGGATAATTCTGCAATAATAAAAGGGGGCTGAGTGTCACCAATAGTATGATGACCAATTGAAAATGTATCCACGTTAGCCTTCCTCTCTTAATATTTTTCTGTTTAACACTGTATTGCCTTTTATCTTGTTCATCTGCGCGACTATGACGTCAACCACTGCAACAGCGCCGCCATCTATTGGAACGAGCTTAGAGGCGATTTGAGACATGTGTTGTCGAGCGGTTGCGTCATTCAATAACGCAAAGGCAGAATGCGCAATGGCGTCCTGCGTAACTGTTTCGCTTTCACCAAGCCAGTTGCAGGCTCCCAATTCTGACAGATATTGTGTTGTCGCGACTTGGTTGGCGGCAAGTGTTATAACAATGCTAGGCAGAGCCGAAACACAGCGCTCCCAATGCATACTTCCACCTGCGCCAATCATTATTGTCGCGTGCTGCATAAGCACTGCCATTTGTGTGGTATCTACGTGCAATGTCATAGTAGGAAACTGCGCCACCTTGGTAACAATTTGGGCGTAATCCACATGTTGGCTACCAATCACAACATCAACGTCAAAAAGTGAAGCGTCCAGCTTACTTATCGCTGATAAGGTTTTATCGGTTACATTCTCGGGATCTGTACCCCCAAAGCAAACTAGAATACGTTTTCTTTTTTCTTTCTCGTTGGTTTCAAGTGCGATGTTGGGTATGTGGTTTAGGTTTCCTTTTGCGGTTCTTTTAGGGGAAGCCGCGTAGAACTCTTCTCGCAATAACGTGTACTGTGGCCCCAAAAGCGTGATGCAATCTTTCGGAACAAGACTTTCATATCGTGAAGTGCTATTTGGCAGCAAGTTGCCATCTAAAAGCAGATCGCAGTGGTGTTTTCTATTGGCAAGATCATCAATCACCATCACACCCGAAACTTTCTTGTATAAACGTGTTTCGTAGTGAGCGTCTAAGCTATAGTGGTCGATAATAATCAGGTCAGTTTCAGGCGACATTACCGCTAATGTATTCGCCGCGTGTTGCGCCGGGTCGTTGTCTATATCAGCAATAACATGTACATCGTACCCAGAAGCTTTTATCTTGGATGAAAGCGCAGCCCCGCTGTGACTGACAATAAATTCGCAATACGCACCGTTACGCAGTGCTCGAGCCAAGGTAAGGCACCGCATAACGTGGCCAGCACCAATAGCGATGGAAGCATCAACGCGGAAAGCGACTTTTAACATTCACCCATCTCTTTAAGTACTTTGTACAACACTTCTGCACGCTTCCAATCTTCGGGTGTATCGATATCTTGAACAAGGTGTGATGGGAGTTTAATCATGCGAGATTGAGGAGAAAATACCCGCTTAGTTTTATCTAGCCATGTATTGGCATAAGCAACGTATAGCTGCCCAGCATCATGAAAGGTGTCGGGTAAATCTTGCGAGCGTTTACCAATCGTTTCAGGATTAAATGGCATTACTTCACCATATTCAGATTGCAATAGTGCTCGTTGAATAGGGAAAGAGAATTGATTTACCGTAAAGACAAACTCAGCATTATCTTGCTGAAGCCGGTGAACAGCATCATCCATTAGCGACCCACTTAAAAAAGGTGCGGTAGCATACAAGCACGCACAAACATTAACATCCCACCCCAGAGCGACTAACGATTCTAGCGCACTGCGAATTACCGGCGTAGTACCTGTCTTGTCGTCTGCCAGTGATACCTCTCTTAAGAAAGGAACTTCTGCGCCATATTGAATGGCAATATCGGCAATTTCCCTATCGTCAGTGGACACCACGACTTTATCAATAGCAATACTGCTAAGTGCGGCTTCTATTGAGTAGGCAATAATAGGCTTACCCCGAAATAACTTAATATTCTTTCGAGGAATGCGCTTACTTCCGCCTCGGGCTGGAATAATGGCTATATTCATGAGTAACGTGCTCTATACCTTTGCTTTCATTACGGCTTCATTTTTTGTACTCGCGGCACTTATCAAGCGACGAGTAAGCGTGCTTCTTTTACTTTATCGGCCACAAATGAAATTTGTGAAGGCGTAAGATCTGGAAATAGTGGAAGGGTAACTGCTTGTGTGTAGTAGGTTTCGGCATTCGGGCAATAACCCTTTTTGAAGCCTAAAGCTTGATAGTAAGGCTGAAGATAAATCGGAATATAATGAACATGCCCTACAATACCTTGTTCGCGCAAGAACGTTATAGCCTGGCGATGCTGAGTGTCATCAATGCCAATGAACCGAACCACATAGAGGTGAAAACTACTATAGCTGTTTTCGTCGACGACTAACGGTGCTATCTCGACTTGGCTATCGGCCAGCAGCTCGTGCATTTCAAAAAATAACTGGTTGTAACGCTCAGCATGTTGATTACGCTTTTCTACAAATTGGGGCAATTTAGCAAGTTGGCTTAAACCTAGTGCTGCTTCTACATCGTTCATGCGGTAGTTAAAGCCCAACAAGTGCTGCTGATAATACCAAGGACCGTGGGAAGGTTCGGTTAGTAAAGCGGGATCGGAAGATACACCATGACTTCTTTGAAGTGCCATTTGGTTGTGCAGTTCTTCGCTATTGGTAAGCGCCATACCACCTTCCATCGTGGTAATGATTTTAACGGGGTGAAAACTAAAAATACAAATATCTGAAAACTCGCAGCTACCTACGTTTTTGTCGTTGTAACGAGCGCCTACCGCATGTGAAGCATCTTCGATTATTCGAAATTGATACCGTGTTGCAAGTTTCGCAAGTTCAGCCATGTCGCAGGACTGCCCTGCAAAATGAACGGGTATCAGTACTTTAGGTAGCGCGTTGTCGCGTTCTGCCGCTTCAAGTTTTTCAGCAAGGGCGCGCATGCACATATTGCCGGTGGAGAAATCAATATCCACGAAATCCACATCTGCGCCACAGTAAAGGGCGCAGTTTGCTGATGCCACAAAAGAGTTTGGTGATGTCCATACACAATCACCTAAACCCACATTGAGTGCCAAGCAGGCAAGGTGTAATGCGGAAGTGGCGCTGTTGGTTGCTACAGCATGATTGGCATTGCAATAACTGGCCATCGATTGTTCAAACTTAGGTACAGCGGGGCCCTGTGTAAGCCAATCCGATTTTAGGGCTGACACTACTGCCTCAATATCATCGTCATCTAAATGCTGACGACCATAAGGGATCATGCCTCAGACTCCTCGTTAAACTGAATTATTTCATCAACAGTTAAAAACGAAGGGTTTGTATCTGATATATATTCGAAACCTTCCGCTACTGGCTTACCTTTTTCATCAAGGGCATTGCTAGTAAAATTGTTGCTGCGGTGAAAGAATTTAATGGCCGGCGCAATCACGAAATGATCGTCAAATTCGTAAGTGTGAAACGCCATATCGCCGGGGCACATCATTTCGTGTAGCTTTTCACCTGGTCGTATACCAATAATCTTTATAGGTAAGTTAGGTGCCATCGCTTTTGCTAATTCGGTAATGCGAATAGAGGGGATTTTAGGAACAAAAATCTCTCCGCCAAGCATACGCGCAAAGTTTTTCAATACAAAATCTACGCCTTGCTGAAGCGTGATCCAGAATCGCGTCATATCTTGATGCGTAATAGGTATATGGTCGTTACCTTCATCAATTAATTTATTGAAAAAAGGCACCACTGAGCCTCTAGATCCCACAACGTTACCGTAGCGTACCACTGAGAATCGAGGTTTCTTACCGCCAACCATATTATTAGCAGCTACAAATAATTTATCTGAAGCGAGTTTTGTTGCACCGTATAGATTGACAGGATTAGCCGCTTTGTCAGTGGATAATGCAATGACTTTACTCACACCGTTATCGATGGCGGCGTTAATCACATTTTCAGCGCCATCTATATTGGTGCGTATACACTCGGTTGGGTTGTACTCTGCAGCAGGCACTTGCTTCATAGCAGCGGCATGGATAACATAATCAACACCTTGCATAGCACGGGTTAACCGGTCTTTATCACGAACATCACCAATGAAATATCGCATACAAGAGGCGTTAAATTTCTGTTGCATTTCGTATTGCTTGAGTTCATCACGAGAGTAGATGATTAAGCGCTTAGGTTTGTAACGAGACAACAAGGTTTCTGTATATTTGTGTCCAAAAGACCCAGTACCACCTGTTATCAGTATTGATTTACCGTCGAACATGTCTCGCTCGCTATTTTTATCATTATGAAAATAAATATATCATGTGTCGGCGCGAATGCCATAAACCATTAGTTTTTAACAGTTCCTATTCGCTATATTTCGCTTTTAAATACAAATTTAGCACGCCAATCTATATATGAGTATGTCAATGTATACTTATTAATGATGAAGTGGGGTACTTGAGTATCGTAAAATGCTGTATAATTACTGAACTAATTACCGTAATTATCACTTAACCGGAGGTTAATATGTTGAAAGTTGATTCTGACATAGGCAGTTCGCTTCTTCAGCAAGTACAAGAAAAGCAAAATACGCTTTTGGAAAAACTTGCGTCCGGCAAAGAAATTAATAGCGCTTCAGACGGCGCAGCGGCCCAACAAATTATTGACCGTTTAACCTCTGAGGTTGAAGGCAATCGTCAGGCTGTTAATAACGTTTATGATGGCATTTCGTTAGCCCAAGTCGCTGAAGGCGGGTTAAGTAACATCAATGATGATGTTAACCGTATACGTGAACTTACCATTCAGTCAGGTAATGGCGTTTTAAGCGACGGCGACCGTCAAGCACTGCAATCTGAAATATCACAGCTTCAAGAGAACATCAGCTTTACCATTGAACAAACCAATTTTGCAGGTAAACCCTTGTTGTCAGACAACGGCGCGCTAAGTTTTCAAGTTGGGGCGAATGGTGGCAATTCAGTTGATGTTAAAACCCAAGATATTGGCAGCCAACTATCAGATGTTCTTTCTATCGATTTAACCTCTGGTAGTAGTGTTGATGATGCGTTAAGTGCCACTGACGAAGCGATAGAAATTTTGGGTGGCGCACGTGGGGATTTGGGCGCTACGCAAAATAGTTTGGCTAGTACTGCTCGAAATTTAACCCAATCCAATGTGAACACCGCAGAAGCACGTAGTCGAATTCAAGATTTAGATTACGCTCAAGCAAGCTCTCAACAAGCGGCAAATGATGTGCAAGGACAAGCGGCTTTAACGGTTCAAGCCCAAGCGAATCAGCAGCAAGGGCAGGTTTTGGCGTTGCTCAGTTAAACATTAAATTTGAGTGAGTTATTCGAAAGAAGCAGGGAATCCTGCTTTTTTTATTGCTACATTTCCGAAAACACCAGTTGCGCTGCGATCTTTTGTCGTTACAATTTACAAATGCGCTAAACTGTAAATAATAACAAAGCGTTCTCGGGGATTTGATGAAGGATATTTTGCTGGTTAGTGATAGCCAGGAACTAATTCATAGCTTAGAAACCATAGTCACCTTTTTGGGAGAGTCGTGTCAGTCACGAGGGCTTTCTGACTGTGAAAGTTACCTGAAAGAAAAGGGCGCAGATGCGGTACTTATTGAGTACGCGTCACCGTCAGTGGTGAATTCACTGGTTGCTCGTTTTCCACACATACCATTCGTTGCCATTTTACATTCAAATGGCGAAGTGGCCGCGTCGTGCAATTTAGTCAGCGTGATCACCTTACCGCTTACTTACCCAGTACTAACGCAATCAATTCACCGATGCCAAGAATACAGCCGCAGAAAGCCGGGTAAAACCCGCGCTGGTGGGTCTAAAACTCGCCTGTTTAGAAGTTTGGTTGGTAAAAGCGACGAAATTCAGATTGTGCGTAGGTTGGTAGAGCAAGTGGCTCCAACAGAGGCAACAGTGCTAATTTTGGGGGAGTCTGGTACAGGTAAGGAAGTGGTAGCACGTAATGTACATTTCTTGTCAGAACGTAAAGATGGCCCCTTTATTCCTGTTAACTGCGGTGCTATTCCCGGCGAGCTTCTTGAAAGTGAACTATTTGGTCACGAAAAAGGCGCGTTTACTGGAGCTATAAGTGCGCGAAAAGGCCGTTTTGAATTAGCCGAGGGTGGAACATTATTTCTAGATGAAATTGGCGACATGCCGTTGCAGATGCAAGTCAAACTGCTGCGGGTACTGCAAGAGCGTATTTACGAGCGAGTGGGTGGTAGTAAGCCTCAACAATGCAATGTTCGTATTATTGCGGCTACCCATCGTCATCTAGAAACTATGATCAAAGAAGATAAGTTTCGTGAAGATCTCTACTACCGCTTAAATGTGTTCCCTATTGATAGCCCTGCATTACGTCAACGCAAAGACGACATCCCGTTACTGCTGCAAGAACTCAACAGCCGTATTCAAGGGGATGGTGTAGATAGTGTGAGGTTCACTGAACGCGCAATAGAATCGTTAATGGAACATAATTGGGCGGGTAATGTTCGTGAACTCTCAAATTTAGTTGAGCGCCTGAGTATACTTTATCCCGGTCAAATCGTTGATGTGGCCGACCTTCCAGAGAAATACCAGTACGGTGAAATTCACGCGTACGAACCAGATTACCCCGAAGAGTTGCTAGAGCGAGACGCGTTTAATGCGCTTTTCGCAGAATCAGCTTCGCAAGACCCGTACGATGAACCAGAAGAAGAGTCTGACTTGCCGGTTTCTTCCTCACTTCCTGAAGAAGGGGTTAATCTAAAAGAGTATCTTTCTGAGCTTGAGATCACCCTTATTCGCCAAGCCTTAGAACAACAAGAGTGGGTCGTTGCTCGCGCTGCTGATAAGCTCGGAATGCGTAGAACTACCCTTGTTGAGAAAATGCGTAAGTACGATATTCAGCGTATGGAAGAAGTTTAACGTCAATTACCTGACGTTAAACTTCTGCCTTAAATTATCGTAACTATCTGATAAATATCATCTAAAAAATTGGCATGCCTTCTGCTATATAAAATCATATACACAAACCGTCTTTAAATTGACGAGAGCCATATGATTTTTGATAGCACACACGACAGCAGTACTTCATCTTCTGAACAATTCACTTCATCTTATGATGTGCCTAGTGTCGAGCATGCGCTTGAGGCTGCAACACCGTCGTATGTGAGTGAAGCAGAAGTCAGTTCACTTCGTCGCCAAGCTAGTCGTTTGGAGAACTTGCTTCAGGTCATGCCAGCTGGCGTCATCGTTATTGACGGCAAAGGGGTTGTGCGTCAAGCCAATGACTTAGCTAAGGCATTGCTGGGTGAGCCGTTAGAAGAACAAATATGGCGTAGCATCATTGCTCGCTCATTTAACCCTCGTGCAGACGATGGTCATGAAGTGTCATTGGTAGATGGTCGTCGCGTTAAACTTTCTATAACGCCACTTGAAGACGAGCCAGGGCAGCTAATTGTTATTACCGATTTGACGGAAACACGTCGGCTCCAAGCCAGTGTCAGCCATATGCAGCGTTTATCTTCGTTAGGCAAAATGGTGGCATCGCTTGCACATCAGATTCGCACGCCTTTATCCGCCGCTATGCTTTATGCCTCTAATTTAACGCGAAAAGATTTACCCCAGCATGCATCTGAGCAATTTGCTCGAAAGATGACAGACAGACTGAAAGAGTTAGAAAGCCAAGTTAATGACATGCTGTTGTTCGCCAAGTCTGGTGAACAACAAGTTGTGAATACCTTGTCGCTTGCCAGCTTGCGAGAAGCCATTGAGCCGAATGCGCAAACCATCACTGCGCAGCAAGCACAAAAAATTGCTTTTCATGGCTTCGATTCAACGGATGCACTTATCACTGGGAATCTCACCGCGTTGCAAGGTGCTGTGCTGAACCTTATTCAAAATGCGAGTCAAGTTACGCCTAAGGGCTACACGGTTTCAGTTAATGCAGTAGTGCATGAAGATAAGGTGCTACTTTGCGTTAATGATAAGGGACCAGGTGTACCCAATACCCTAATCAATAAAATATTCGAGCCGTTCTTTACCACCAAAACTCATGGTACAGGGCTGGGGTTAGCCGTGGTGAAATCGGTAGCTAAAGCACATAACGGTTCGCTTAGCGTGGTAAATCTTAATGAAGGAGGTGCTTGCTTTACGCTTGCATTGCCTTGTAACACTCAGGCTATCGGGCAACACAATAAGCCTCACTCAAATGTCGCTTAATTGCTAGGAGAATTAGAAATGTCTAAAACAACTATTCTTATCGTGGAAGACGATGCTGGATTACGCGAAGCGTTGTACGACACCTTATTACTAGGCGATTACGATGTTGTAGATGCCGACTGTGCCGAGGCTGCGTTAATGGTATTAGCGGGTCGAAAGATAGATCTTGTGGTAAGTGATATCCAAATGGGTGAAATGAGTGGCCTTGCTTTATTAAAAAGCATTAAGGCGAAATACCCTCAACTTCCGGTGTTATTAATGACAGCGTACGCCACCATCGATGATGCCGTGCAGGCCATGCGAGATGGGGCTACTGATTATCTGTCCAAACCATTCGCGCCTGAAGTGCTACTTAATCTTGTTGGACGCTATGCGCCTGCACAAAAAGTCGAATCTTGCACGCCTATCGTGGCTGACCCTTCTAGTTTAAAATTACTCGAATTATCAAGAAAAGTGGCGAAGTCAGAAGCGACCGTGATGGTGCTTGGGCCAAGTGGTTCTGGTAAGGAAGTACTTTCCCGCTATATACACGACCAGTCTTCTCGCGCAGATGCACCTTTTGTGGCAATCAACTGCGCAGCTATTCCTGAAAATATGCTTGAAGCGACATTGTTTGGTTATGAAAAAGGCGCGTTTACCGGCGCTATTCAAGCTTGCCCAGGTAAGTTTGAACAAGCCCAAGGTGGTACACTGCTATTAGATGAAATTACTGAAATGGATTTAGCACTTCAGGCAAAGCTACTTCGTGTTATTCAAGAGCGTGAAGTAGAGCGGCTTGGTGGACGTAAAACGATTAAATTAGATGTACGGGTTATTGCAACCAGTAACCGAGATTTACGTAAAGCGGTAGAGCTTGGAAACTTTCGAGAAGATTTATATTACCGCCTAAATGTTTTCCCTATCACATGGCGCCCGCTCGCAGAGCGTCCAGGTGATATTGTACCGTTAGCGGAACACCTTATTAATCGTCACACAAGTGTGCAAGGCCTAGGCAATGTACGTCTCAGTGCAGCTGCACGAAACAAATTGGCGCAATATACATGGCCAGGTAACGTGCGAGAGCTTGAAAACGTTATTCAGCGGGCACTTATACTGTGTGAAGACGGCAGTATAGAGTCTGGTGACTTAATGATTGATATGGCTGTGCATGACGAGATGGCAGTAAAGCAGGACGAGCCCGAAGATAATAGTCGTTTAGGCTCAGAGCTTCGCCAGCAGGAGCATCAAATCATTCTTGATACACTTACTCTATGTAATGGTAAGCGTAAAGATGTGGCGGAAAAATTGGGTATCAGCCCTCGAACCTTACGCTATAAGTTAGCCAGAATGCGTGAAGACGGGATTGAATTACCGGCCTAACATCTCAAACTAGTTTGATAATGAGGGGCGATTAGCCCCTTATTTTTAACGCTTTAGCTGCTGTGCTTTTAGTATTGTACTTGCAGTTGTGCTTGTATTTATACTGGCTTGGACTGGGCGTCACGGCAACGTGCGAGACCTTCTGCGCTGCCACCGAGCATTTTTGCATCGCGTATTTACATAATCTTACGTCCATTCACTTTCTTGACGCTATTCTCCCCTCTCTGTCATAAAATTGGCAATTCCCTTGAAAAACCACATAACTCATTGTTTTTAAATTGATTTCAGATGGTTTTTAAAGTTGGCTTGCCGCTTGCTTATAGTTAAGCATAAGTAATTAAAGCGCATTGTCGTTAAGCGGCAATTCCCCACCGACATTCGAAGGAGTGGTTATGGACGTTAAAGCCAATAATTTGTACCAAGAAATGCAAAGCATGATTGGGCAAACTCGTATGCCTGCAAACGAACTTCAACCATCAAACGAGATTAATCCCTCGGCCAACGAGTTCTCTACCATGCTTAAGCAAGCGGTAGATGGGGTTAATGGCATGCAATTAGAATCTAAAGATTTACAGCAGCGGTTTGAAATGGGTGATAAGTCACTAAGCCTTGCCGAAGTTATGCTAACTAAAGAAAAAGCAGGCATAGCTTTTGAGGCCACAGTGCAAGTACGTAACAAGGTACTTGAAGCGTATAAAACCATTATGAACATGCCGGTGTAGTTGGAGTAAGTCATGGCTGAAGCAACAGGCACAAATTTGACCGTTAACGACCCATCTATGGGTAACGATAGCGAGCCTGAGAATAAATCAGGATTCATGGATACCTTAGGCAGTGCAGACATGATGCGCCAAATGGCGTTAGTGGTAGTGCTTGTTATATGTGTCGCCATTGCAGTCTTCATATTAATTTGGGCACAAGAGCCTGATTTTCGTCCGTTAGCAAAAATGGAAACCCAAGAGCTTATTGAAACCTTGGATTATATGGACGCCAATCAAATCGAATATCGTTTAGAGGGGAATACGGTATACGTTCGAAGCGATGAATTTCAAACTATACGCTTGGGCATGACGCGTCAGGGCTTAACCGGCTCTTCCGATGCTGGAACCGATATTATCATGCAGGACATGGGATTCGGGGTAAGTCAGCGGGTAGAGATGGAACGCTTGAAACACGCCCGTGAGCAACAAATCGCTGCCACTATTGAAGATATCTCAAGTATACAAAAAGCACGGGTTCTATTGGCGATGCCAAAAGAAAATGTATTTGCTCGTCGTGAGAAAAAAGCCTCTGCTACTGTAGTACTTACTGCTAAGCGCGGCAAGGTGATTGCCGGAGAGGAAGTTGACTCAGTTATCGATATTGTGGCGTCAGCGGTACAAAACATGGAGCCATCTGCGGTAACGGTGACCGATAGCAATGGCCGATTACTAAATTCGGGTTCACAAGACTCGCTAAGTGCTCGAGCACGAAAAGAATATGAAATTGAAAGACAGCGCGAACAAGAATACCTAGAAAAAATTGACGCTATTCTTATTCCTGTTTTGGGAATTGGTAACTACACCGCGCAAGCGGATGTGAGTATGGACTTTACTGCACTAGAGCAAACTCAGCGTAGCTATAACCCCGATTTGCCAGCTGTTCGCAGCGAAATGATCAATGAACAAAATAGTGTGGGTGGTGGTGCTATGGGTATTCCTGGCGCGTTAACTAATCAACCTCCGTTAGACTCGAATATTCCTGAAAATCCAGAAGCAGGCGCACAAGCTACTCTGCCAGGAAGCACGTCGAAAGTATCTACTCGTAACTACGAACTAGACACCACCATTAGTCATACCAAAAAGCAAAGTGGCGTAATTCGCAGGTTAAGCGTATCGGTGGCGGTAGACTATCTTCAAGTTGCTGGTGAAGATGGTACTACCTCTGCAGAGCCTCGCAATCAAGAAGCGTTATTAAACATTCGCCGTTTGCTACAAGGTGGTGTTGGGTTTGATGTGACTCGTGGCGACTCGCTAGAAGTGGTGAGTGTTCCGTTCACTCGTATGGATGATGGTGTTATTGAAGATGCGCCAATATGGGAACAGCCCGCATTTTTGCCTATACTTAAGCTAGTCATTGGTGGTTTAGTTATTATCGTGCTTATCATCTTTGTGATAAGACCAATGCTACGTCGCTTGATTAACCCTGATGAGTCGAAAGAAGCTGACGACTTTGATGCAGATGAAGGTTTAGACCTTGGTGACGAAACCATTAGTATGCTGTCTACTGACTTCGATGAAGGTCAGGTGGGCTTCGCGGCAGATGGTTCACTAATGCTGCCAGATTTACATAAAGATGAAGACGTATTAAAAGCGGTTCGTGCACTGGTTGCGAACGAACCTGAATTGTCAGCCCAAGTTGTTAAGGGCTGGCTGATGCAAGATGAGTAAGTGAGAGCGTATTATGGCTGAAGAACTTGCCACTACTGAAGAAGCGTCCTATGACGTCAGTAAGCTAGAAGGGGTTGAAAAAGCCGCTATTTTGCTTCTGAGTTTGTCTGAAGAAGACGCTGCACAAATATTAAAACATCTTGAGCCAAAGCAAGTTCAAAAGCTGGGCTCTGAGATGGCAAAAGTGGATGATATGACGCAGACAAAAATTACGTCTGTGCATAAACACTTTATTGAAGAGATTCAAAACTACAGTACCATCGGCTTCCAGAGCCAAGACTTTGTTAAGCGAGCGCTTACAGCTGCACTAGGTGAAGATAAAGCGGCTAACTTAATTGACCAAATTCTGATGGGAAGTGGGGCGAAAGGCCTAGATTCGTTGAAGTGGATGGACTCGAAGCAAGTGGCCAGTATCATTCGAAACGAGCACCCTCAGATTCAAACCATTGTATTGTCGTACTTAGAGCCAGAGCAGAGTGCCGAAATATTGGCGCAGTTCCCAGAAAAAGTGCGCCTAGACTTGTTAATGCGTATTGCTAACCTTGAAGAAGTTCAGCCTGCTGCACTACAAGAGCTTAACGAAATCATGGAGAAACAGTTCGCCGGTCAAGCGGGTACGCAAGCGGCTAAAATGGGCGGCCTGAAATCTGCAGCGAACATCATGAACTACCTTGATACCGCTATTGAAGGTCAGTTGATGGATGCCATCCGTGAACAAGACGAAGAGATGAGCCAGCAAATTCAAGATCTCATGTTTGTCTTCGACAATTTAGTCGATGTAGACGACAAAGGTATTCAAGCTATCTTGCGCGAAGTGCAACAAGATGCGCTGCTTAAGTCAATTAAAGGCGCCGATGAAGAACTTAAGAACAAGATTATGAAAAACATGTCGAAGCGTGCAGCAGAAATGCTTAACGACGACCTTGAAGCCTTGGGACCTGTACGTATATCTGAAGTTGAAACCGCACAGAAAGAAATTCTCTCTGTTGCCAGAAGACTGTCTGATTCAGGTGAAATTATGCTGGGCGGCGGAGGCGGTGAAGAGTTCTTATAACCCTTCATTAATTATTCGCCATTGTGGTTAAAATAGGCCTTTGCGTTAATTTTTCAAAGGCCTCATAAACGTTACCTGGGTAGATTGATGTCATCAAATAAAGGCTTCAGCGACGACGAATTAAATGATGCAAAACCTTGGGATTTGCCCTTCGTTGAACAGCCCGAAAAGCCACAAGATAAAGACAAAACCAATGCGCTAAATTTCCGTTCAGATTGGAAATACGAGCCACCGGAAGAGGAAGAAGCTGAAATTCTTCCTCCTACTGCACAAGAAATTGAAGCGATTAGACAAGCTGCTCATGATGAAGGCTATGGACAAGGCAAGGCGCAAGGTTTCGAAGAAGGAAAAGCCGAAGGCCTAGAATTAGGGCTTAGTGAAGGACGTGAGTCTGGTCACGCAGAGGGTCTTGAACAAGGGTTAGAAGAAGGTAAAGGCTTAATTTCTGCGCAAGTTGAAGTCTGGCAGCAACTCATCGAAAAGCTTCATACGCCATTGTCACAAGCCAACGACGAAACCCGCGACCAGCTAGTAAAGCTTGCAGTTACCCTTGCTAAATCGGTGATTAAAACCGAAATCACATCGAATCATCAAGTGATTTTACAAGCGCTTAGCGAAGGAATGAAAGCCCTGCCGGTTAATCAAACTCAGTATCAAATTCATATGCATCCTGATGATATAGCGCTAGTAACCGAACATTATTCTGAAGCTACGTTGAAAGAGAAAGAGTGGCAATTCATTGAAGCGCCTACGATGGAGCGCGGTGGCTGCGACATTGCAACTGAACAAAACGCCGTAGATGTTTCCATTGAACGCCGCTGTCGCGATGTCATTGATAAATTCATGGTGAATCAGGGTTTATCAGATGAGTAGCCCTTGGCATGCACATTTTGATAGTTTGCAGAAACAAGTGTCATCGCCGCCTATTGTGGCCGCAGGTAAACTGGTCAGAGGCATAGGCCTTACACTGGAAGCAGTTGGGTGCCAACTACCAGTCGGTAGTCAGTGTCTTGTGCAAACCATTGAAGGCGAAATTGAAGCCGAAGTGGTAGGGTTTGGTGCCGATATTACTTATTTAATGCCCACCGAAGCCGTACGGGGCATAGTGCCAGGAAGTCGGGTAATGCCGCTAAATCGACAAAGTGGTCTTGCTGTGGGTATGGGGCTGTTGGGTCGTGTTGTCGATGGCAACGGTAACCCTTTAGACGGACTTGGCGAAATTAAAACTGAAACCCGCGTACCTACTACGCGCCCTCCTATCAACCCTTTAATTCGCCGCGCTATTACCCAACCTATGGATGTGGGTGTTCGCGCCATTAATGCATTGAATACCGTTGGCGTAGGTCAACGTATGGGGCTCTTTGCGGGCAGTGGCGTGGGGAAAAGTGTTTTACTCGGTATGATGACCCGGGGCTGCGAAGCCGACGTGGTTGTGGTTGGCTTAGTGGGAGAACGGGGCCGAGAAGTAAAAGAATTTATCCACGATATCTTAACCGAAGAAGAACGTGCCCGGGCAGTAGTGGTAGCAGCGCCTGCTGACACGTCACCGTTAATGCGCTTAAAGGGCTGCGAAACAGCAGTTACCATTGCTGAATACTTTCGCGATCAAGGTTTAAAAGTATTACTGCTTATTGACTCTCTTACTCGTTATGCCATGGCCCAACGTGAAATTGCATTAGCGGTAGGTGAACCACCCGCAACAAAAGGCTATCCACCTTCAGTATTTGCCAGGTTACCCGCATTGGTAGAAAGGGCGGGTAACGGCAGCGAGAAACAAGGGTCTATTACGGCGTTTTATACGGTATTGACCGAAGGTGACGATTTGCAAGATCCAATCGCCGATGCTGCAAGGGCTATTTTAGATGGTCACGTTGTGTTATCGCGCACTCTCGCTGATAGCGGTCATTACCCTGCCATCGATATTGAAGCTTCTATTAGCCGTGTTATGCCTATGGTGGTCAGTGATGAACATCAACAAATGGCACGCAGAGTAAGGCAAGTTTATTCAAACTATAAACAAAACCAAGACCTCATTTCCATTGGTGCTTATGCCAAAGGTTCAGATCCTCGCATCGACCTAGCCATACGAGCAGAGCCTGCAATTAACGCGTTCCTGCAGCAAGGTATGAAGAACGTGTTGCCTTATGATGAATGTTTAGAGGGCATGGCTGCATTAGCGAAAGGCTTAGGACAAGGGTAATCAATTATGTCTAAACAACTAGAGCGTCTGGCTGAGTTTGAACGAGAAAGAGAGCAACGCATTGCGCAAATGTTCCAACAAGCGCAGCAAAATGTGATGCAGCAGAAACAAAAGCTCACCAGCCTCGAGCAATATAGAATTGATTACTTAAAAGGCATTCAGCAAACGGGAAAGGCGGGTGTGACTGCTACCCATTACCAACAGCATTTATCGTTTGTAGGCAAATTAGATAAAGCCTGTGAACAGCAAATGAATGTGATAGCACAAGCGAATATGGCTGCCGATCAACGCAAGCAGCTTTGGCTTAAGCAACAGCAAAAAGTGAAAGCGGTAGAGTTGCTTCTTAATAAACGCCATTTAGCTAAAGTGGCAAAAGAAGCGAGGGCTGAGCAAGCTATGATGGACGAATTTGCCACACAGAAATTTTTTAGAAGCGGAAAAACATTCTTCTAGTCAGTTTGTCCAATTTGCTACTTACCCCAAGTCGTTCAATCCTTTCGATTTTTTAAATACCTCGTCGTTTAATCTCCACAATGGAACACTCTTTGCAAATTCGTTAGTCATTAATGTGTTTATACGCCTAATTTGAATACCGATACGGGAGCTTTTATAAGTTAAGTGTCGGTCTACAGCCCACGGACACTGGGGTTGTAGAGACAAAACGATTCAATCTGGGTTTTCATGGTTCTGACTTTTAAAGTCATAGCAGGACGGTAAAAATATGATGCAACAAGTTGCCGCACAAAAAACAGACATTGCCGCATTGCCTTTTTCAGCTTCATCAACGGCAAAAGCCGTAGAAGCTGGCATGGGTGCAGAAGATTCATCGCAGAATAATAACGCGTTTGAAGCTGCGTATATTCAAGCTAAAGAATCGAGTGCAAAATCTCTCGAGGCCCAAAACAAAGGTCATTCACCGCGACAGACCAGCACCTCAGTGAGCGACAGTGCAAACCCTGCTATCGATAAGAAATCAGCTGATAGACATGCGTCTGACTCAGAAAGGGGGAACGTTGATTTACCTCCGGTGAAAGATGACGAAGCGCAAGCGCGAAATGGTGATCAAGCAGACAAAAAAGCCCAAGAGGGCGACTTAACATCACCTGATGAAGACACGGATGAATTAATCATTGCCGATGCACAGTCACGTCGAATCGACACTGACACAAAGAAAGATGGCTCACTCCTTATTGATGGTAAAGGCACAGGCAAAGAGGACAGCAAAGGCGTTGGCAAAGACGAAAGCCAAAATGGCAGCGACAACAAAAAAGACTTCTTTGGCGGCCATATTGATTTACCGCCCGAAGAGTTAACAAGTATTGGAAACGGGGATAGCGAAAGCTCCACAGACTGGATTGAGTATGTAACATCAATGATAGGCGCTTCTAGTGACGCTGAGGTTTCTTCAGATGCCGAAGCTAGCAGTAACACGGCCAGTATCGATGATTTATTAAACGCTGGCGAGATAGAGGATGCCGAATTAGCTGCAAAGCAATCAGCACAAGCTTTGCTAGCGGGTGATGAGTTGATGAGCGAAGACGTACTAAGTGCGTTGGCGTTAAATAACGGCAGCAACGAAAGCGATGCAGCAGTAAACGATACATTAACCTCAACGAGTCTTCCTGAGGATGTTGATACAAGCTCAGCAACAGAAATAACCGCTTATTTAATGAACTTGCTAGAGAATCAAGCCGGTGAGGAACTTGGTCAAGATGCAGGCGAAGGGCTTAGTAGGGAAACCTTAGAAGCAGTAAAAGCACTCACCGCGGCCTTATTGGCTAAAGCAAATGATAACGCTGCAACAAGCGATGTCGATGCAGGGCAGTCTGAAAAAGTCGATCCCTTAGCTAACCTGCTTGCGCAGTTTTTAGGTGATGCTAGCGAAAATGGCGAAGAAAGTTCTGATGCTCAAACACAGAACTCAGAGCACGCGCTATTAGTCGAACAAGAAGCCGCAGATGAACCAGCCTTGAGTGCCGATGAGGCGTTAGTATTAAGTCTTCTTCAAGAGCAAATTACTGCGCAAACTGACACCAAAGAGACGCTAAATGCAGCGCTAGCCAACGGTGTTTCAAGCCAATCTACTGCATCAACGCAAACGAATAGCAATCCTATCGATACAGTCTCCACAGAAGCTAGCGATATACTTACCGATAGCCAAGGCGAGTCTTTATTGCAGTCAATTGCGATGATGTCACCAGAAAGTGCGCAAAAGGCGGCTGAAGCATTTGCCGAACGCGTAGCGGCATCATTACCTACTGCGACAACCGCAGCCCAACAGCAAGCGGTTAAGTCTAACTTGATTGCTGGCATAAACGAGTTTCAGCAACAAGTCGCTCAAGGGCGTGAGCCAGGAATAGATCTTTCGGCACTTGTAGCCGATGCAGCGTCTGAAGCAGGGTTAACACAAACACAAATGCAAAATGTAGCGGGGCAAACGGATGCGCTCGCAGGCCAATTTATGCAATTGGTAAACGGCACCCAGCAAAGCGCTCATCAAGCATTGCAAAGTGAGCTCGTCAGTATCGATTCTCACATGAATGAAAACAACCAAGTTCGCGCGGAGTCGACCAAATCTCAGCTTCAATTTGAGGGCGCTGACAAACCGGTCAATATTTTAAAGCCTGAAGGTCAGCAACAATTGCATGAGAAAATTCGCTGGATGGTGAATGCGCGAAACAGTATGGCAGAAATTAGGCTCGATCCGCCTGAACTGGGCAGTATGCAGGTACGAGTGAATGTATCGGGTGATGCAGCCAGTGTGAGCTTCATTGTGCAGTCGCAGCACGCTAAAGATGCACTAGCCGATGCCATGCCTAGGTTGAAAGATATGCTAGCAGAGCAAGGCATTAATTTAGGTGAATCAGAAGTGCGTAAAGATAACTCATCACAAAATGGTGATGGAAGTGGCCAGCAACTTGCAGGTAACGGTGTACCTAGCCAAGATATCGACGGTGAGTTCGACGAGGGTTCCACGGTGATAGAGCAGTCTGTCACAAGGGAAGCGAAAGGCGGTATAGACTATTACGCTTAGTAGGTAGATAGCGAAGGCAAAGACTTAAGTAGGGTTGATGTACAATTGCGCTATCTGCTATAAGAACTGCAAATTTATGCAGGCTTACGTTGCCATTTGCGTCGTAAGCCTGATAATACGAGTTCCTCGTGGGATATTGACGGATTAGACATGGCTGAAGAAGAGTTACAGATTGAAGAAGGTGGTAAAAAGAAAGGCAAAATGATGCTGATTATTATTATCGCCGTGGTGTTAGTTGGCGGTGGTGCAGCAGCCTATTTTCTTTTATTCGCTGGTGGTGAAGAGCCTGTAGCTGCAGAGCAACTTGCCGAAACCGACGAGCAAGCCGCCACTGAAGCCGCGGCCCCAGGCGGAAGCGCAGAAGTAGGTACCGCCTTGTACGTTGCTATGCCGCGCCCTTTCGTTTTTAACGTTCCGGGTACAGGTCGAGACCGATTAGTACAAATTAAAGTGCAGCTTCTAGTGCGGGGCTCAGACAATGAAGAGTTGGCTAAAACCCACATACCGTTGATTGAAGGCACTTTGCTGCAAGTCTTTAGTACATCAAATGCCGATGATTTGGTGACTGAAGCAGGAAAAATTGAACTGCGTGAACAAGCGGTGACTGAAGTACAAAAAGTGCTTAAAGACATCGCGGGAAGTGATGTGGTTGAGCGTGTGCTCTTCACTGGTTTTGTGATGCAATAACAGGTAGATAACTGTGAGTGATTTATTATCTCAAGATGAAATCGATGCCCTTCTACACGGGGTAGACGATGTAGAAGAAGACGAGGTTGGCGATGCCGACTCCGATGCTTCTACGCTAGAGTACGACTTCTCGTCACAGGATAGGATTGTTCGTGGGCGTATGCCTACGCTGGAAATCGTTAATGAACGCTTTGCCCGTCACATGCGGGTGAGTTTGTTCAACATGATGCGCCGTTCTGCGGAAGTGTCAATTAACGGTATTCAAATGATTAAGTTCGGTGAATACATTCATACCTTGTTTGTACCCACTAGCTTGAACATGGTGCGGTTTCGCCCGCTTAAGGGCACTGGCCTTATTACCATGGAAGCCCGCTTGGTTTTCATTCTGGTAGATAACTTCTTTGGTGGTGATGGCCGCTATCATGCAAAAATTGAAGGGCGGGAATTTACGCCAACAGAGCGGCGTATTATTCAAATGCTGCTTAAAATTATTTTTGAAGATTATAAAGAAGCGTGGGCGCCAGTCATGGACGTGTCTTTTGAGTATTTAGACTCAGAAGTAAACCCCGCGATGGCGAATATTGTAAGCCCCACTGAAGTGGTGGTGATCAGCTCGTTTCATATAGAGCTTGACGGTGGTGGTGGCGATTTCCACGTGTCGCTTCCATACTCAATGCTAGAGCCTATTCGCGAATTGCTAGATGCGGGTGTGCAAAGTGATAAAGAAGACACTGATTTACGTTGGAGTAAAGCGCTTCGCGATGAAATTATGGACGTAAAAGTAGCACTGACAACCCACATGCTCGATGTGGATGTGTCATTACGCCAAGTAATGGAATTTAAACCAGGTGAAATTATTCCTGTGGAAATGCCAGAAACCATTACTGTGCTAATTGAGGATTTACCTACGTTCAGAGCTAAACTGGGTCGTTCACGCGATAACTTAGCCCTGAAGATAGTAGAAAAGATTGCAAGACCGACTTCTGTGAAGTCTGAGCTACAATTATTAACCCGCGGCGGGCGCATTATAGATAATGATGCCGAGCTGCAAGTACTCGAAGAAGACCTGTAAGGTGAGGGGAATATCCCATGAGTGAAGACGGTATGGACGATTGGGCTGCCGCCATGGCGGAGCAAGCCGATTCTGAGGCTGACGATCAGGAAAATGATGATGTTCAGGTTGCAGAACTCGACGAATTAACCGACGACACACCCATAACCCAAGAAGAGAAAAAGAAGCTGGATACCATTTTGGATATTCCAGTCACTATCTCGATGGAAGTAGGGCGTAGTCAAATAAGTATCCGAAATCTGCTACAGTTGAACCAGGGATCTGTGGTGGAGCTGGACCGAGTTGCTGGTGAGCCATTAGATGTATTGGTAAATGGCACGTTGATTGCTCATGGTGAAGTAGTAGTGGTCAACGATAAATTCGGTATTCGGTTAACGGATGTTATTAGTCAAATCGAGAGAATCAAGAAGCTTCGATAAATCTTCTTACATAGCAAGGGGTTGCGCAATGCTGCCCCTTATATTTACGCAAGTAGTGAATGCGCAATCTACCCAATCAATCACTAACCCCACCTCTGTAGTGTCAATTTTTCTATCACTTCTTTTAGTGGTTGGAATTATTTTTGCGCTTGCTTACCTTATGCGTCGGTTTAATGTCGGTAACATGGGTAGTGGGCAAATGAAGGTGGTCGCCAGTATGGTGGCAGGCACGAAAGAAAAAATAATGGTTATTCAGGTGGGCGATGAGCAGCACCTGGTGGGCGTGACCAGTCATAATATTTCCCATTTAAGTAAACTTGAAAAGCACTTGGACACGCCAGTGGCAAGTGGGCAGCAAGGCAGCGGTGACGCATTTAAACAAAAGCTGGTTGCCGCCATGGCAGGTAAGCTGAACCCTTCAATAAAGGAAGATAAAAACGATGCGTAAGTTTTGGACCGCATTTTTTGTAGTGTTAGCTTCTTGGGTGATTGCTGAGCCTGCACTGGCACAGCAAGGCATTTCAGCCGTGACCGTTGTGACAAATGACGATGGGTCGCAAGATTACACTATGACGTTACAAGCGCTGTTTATCATGACAGCGCTCAGTCTTATTCCTGCATTCATCATGATGATGACCTCGTTCACCCGCATCATAGTGGTGTTATCAATTTTGCGCCAAGCGATTGGTTTGCAGCAATCTCCTTCTAACCAAATTTTGGTTGGGGTGAGTTTGTTTTTGTCTATGTTTATTATGGCACCGGTGTTTGAAGAAATTAATGAACGCGCATTGCAGCCTTATCTGTCGGAACAAATGACAAGTTTGGATGCCATAGAGCAAGCTAAAGGGCCTATGCGCGCCTTTATGCTGTCGCAAACTCGGGTGAAAGATTTAGAAACCTTTGTGCGTATTGCTGGTGATGAGGGGAAATATGCAGATACAGACGAAGTACCGCTAACTATCCTTATTCCTGCGTTCGTGACCAGCGAGCTAAAAACCGCGTTCCAAATCGGATTTATGTTGTTTATTCCGTTTCTTATTATCGACCTTGTAGTGGCCTCAATATTGATGGCCATGGGTATGATGATGTTGTCGCCCATGATTGTTTCACTGCCATTTAAGCTCATGTTGTTTGTGTTAGTTGATGGCTGGAATCTAATATTTGGCACACTGGCTACCAGCTTCGGTATGGGTGTGTAGGAGGGCTTATGTCACCAGAAGTCTTTGTTGAAATACTCCGCGAAGCCATGTTTATGGTTATCGTTCTGGTGTCTGCGGTTATTGTTCCAAGTCTTATTGTAGGGTTAGTGGTAGCCGTGTTTCAGGCTGCTACCTCAATTAACGAGCAGACCATGAGTTTCTTGCCGCGCTTACTTGTTACCTTACTAGCGCTTAGCTGGGGTGGTAACTGGCTAGTACAAAAGTTAATGGACTTCACTTTCCACATGGTAGAAATGATACCTCAGGTTGTCGGTTAATATGGTCGTTGAACTGGCTACCATCAATCAGTTTCTTGCTGATTTAATGCTGCCTTTTATGCGCATTAGTGGCCTGTTTGTGGCGATGATTGGCTTAAGTGCACAATCTATTCCTCCGCAAGTTCGTGCTTTGCTAGGTATTATGCTGACCCTTATTATCATGCCGGTAGTGCCGCCAGCACCTGTTGATGATTTAGTGAATCTAGGTACATTCATTCTTGGCATTCAGCAGTTGTTAATTGGTGTCGCTATCGGGTTTGTTTCCATGATGGTGCTAAATACCTTTGTACTGGCTGGGCAAATTATCGCGATGCAAACGGGCTTAGGTTTCGCCTCAATCGTAGACCCCGTCAATGGTATTAACGTGCCAGCCGTAGGCCAATTTTACTTAATTCTAGCTACCTTGCTTTTTTGGACCTTAGACGGGCATCTCGCGATGATCCACATGATTGTGTTGAGCTTTCATGCGTTCCCAATAGGAGAAGCATGGTGGACAGGGGAGCAGTTTAGGGAAATTGCCCACTGGGGCGGTTGGATGTTTATCTCAGCGATTACGTTGTCATTGGCGCCCATTGTGTCCCTTCTCATTGTAAATTTAGCGTTTGGCGTAATGACCAAAGCGGCACCTCAGCTTAATATTTTCAGTATCGGCTTTTCTATTGCCCAGGTGATGGGGTTGCTCATCATTTGGATAACCCTAGATAACTTTACTGCGCATTTTGAAACGCAGTGGCTGCGGGCAGAGCAGTTTATGTGTCAACTTCTTAGGATTTGCCCATGAAAATAAGTCAGGTGATACATGGCTGATTCAGATTCTAGCGAAAAAACAGAAGACCCCACGGGGAAAAAACTCGAAGACACCCGAAAAAAAGGGCAGATAGCCCGATCCCGAGAGCTATCCACAACCTTAGTGTTAGTGGTCAGTGCCTTTATGTTTTTGTTCGTTGGAGGCTGGATTGCCGAGTCGGTATTTAAGCTGACGCAGCGCATGTTTGTTCTGTCTCGAGATGAAACCTACGATACCACCCATATGTTTGGTGCATGGGGTGAAGCAATTTCGACAGTCAGTGTACCTGTATTGCTTTATATGACGGTGGCCATGTTAGCCGGAATATATGGCTCTATTGCGTTAGGCGGCTACAACTTCACCTGGGAAGGTGCCAAATTTAAAGGCTCTAAAATGAGTCCGCTTAGTGGATTTAAGCGTATGTTTGGCATGAATGGCTTGGTAGAATTAATTAAATCTATCGCCAAAGTGGTTGTCATCGTTGGGATGGCATTAGGTGCACTGCTGTTTTTTGAAGACGAAGGGCTGCACCTTGATTTAGAGCTGTACCCGGGTAATATTTTTCACGCGTTAGATATGCTGAAATGGGCTTTTATCATGTTGGTTTGCGGCATGATACCTATTGCGCTTATTGATGTGCCTTATCAAATTTATAAGCACAACAAAGAAATTAAGATGACTAAGCAAGAGGTGAAAGACGAGCGTAAAAACTCTGAAGGTGATCCTTTGGTAAAAGGGCGCATCCGTCGCTTGCAGTATCAAGCTGCCACTAAACGAATGATGCAAGAAGTTCCTCAGGCCGATGTGGTGGTAACCAACCCAACTCATTACTCTGTAGCAATAAAATATGATGACAGTGGTAATCGTGCCCCAGTCGTTGTGGCAAAAGGCACCGATGAATTAGCCATGCATATTCGTAAAATAGCCACCGCCAACGATGTACCGCTTATTCCATCGCCCATGCTAGCCCGAGCCGTTTACTACTCTACAGAGATTGACGGTGAAGTGCCTAACGCCTTGTTTATGGCGGTAGCGCAAGTATTAGCCCATGTTTATCAGTTAAAAGCACACAGAGCGGGTAAAGGAAAACGACCCAAACCGCTTAAGCGTGATTTACCCATACCACCAGAGCTGCGCCGTTAGGGCGCTGCTTTTGGCCTAAATTAGCGTTAAATTTTTTGCTGAAATATCGCTAAAACCAGGGCGCAAAGTGATCCCCTCTTAATTGTAGTTCTGCAAATTGCGCCCCTCCTACTTACGTTTAATCAGTTTTGAATAAAGCTGGCACGGTAGTTGTAATACTCATTGAAAGATAGCGTTAAGCGTCAATTTTCCGATAGAGAGACTTCCTGCAATGCAGTTATCCGGTTACCTTCAGCGATTCGATAAAAGTCAGCTGCAGAACATTACCAGTGGCTTAGGCGCTCCCATTGTTCTTCTTGCCATTATGGGCATGGTTATTCTTCCCATGCCGCCATTTCTGCTCGACGTATTGTTCAGCTTTAATATAGCCCTGTCTTTAGTCATTATTTTGGTGGCAGTATTAACGCAAAAGCCAGTTGATTTCGGTATTTTTCCCCTAGTATTACTTATCGCTACTGTTTTGCGCTTAGCGCTAAACGTGGCCTCTACCCGTGTGGTATTGCTTTATGGGCATGAGGGGGGCGATGCGGCTGGTAAGGTTATCGAAGCATTTGGTGCGGTGGTTATTGGCGGCAACTATGCAGTGGGTGTGGTGGTCTTTGCTATCTTGCTTATTATCAACTTTAAAGTAGTCACCGCCGGTGCTGGGCGTATTTCAGAAGTAAGTGCCCGCTTTACGCTTGATGCCATGCCAGGTAAGCAAATGGCTATTGATGCCGATTTGAATGCGGGTTATATCGACCAAGATCAGGCGCGTGCTCGCCGAGAAGAAATAACCGCCGAAGCAGACTTTTATGGCTCAATGGACGGTGCGTCAAAATTTGTGAAAGGTGATGCGGTCGCCGGACTCTTTATCATGCTTATCAATATTGTGGGTGGCCTTTTTATTGGCATGATTCAACACGGATTAAGTTTTGGTAACGCCATCGAGGTATACACCATTTTAACCATTGGTGACGGTTTGGTGGCGCAAATACCCTCACTGCTACTGTCTGTGGCTACCGCTATTATTGTTACTCGTGAAAACGAAACCCAAGAAATGGGCAAAGAAATACGTAGTCAATTAGGTAACAGCCAAGCCCTTTATATTGCCTCTGGTGTTTTATTTGTCATGGGGATTATTCCTGGTATGCCTCATTTGGCCTTTATTGGGTTTTCAGTGCTTATCGCTGGTTACGCTTATTGGCAGGGTGTTGCGGCTAAACGCGAGGCAGAAAAACCTAAAACCCCAGCGAATATCGTGAAAGATGACACTGTTGCGCCCGAAATAAAAGAGCTTGGGTGGGATGATGTGCAGCACGTAGATACCATCGGTTTAGAAGTCGGGTACCGATTAATCCCCTTAGTAGATAAGTCTCAGGGCGGAGAACTGCTCACTCGTATCAAAGGGGTGCGTAAGAAGTTATCTCAAGAGTTAGGCTTTCTTATTCCACCGGTGCACATTCGCGATAATTTAGATTTAGAACCTAATTTATACACCATTGCGATGTTGGGCGTAACTATTGGCGATGCGCAAATAAGTCACGATGAAGAACTTGCGATTAATCCGGGTCAAGTATTTGGCAAGCTGGAAGGCCGTGCAACCAAAGACCCTGCCTTTGGCTTAGATGCGGTATGGATAAAACCGAATAAGCGTGAGCATGCGCAAACACTGGGTTATACCGTGGTTGATGCTGCTACTGTGGTTGCTACTCATTTAAGTCAATTGCTGACTAACAACGCCTACCAACTACTTGGACATGAAGAAGCGCAGCAGCTTCTAGATATGCTAGCTAAGCAGCATCCTAAACTAGTTGAAGGGTTAGTGCCTGATATTCTGCCGTTAAGCACCATTGTTAAAGTGCTGCAAACCTTGCTGTTTGAAGGAGTGCCTATTCGTGACATGCGTACCATTGTACAAACCTTGAGCGAATACGGCCCGCGTAGCCAAGACCCAGATGTACTAGTGTCTGCGGTACGTATTGCGCTTAAACGCCTAATCACCCAAGAAATTACCCAAGGTGCGAAAGAGATACCCGTCATAACCTTGGCGCCAGAGTTGGAACAGATGTTGCACCAGTCATTACAAGCAGGTGGCGAAGATGGCGCTGGTATAGAACCAGGACTGGCCGATAAGCTGCAAAAATCATTGCAGCAAGCTAGTCAGCAACAAGAATTAGAAGGTGAGCCTGCAGTACTTCTCACTTCCGGTATGTTGCGCCCCGTACTATCTCGCTTCTTAAAGTATTCGGTCGCGGGTTTACATGTACTTTCCTATCAGGAAGTACCCGACGATAAGCAGATAAAAATAGTCAGTTCGGTCGGTCAATAATCTGACACTGGGTGATTGGAGAGTTTTCAATGAAAATCAGACGTTTCTTTGGCAAAGATATGCGAGAAGCTTTAAGCCAAGTTAAAGCGGAATTGGGCAGCGATGCCGTTATCATGTCAAACCGAAAGCTTGCTGACGGTATCGAATTGGTCGCCGCTTACGATAAAGAACCAGAAGCCAAACTGTCGATTAAAAAGCCAGCGCCTAGCGCCCCAGGGCAAGCGAAAGCGGCTGTTCCTAGTCTTAGCGAAATTATTGGTGATGATGGCCCAGATAGCTTAAAAGCGCTGTTGGAAAAACAACATGGTGGCAGTATTCAAAGCCCATCTTCAGCGCCTAGTGCTAACGCTCAGCATGCCAATAAAATTGCATCGCACTTAGACTTTTCAGAAGCCTTTATCGACGATGTAGAAGCCAGTCAAGTCGCTTCAGAATTCCCAAGCCATCAGGCATCAAGTCTGAATGAAAGTATTGATAACAGCAGTGCTCCTCAGTCTGACGAATTATCTCAGATTAAAGAAGAGTTGGCGTCACTACGAAATGTGCTTCAATACCAAGTTGCTGATTTGATGGAAGCAAAAAGTCGTCGTCAGCAACCTGTACATCATTATTTAATTCAGCGTTTAACCGACATGGGGTTAAGCCAATCATTGGCAGATCAACTGATTAGTTATACGCCGTCGCATTACAACGAGCGTGACGCTTGGGTATACCTTTTAAACCTATTGGCTAATCGCATTAATGTGACAGGTAACGATATACTTACGCAAAAGGGCGCAGTCGCGTTGGTGGGTCCTACCGGTACAGGTAAAACCACCACAGTTGCTAAATTAGCTGCTCGTTACGCACAGAAATACGGCGCTGACTCCGTTGCCATGATTACGATTGATACCTATCGTATTGCAGCGTTTGAGCAATTGGCCACATATGGAAAAATTATTGGCTGCACAGTGCGTAAAGCACAAAGTAGTGAAGAATTATCAGATTTATTGTTTCAATTACGCCATAAGAGACTAGTGTTAATTGATACGGCAGGCTTTAGTCAACGAGATAGTCGATTAATTAAACAGATAAATCAATTTGATAACGGACAAATGCAGCCAGTGAAAAAATACCTAGTAGCGCAAGCGAATACCCAATATGCTGCATTACAACGTATTATAGATGCGTACGAAGGGGTGGAACTTAGCGGTTGTATCTTTACAAAGCTTGATGAGTGCTACTCTCTAGGCGAAGTGCTTAGCGCTGCGGTGGAGTACCAGTTACCTGTCAGTTATGTAACAGATGGACAGAAAGTTCCTGAAGACATTAAGATTGCAGAAGCAAAATCTTTAGTATCTGCTGCTGCAAAGCTTTATAAAAAGTACGGTTTGAATCATACTACTAGTAACAATGTGGTTAAAACAGCACGAGCAGTATGATTGATGATCAAGCGAGTAGCTTACGAAAAATGAAGCAATCACGATTAATCAAAGTTATCGCCGTCACCGGAGGTAAAGGTGGCGTTGGTAAAACAAATATTACGCTAAACACAGCTATTGCTATGGCAAAGCAGGGAAAGCGCGTAATGGTATTGGATGCAGACTTAGGTCTGGCCAATGTGGATGTAATGCTAGGATTACGCGTAGAGAAAAACCTCTCCCATGTGTTATCTGGTGAGTGTACCTTGGACGATGTACTCGTTACGGGCCCTCACGGTATAAAAATAGCACCAGCCACATCAGGTTCTCAATCAATGGCAGAGCTATCACCAACGCAGCATGCAGGGCTCATTAGAGCTTTCAGCGAATTGCGCACGCCCATTGATGTGCTTATTGTGGATACCGCAGCGGGTATTTCCGATATGGTGCTAAGCTTCTCCAAAGCCTCCCAAGATATTATGGTGGTAGTGTGTGATGAGCCCACTTCACTTACCGATGCTTATGCGTTAATTAAAATTCTTAACCGAGAACATGGTGTCTTTCGCTTCAAAGTTGTCGCTAACATGGTTCGCGATGTTAGAGAAGGTCAGGAACTTTTCAGTAAATTATCTAAAGTAACAGGGCGATTCTTAGATGTTGCGCTAGAATTGGTAGCAACGGTTCCTTTTGACGAGAACATACGCCGAGCAGTTCGTAAGCAAACGTCAATAGTAGATGCTTATCCAAGTTCACCCGCAGCGGTGGCGATTGGCCAGCTAGCAGCCAAAGCAGCTTCTTGGCCTATTCCTGCGCAACCAGGTGGCCATTTAGAATTTTTTATTGAACAACTAATAGCAGATAAAGCAGTAGGAAGTCAGCGTTGAATAGCAAAGCAGCCGCTTATCAACAGCAAACAGACAAGTCACAATTAGTTGAGCGTCACGCTTCGCTGGTGAAGCGGATAGCACACCACTTAATGGCGAGACTACCAGCCAGTGTTCTTGTCGATGATTTAATCCAGTCAGGTATGATTGGACTGCTAGAAGCTGCACGAAATTTTGACGGTTCCAAAGGTGCAAGTTTCGAAACCTTTGCAGGTATTCGTATTCGTGGCGCTATGCTTGATGAAATAAGAAAAGGTGATTGGACTCCTCGTTCCGTTCATAAAAACGGAAGGGCAATCACAGAAGCCATCTCTCAAGTTGAAGGTGAAACAGGCCGAGACGCGCGAGATGTAGATATTGCGGCTAAAATGAATGTCAGCATGCAAGATTATCATCAAATGCTGAACGAAGTGAATGCCGGGAAATTGGTGGGGATTGAAGACCTTGGGGTTTCTGAAGATGTCATTTCTACAGAAAAAAACCGAGGCAGCGACGCACCGTTAGAAGATTTGATGCAAGGGGCTTTCCAAAAAGCGCTAGCACATGCTATTACTACATTACCCGAACGGGAAGCGATTGTACTTTCTTTATACTATGATGAAGAACTGAATCTTAGAGAAATAGGCGAAGTTCTTGATGTTAGTGAATCGCGAGTAAGTCAAATTCATAGTCAGGCCATGTTAAAACTCAAATCACGAATGAAATCGTGGCAAGTTGACGAAGAATAGAAATTAATAACAATTAACCCCTCATTGGAGGCTATTTTGGATAAAAGTATGAAAATTCTCGTGGTTGACGATTTTTCTACCATGAGACGTATCATAAAGAACCTGCTAAAAGATTTGGGTTTTGCCAATATCCAGGAAGCGGACGACGGTAACACCGCGCTGCCTATGCTACAACAAGGTGATTTTGACTTTGTTGTAACAGATTGGAATATGCCAGGTATGCAAGGTATCGACTTATTACGCGCTATACGTGCCGACGATAAGTTGAAACACCTACCGGTTCTTATGGTAACAGCAGAAGCGAAGAAAGAACAAATCGTTGCCGCAGCGCAAGCTGGTGTAAATGGTTATGTTGTTAAACCTTTCACTGCCGCTACGTTGAAAGAAAAACTAGATAAAATCTTCGAACGTTTAGGTTGATCCAGACGCTCACCAGAGAAATGAGGTTTACTGGATGTCGACAAATGAAAGTGTCTCTATAACGCTCGAAGAAGCCAAAAAATTGGTAGCGTATCTTGAAGAGGGCGATAACGCATCAGCGAACGCTGTCTTAGAAGCTGTTTCGATGAAAGAGTCCATTGAGCTCTTTGCTGAAGTGGGTAAATTAACGCGTCAACTTCATGACTCGTTGAATAACTTCCAAATCGATGAACGTATTAAAAATTTAACCGTTGATGACATTCCTGATGCGCAAACGCGACTGATGTACGTTATCGAAGAAACGGAAAAAGCTGCCAATACCACCATGGACGCAGTTGAAGAGAGTATGCCAATTGCTGAAGTGCTCTCTACCCGTATCGAAAAAATTATGCCGGAATGGAAGAAACTGATGAATCGTCAACTTGAGTTGGGCGAATTCAAAGTTTTATGTGCAGATTTAGACGAATTGCTAGAAGACGGATCGAAACAATCAGCTAAGCTTACATCATTGCTTACCGAAGTGTTAATGGCACAAGGTTATCAAGATCTTACCGGTCAAGTTATTCGCAGAGTGATTGAACTCGTAAAAGAAGTGGAAGATAGCTTAGTTAATATGCTGACGATGTTCGGTGAACCCGAACAGGCGGAGCAAGACAAGCCATTGGAAGCGAAAGTCGAAAAAGTTAACAAGATCGATAGTGTCGAAGCCGAAGGTCCAATTATTGATGCAGACCAACGCGATGATGTGGTATCTGGCCAAGATGACGTAGATGATCTTTTGTCTAGCTTAGGTTTTTAGGGGAGCGGGCGCATGGCGTTTGATGTTGACGAGGATATATTACAGGACTTTCTAGTTGAAGCTGGGGAGATCCTTGAACAATTACAAGAACAGCTCGTTGATCTGGAAAATAATCCTGAAGATGCAGATTTACTGAATGCTATCTTCCGTGGTTACCATACCGTAAAAGGTGGCGCCGGCTTTTTGTCGCTTACCGAATTAGTTGAAATTTGCCATGGTGCAGAAAACGTTTTCGATGTAATGCGAAACGGACAACGTACTCTTACGCCTGAATTAATGGATACCATTCTTCAGGCCACCGATGTAGTAGTCGATATGTTTGAGCGTGTTAAAGCGCAAGAACCACTAATTCCTGCAGACGCAAAGTTAGTTGATTTGCTGCATAAGTTAAGCACCCCAGAAACCCCAGACGAAAACATCTTTGGTGACAGTAGTGAAGCGGCTGAAGTCCCCGCTGCCGAAGAAGAATTCGCGTTAGAAGAAGCGCCTGTACCTGAAGCGCCTGCCGCAAGTAGCGATGGCGGCATCGACGAGATTTCTGAAGATGAATTTGAAGCCTTGCTGGATGAACTTCATGGTTCAAATGCCCCAGGTAAATCTGCGAAAGCAGAACCAAAAGCGGCAGCCCCCGCGGTTGGTGGTTCAGGTGATGATATTACCGACGATGAATTTGAAGCACTGCTAGACGAATTGCACGGTAAAGGTAAATTCAAAGAAGAAGAACCAGCGCCTGTAGCTGCGTCGAAAGCGGCAGCGCCTAGCGGTGAAGAAATTACCGACGATGAATTTGAAGCATTGCTTGACCAATTACATGGTTCAGGACAAGGCCCTACAGCGCAAGGTGCTGAACCAGCAGCAAATACGCCGCCCGTAGATAAAAAGGCGACAGAAGCAATTCAGAAAGCCAAGGCAGAGCAATCTGCCGCTAGTACGCCGGCTAAATCAACGCCTGCCGCAAAAGCGCCAGCGCCTAGTCCAGCCGCTAAAAAAGCGTCAGAGCCCGCTAAACCAGCGGCTAAGAAAGACGACAAAAAAGCAACCCCAGCACCTCCTCAAGCAGAAACTACAGTTCGTGTTGATACCAAGCGCCTAGACCAAATTATGAATATGGTTGGCGAGTTAGTATTAGTACGAAATCGTTTGCTGAGTTTAGGAATAACCAATGCCGACGAAAGTATGTCGAAGGCAATTGCTAACCTAGATGTGGTGACGGGTGATTTGCAGGGTGCGGTTATGAAAACCCGTATGCAGCCAATTAAGAAAGTGTTTGGCCGCTTCCCTCGCGTTGTTCGAGACTTAGCACGTAGTTTGAAAAAAGAAATTACCTTGGAATTGGAAGGTGAAGAGACAGATTTAGATAAAAACTTGGTAGAAGCATTGGCTGATCCCTTAGTTCACTTAGTAAGAAACTCAGTGGATCATGGTATTGAAATGCCTGATGACCGTGCTGCTACAGGTAAAACCCGAATGGGGACCGTGAGATTATCGGCTTCTCAGGAAGGTGACCATATCTTACTTACCATTGAAGATGATGGTAAGGGGATGGATGCTGAAAAACTGAAAGAGATTGCTATAAGCCGAGGTGTTTTAGACGCCGATGCGGCTGCGCGTATGTCTGATGTTGAAGCGTTCAATCTTATTTTTGCACCTGGTTTCTCAACGAAAACTGAGATTAGTGATATCTCGGGCCGTGGTGTAGGCATGGATGTGGTTAAAACAAAAATTAACCAGCTTAACGGTACTATTAATATTGATTCCCAGCTTGGGAAAGGTACTCGACTCGATATTAAAGTCCCACTCACGCTTGCAATATTACCGACCCTAATGATTGTGGTTGGGAAACAAACGTTCGCGTTACCGTTAGGTGCGGTCAACGAAATTATCAATATGGACATCAAGAAAACCAATACGGTTGATGGCCAATTAACCATGATAGTTCGTTCTAAAGCGATACCACTGTTCTTCCTCGGAGAATGGTTGATCCGCGGACCTAAAAATATAAGCAAAGAAAAAGGTCACGTCGTCGTGGTTCAAATAGGCACCCAGCAAGTTGGATTTGTTGTTGATGCGCTAATAGGCCAAGAAGAAGTGGTGATAAAACCATTAGATGCCTTATTACAAGGAACGCCAGGTATGGCGGGAGCAACTATCACATCCGACGGTGGAATTGCACTCATCTTAGATGTTCCTAGCTTACTGAAGCGTTATGCTAAAAAGCCCTTAAAGTAAAACGGCGTAACAAATAGGAAATTAACATCCATGGTCTTTAAAGTCCTGGTCGTGGACGATTCTACTTTTTATCGTCGTCGAGTTCGCGAGATTCTCGACGATGACAGAGAGCTTGAAGTTATTGGTGAAGCTCGTAACGGGCAAGATGCACTAGATAAAATAGATACACTGCTACCTGATGTAGTCACAATGGATGTGGAAATGCCGATAATGGATGGCATTTCAGCGGTAAAAGCCATTATGGAAAAACGGCCCGTGCCTATTTTGATGTTTTCGTCGCTTACGCACCATGGTGCACAAGCGACCCTAGATGCGTTAGAAGCCGGAGCATTAGATTTTCTACCAAAGAAATTCGAAGATATCGCCCAAGACCGTAAAGACGCAGCACGACTGCTGTGTACAAAAGTAAGATTGATTGCACGGCGTGGTGTCGGTATAAAACGCCCTGTATTAAAGCGTATTGAAAGTAGGAAGTTTCCTGATAACGCGCCGAAACCAGCGTTTTTCAAGAGTTCTAATCTACTTAGCGGAAGGAAAGATGCCACGAGGCAGCCCACCGTTTCCTCGATTAAGGCTTCTGGTAAAAGGTATAAGTGTTTAGCAATTGGAGCATCTACGGGTGGACCAGTGGCATTGCAGAAGATACTGGTAGCACTGCCATCAGACTTTCCTTATCCAATTGTGTTGGTGCAACATATGCCAGGCACTTTTACTAACGCATTCGCACAGCGACTTAATTCACATTGCGATATTGCGGTTAAAGAAGCTGAACATGGTGACATATTGAAACCAGGTTGCGCTTATTTAGCGCCCGGCGGTAAACAAATGTTGATAGAGAGTTCAGGCTCTCATAAGAAAGTAGTAATTACCGACGCTAACCCGTCTGATAAAATAAACTATAAGCCGAGTGTTGATTTAACCTTCGGTTCGCTGGCCAAAGCTTATGGTGGCGATTTATTGGGTATTATATTAACTGGTATGGGTGCAGATGGGCGAGAAGGTTGCCGGTTGATGAAAGACAACGGTGCCACTATTTGGGCGCAAGATCAGGATTCATGTGTTGTTTATGGCATGCCTCAAGCGGTAGCTGTTGCAAACATATCGGTTAACAGTATTGATATAGATGATATGAGCAGCTGTATCTTAACCGAAATGACATAGCCTAAGCGCAGCGATAGTATTGCCTGTGAGTGAATGACAACCCAAGTAAATATAAGCTGGGAATTAAAACGATGAAGGTGTGGACAGTTGCAAACCAGAAAGGCGGAGTTGGTAAAACAACAACAACAGTAACCTTAGGTGGTTTGTTAGCTCAACGCGGGAAGCGGGTATTGATGGTCGACACCGATCCCCACGCCTCATTGAGTTACTATTTTGGCATAGACGCAGAGTTACTCAGTCAATCTGTCTACGACATTTTTATTAAGTCTTCTGAAATTACTGCCGATATGGTCATGGACTGTTTGTGTCCAACTAAGCTAGATAATTTGTACGTTTTGCCCGCTACCATGGCGCTAGCCACATTAGACAGAACAATGGGTAGCGAGCAAGGAATGGGCTTAGTGCTAAAAAAAGCGCTGGCCAAAGTAGAGAAAGAATTTGATGTGGTCATTATTGATTGTCCGCCAGTACTTGGTGTACTTATGGTCAACGCATTGGCAGCATGCAATAAAGTGATAGTGCCGACACAAACAGAGTATTTGGCGCTGAAAGGCTTAGACAGAATGATACGCACTATGGAAATAATGGGGCGCTCTCTTCAAAAGTCTTTTGACACTGTGATTATTCCTACTATGTTCGACAAACGCACTAACGCGGCGCTTGAATCTAGAAAGCGTTTAATGAGCGATTATGGAGAGCGGGTTTGGCAAGGTGTAATTCCCGTAGATACGCATTTTAGAGATGCGAGTTTAGTACAGTTGCCAATTTCCGCAGCATACCCGAAAACCCGAGGGGTAACGGCTTATAGCAAGTTACTTGAGGTTTTGGAGAAGTAAAGTTAGATGAGCAATCAAGGACCTTTTGCACGGGAAGACGTTGTAGAGGCTTATCTCGATAGCCTATTAAAAGAGCCAGATGATCCGGCAGACGTGACTGCGCGAACGGCAAAATTGCTTGAGCAAGCGGTGCAAACGTTAGCCGAAGAAGCCACATTTGATGAAGCACCTACCACTGAACAAGTAGTGGTTGAAGAAGCCATTATTGAAGCAGTGTCATCTAGCACAGGCAAAGATGTCGAAGAAACTACGCAATACGAAAAAAGCGACTACAATGAAATAGATAATGAGACTGCTGAATCAGTCGATGCCTCTTCAGAAGAGGAGCAACCTTTAGAAAAAGCATTGTTGGTCGACAGCCTCGAAAATAATTTTCAGGCATTATTTTTTGAAGTGGCAGGGTTAACATTAGCAGTGCCATTAACCACCCTAGGTGGTATACATCAGATTGAAAAGATAGGCCCTCTATTTGGGAAGCCGGATTGGTTCATGGGGGTAATGATACATCGCGAAGAGAAGCTTAGCGTTGTAGATTCTGCAAGATGGGTCATGCCAGAAAAGTATGATGAGAGTCTCGCAGAGTCATTGAACTACCGATATCTTATTATGTTAGGGGATAGTTCGTGGGGATTGGCCAGTGAGAAACTGGTTAACACGGTCACCTTGGCAAAAGCTGACGTCAAATGGCGTGAGTCTACCGGTAAGCGTCCCTGGTTAGCGGGGATGGTTAAAGAGAAAATGTGCGCGTTAATTGACGTTAACGAATTAATATCTATGCTTAACAAAGGCTTAGGCAGTAACGACCAGACACCGAGTATTGGGAGCCAGGTTCATGAGCGACGAAAGAACGAACAGTAATACCACCGATAGTAACGATGAAGTCCTTCAATGGGTGACATACCGCTTAGGTGAGGAAACATACGGTATTAACGTAATGCAAGTACAAGAGGTATTGCGTTACACTGAAATTGCACCTGTACCCGGCGCACCTGACTACGTACTAGGTATCATTAACCTACGTGGTAATGTTGTTACGGTCATAGATACACGTGCACGTTTTGGATTACCACCAACAGAAATAACGGACAATACCCGTATTGTGATCATCGAGTCTGATGAACAAGTCGTGGGTATACTTGTTGATAGCGTGGCTGAGGTGGTTTACCTTCGCTCGTCTGAAATTGACAGTGCGCCAAACGTGGGTACTGAAGAAAGTGCTAAGTTTATCCAAGGTGTAAGCAACCGAGACGGTGAGCTTCTTATTCTCGTGGATTTAAACAAGCTTTTAAGTGACGAAGAGTGGGATGAACTAAGTTCAATTTAGTCAACCTACACGTCTAAAGGGCAGGTAACTAAGTTATCTGCCTTTTTTATTTCCGGTTTACATAGGTACGAATTAAGGCTTCTTCGCATATGGATCTGCAGTTTATTGCTCCAACAATCAACGAACTTATATTGCTTGCGCTTGTGATAGCACTTGGTGTTTTTGCAATATGGCTGACGTTTAAAGAGCGAAAAACACATGCGGCATTAAGCGAACTGCAAGACCTGGTAACGCGTAGAACCGATGACATGGATACCCAAATTCGAGATTTTGGTCATCAACAAAATGAAGCACAAACCAGAAGCTTAGTGGTCACTCGCCATCTACAAGCCCTTCAAACTAAACAAGATGACTTCGAAAATCAGATTCGTGAACTAAAACTCCAGGATCCCTCCCTAAGGCTTTATCAGCGAGCGGCCGAGTTAGTAAAGCAAGGCGCTAGTATCGAGGAAGTGATGGAGGCTTGTGATATTCCTCGTGCCGAAGCAGAAATGTTATTTATGGTACACAAACAATCCCCTTCTGGGTAATGTAATTAAACGTCCGTTTAGACGTCTAGACGTAAAGATGTTGACATCTGTGTGGTAATTGCCACAATACAGTCATAGTAACTTATGACTGGAGCCTTCTATGCCAATTCGTATACCAGAACAACTGCCTGCGCAGAATGTGTTGTTGGGCGAAAACATCTTCACCATGGAGAGCAATAGGGCGGCGAATCAGGATATACGTCCTCTTAAAGTGGGTATCTTAAACTTGATGCCTAATAAAATTGAGACTGAAGTACAGCTGTTGAGATTACTTTCCAACACGCCACTTCAAATTGATGTAGATTTTATTCGCATCGATAGTCAGGCACCCAAAAATACCCCTCAGTCTCACATGGATGCTTTCTATCACGACTTTTCACAAGTGGCAGACAAAAAGTACGATGGGCTTATCGTGACTGGTGCTCCTCTAGCATTGTTGAAATACGAAGACGTAAAGTACTGGGATACCATGACTACCATTTTAGAATGGGCACAGCGTCACGTTAACTCCACGCTATATTTATGCTGGGCTGCACATGCTGCTATGTACCATTTTTATAACTTTACCCGCACGCTGCGCAAAGAAAAATTTTCAGGCGTGTTCGAGCACAAAGTAAACGACCCCCATAATGAATTATTGCGTGGCTTCGACCCGGTATTCTATGCGCCTCATTCTCGCTATGGTCATATCGATACCGCGAATTACAATAGTGTAGATGGACTGCATGTGGTGGCAGAGTCTGAAGAAGTAGGCGCTTATATTGTCGCCTCAGAAGATAAGCGCATGGTGTTTGTTACGGGGCATCCAGAATACGATGCTGATACCCTTGGCGATGAATATTTTAGAGACGTAAAGGCAGGGCAGACACCGTCTATACCCAAAAACTATTTTACGGATAACGATCCGACCAAGCCACCTATCGTCAGATGGCGCTCCCACGGGAGTCTGTTTTTTACGAACTGGTTAAACTACTATGTTTACCAAACAACGCCATATGACTTAAATCAGTTAGCTGAAAAATCACAGCCAAAGAGGTAACGCGTGAGTCAACATCCAGTTTCTAGCGCCCAAGCAACACTGCTACGCGCTGCACAACAACGTATTCTTGTATTAGATGGTGCGATGGGAACCATGATCCAGCAGCATAAGCTGGAAGAAGAAGATTACCGTGGTACCCAGTTTGCCGATTGGCACTGTGATGTGAAAGGCAACAACGACCTTTTAGCCATTACACAGCCGGATATTATTTATCAAATTCATTGTGATTACTTTGAAGCTGGCGCCGATATCGTTGAGACCAATACGTTTAATGCTACCACAATAGCCATGGCCGATTACGACATGGAAGCGCAGTCTAGAGACATCAATATTGCTGCCGCTAAATTAGCCAGAAAAGCCGCTGATGAGTTCACAGCGAAAACCCCTGATAAACCCAGATTTGTCGCTGGTGTATTAGGCCCAACGAATCGTACTGCGTCTATCTCTCCTGATGTTAACGACCCAGGTAAGCGCAACGTGACTTTCGACGCCTTAGTAGAAGCCTATACAGAGTCTACCGAAGCGCTAATCGAAGGCGGCGTAGATTTGATTATGCTTGAAACCATTTTCGATACGCTAAATGCTAAAGCGGCAGCTTTCGCCGTGGAAACCGTGTTCGAAAAACTAGGTAAGTATTTGCCAGTGATGATTTCAGGCACCATTACCGATGCCTCAGGCAGAACGCTTTCGGGGCAAACCTCTGAAGCCTTTTATTATTCAATGCGCCACATTAGCCCGTTTTCGTTTGGCTTAAATTGCGCTTTGGGGCCTGACTTGTTACGCCAATATGTTGAAGAAGTCTCTACCATTAGCGAGTGCCTTGTATCTGCTCACCCCAATGCGGGTTTACCCAACGAGTTTGGCGAATATGATTTAGAAGCGCCTGAAATGGCCGAGCATATCAAAGAATGGGCAGAGTCTGGATTAGTGAATATTGTAGGCGGCTGCTGTGGCAGTACGCCAGAACATATTCGTGCTATTGCCGAGGCAGTTAGCAGCATAGCACCAAGAAAGGTGCCTAAGTTCGAACCCAAAATGCGTTTGTCTGGCCTTGAGCCGTTTGTACATTAGGAGGCAGCGTGAGCGCACAATTTTCTACATTTATTAACATTGGTGAACGTACTAACGTTACCGGTTCAGCACGTTTCAAACGTCTTATTCTAGAGGGTGATTATGAAACGGCTCTTGATGTTGCCCGCCAGCAAGTTGAAAGCGGCGCGCAAATTATCGATATCAATATGGACGAGGCCATGCTTGATTCCAAGCAGGCCATGGTTACCTTTTTAAACCTGATTGCGTCCGAGCCCGATATCAGTCGGGTTCCTATTATGATTGACTCATCAAAATGGGAAGTGATTGAAGCGGGGCTAAAATGTGTGCAAGGCAAGGCGATTGTAAACTCAATCAGCCTTAAAGAAGGCGAAGAAAGCTTTCTTGCCCAAGCACAAAAAATCAAACGTTATGGTGCTGCCACGGTAGTCATGGCTTTTGACGAAAAAGGCCAAGCCGATACGCAAGCTCGAAAAGTAGAGATTTGTCAGCGCAGTTATAAATTACTGACAGAGTCTATCGGCTTTCCGCCAGAAGACATTATCTTTGACCCGAATATCTTTGCGGTAGCAACGGGTATAGAAGAGCACGATAACTACGCCGTAGACTTCATAGAAGCAACCCGAAAAATTCGTGAGCTTTGCCCTTATGCGCATATCTCGGGGGGGCTTTCTAATATATCGTTCTCGTTTAGAGGTAACAACCCTGTTCGCGAAGCGATGCACTCGGTGTTTTTGTATCACGCCATTCGTGCTGGTATGGATATGGCTATTGTGAATGCGGGGCAGCTTGAAGTTTATGATGAAATACCAAAGGAGCTTCGCGAAGCGGTAGAAGATGTCATTCTTAACCGCCGTAGTGACTCTACGGAGCGTTTGCTTGATATTGCCCCTAACTATCAAGGCGACGGTAAAGCAGCGGCAAAAGAAGATTTAAGCTGGCGAGAGCAAGACGTGAATAAACGTTTGGCCCATGCGCTTGTAAAAGGCATTACCGATTACATCATTGATGATACTGAAGAAGCCCGCCTTCAAGCCGAGCGCCCGCTACACGTAATTGAAGGGCCGTTGATGGACGGCATGAACATTGTTGGCGACTTGTTTGGTGAAGGCAAAATGTTCTTGCCTCAAGTTGTAAAATCGGCGCGGGTAATGAAAAAAGCCGTGGCTCATTTACAGCCTTACATTGAAGCCGAAAAATCCGATGGTACTAAGAGCAATGGCAAAATATTGCTTGCTACCGTGAAAGGCGACGTTCACGACATTGGTAAAAACATTGTAGGCGTTGTACTTCAATGTAATAACTTTGAAGTGATTGATCTTGGGGTGATGGTGCCCGCTGCCACTATCTTGCAAGTGGCAAAAGATGAAAACGTAGATATGATTGGCCTTTCTGGCCTTATTACCCCTTCACTTGATGAAATGGTGCATGTGGCAAAAGAGATGGAGCGTCAAGGCTTCGACTTACCGTTATTAATTGGCGGCGCAACTACTTCCAAAGCACACACTGCGGTGAAGATAGAGCAAAACTATCATGCGCCTGTGGTTTACGTACCCAATGCGAGTCGCGCTGTTGGCGTGTGTCAAAAACTGCTTAATCGTGGCTCTCGAGATATTTACGCCGAAGAACTGGCAAAAGAATACGACAAAGTACGCGATCAGCATGCTCGTAAGAAGCCTCGAAGTAAGCCTGTGACCTTAGCGCAAGCGCGAGCTAATGCCTTCACGCCAGATTTTACAGAAGCACCGGTAACCCCTAAAAAATTAGGCGTAACGCCAGTGGATGTAGATATTGCTACGCTGCGTCCGTATATCGACTGGACGCCCTTCTTCCTAACCTGGTCTTTGGCTGGTAAATACCCACGAATTTTAGAAGATGAAGTCGTTGGGGAAGAAGCAAGATCCTTATTCGCCGATGCTAATGAGATGCTAGATAACATTATTGCTAACAACTCATTAGCCGCTAAAGGGGTTATTGGCTTATTTCCTGCCAACCGCGTAGATGATGATATTGAAGTGTATACCGATGAGTCGCGCTCAGAAGTGCAAGGTGTAGCCCACCATCTTCGTCAACAAACCTTAAAAGATAAATTTGCTAACTATTGTTTGGCTGATTACGTTGCCGAGAAATCATCAGGCATCAATGACTATATTGGTGCCTTTGCTGTGACTGGCGGAATAGGTGAAGATGAACTTGCCGATAGTTTTATTAAGGCAGGTGATGACTACAACGGTATTATGGTGAAAGCCGTGGCTGATAGATTAGCCGAAGCATTTGCCGAATACTTACACGAACAAGTGCGTAAAGTGTATTGGGGTTATGCCGAAAGTGAAGATTTAACCAATGATGACCTCATTCGTGAAAAGTACCAAGGTATTCGCCCTGCACCAGGTTATGCCGCGTGCCCAGAACATACTGAGAAGCAGCTTATCTGGGATTTATTGTCGGCAGAGCAGCATACCGGCATGAAACTAACCGAAAGCTACGCCATGTGGCCAGGTGCGGCAGTGTCGGGTTGGTATTTCTCCCACCCTCAAAGTAAATACTTTGCCGTGGCTAAAATACAAAAAGACCAAGTGGAAGACTATGCCACGCGCAAAGGTTGGACACTGGAAGAAGCTGAGAAATGGTTGGGGCCTAATTTACATGACTGAGTCGTTCTCAAAGCCGTTTAGCCAAGCGTGCGAAAACAATAAAGCGCCAATCTTAGCTGTGCTTAATCGCACGTTTGCTAATTGTAAAGGCGTATTAGAAGTTGGCAGTGGGACAGGTCAGCACGCGGTATATTTCGCTGAAAACTTGCCGCATTTGCAATGGTATTGTAGCGACCAACCTGACTATCATGAAGGTATTATAGCCTGGTTAGAAGAAGCTTCGTTACCCAATGTCACAAAGCCCGTGGCGTTAACTATAGGTAAAGACAGCTTTCCATCGCTACCCATTCAAGGTATCTACAGTGCTAATACCGCCCACATTATGCAGCGTCATGAAGCTGAACTGTTGATGAAATCAGTAAGTGAATACTTACCTTCGGGTGGTGTTTTTTGTCAATATGGCCCCTTTACTATTGGCGGCGAATTCTCTTCTGAAAGTAACAGAGTATTTCATGAATCACTTATCGAACGTGGATATGGTGGCTATCGTGATATCAGCGAGCTGACAGCATGGAGTAATGACTTAGTGCTGCGTGAAATACATAAGATGCCGGCCAATAACTTGTTATTGGAGTGGCATAAGCCGTAACCTTTATGTTTTTCCGCATACAGCCATGATGTATTTGGTCGTGGCTGTATTGTTCATTTTGTATTTTTAAAAGAGTCTTGAAATAGTTTCGAAATAGTTTCGAAATAGTTTAAAAATTTTGGAAATTTTCGAAGACCTATCTTCTGTTATTACTCTAATCAGTTTTCAGCATCTCATTCTCTGTTGGCTTTATTCTCTATCAGTGTTTTATTCACTGTAGCATTTCTTACTGACATCACAGCTTACAGCTCACAGCTTTTTGTATCGGCTTCCCTTCATTGGTTGCGGTAAATTTAACCACTTAAAGCTATCTTGTGTGCGAAATAAACAAAAATATCTAATCTGTTTTTTTAAACTTTAGTTGAATTGGCTTTTTGCGTTAAATATGAGTTGAAATCGACTCGTTTGTATTGGAAAGTAATAATGCACTGTTTATTATGAGTAAAGTGGAAGGGAGGGCCTTTTACTATTTTAAGAGAGTGGACGATATTAAGCGCCAGATGTTCATTATCTATTGCGCGCGACTAAAATAAAAAACAAATAGAGTAGTAATCATGAGTTCATTGTCCCTTCAGAAGAAGTTTATGTTGATCGTGGGGGGAAGCATTGCAGTTATGTTGCTTGTCACCGCGTTCTTTTTGGTGAATATAGTTGGTGATAATACGAGGCACCAAGTAGAACAAGAAGTTGCAGCACTAGTGGCTAACGAAGCCGATTCAGTGGAAGCCTTTTTTTCCCTCTATGGTGGTGTAGCCAAAACCTTTTTAAGTAACCCTTTTCTTAAAGATTTCTTTATACAACACACCCGTCGTGGTGCCAGTGAAGCCCAACTTTCTGACGCCGCCACTGTTTACACTGTTTTTGACAATATAAGTAGCCAAGACACTAATATTAAGTCGGCTTTTTTTGCATCTGCCGCTACCAGTGAGTACTTTTTTGAGCAAGGGCGTGTTGGGGTTGATGAAAGCGGCCCTGATGCTGGAGATGTGAATAAAGGCTACTTTGCATCTAAACGACCCTGGTTCCAATCGGCGGTAAGCAAAGGAGAGCTTTACGTTACCCCTCCCGCGGTAGATTCGCAGGATGGCAGTGTGTCAGCGGTAGTACAATCACCTGTTTATCAAAACGGTAGGCTGATAGGCGTAGGTGGCATTGATATTCTTATCAGTACCATAGGGTCGGTTATCGACAATATTCGGTTTGAAGGTCAAGGTACTGCGTTCCTACTGGATGAGAACCAAAACATTGTTTACTTTCCAAAGCAAACCACACCGCTCCCGCTGAGCTCGTCGTTAACGTCATTTGATTCAGTATTTAGTGATACTAAGGGTTTTAGTGCCTTGTCGAGAAAGATAGCGTCGACATCATCAGGGCAAGTGTCAGTAATATGGCAAGGTGAAGAATACGTGGCGGTATTCAGGCACGCTAAGCTTGATAACCCTACGATGGATTGGTCGTTAGGTATTTTGATCCCCGCGAGTATTATAGCGGCACCAATTAATAACGCTATTTCTACCGCAGTTATTGTGGCACTAGCGATTATTTGCCTTATTGCACTTATCACTTATGTAGCCAGTGCAAAAATCACTCAGCCGTTAACCAAAATGCGTGTTGCAATGGCGGATATCGCTAGTGGCGACGGTGATTTAACAAAACGATTAGACATTACTAGTAAAGATGAAATTGGAGCATTGGCGGTAGAATTTAACCGTTTTACCGACAAGCTCCGAGGTTTGTTAACGGAAACGGCATTAAACACTAAGGCTGTTTCCGATGCAGCTGATCATCTACGAGACGTATCCCAAAGTACCAGTGCAGAAATTCATCAAGAGCGAAGCCAAGTTGATAATGTATCTTCTGCGGTTACTCAAATGGCCGCCACAGTCGTGGAAATATCAACAAATGCGGCGCACTCTAGTGAAGCGGCTAACCAAGCAGAAGCTATTGTTACTCAAGGTAGTCAACAAGCAAAAGACGCCATGGCTGAAATCACTTCTTTAGCCGAAGCCATCGACCAAGGGGTGGAAGTGGTGAGTGGGTTAAGTCAGGAGTCGGATAACATTGGCGCGGTAATCGATGTTATTAACAGTATTGCTGATCAAACTAATCTACTTGCACTAAATGCTGCCATAGAAGCTGCTCGAGCTGGTGAGCAAGGCCGAGGATTTGCTGTCGTTGCAGATGAAGTCCGCTCTCTTGCCAGTCGTACGCAAGAGTCCACCACGGATATCCGTAAAATGGTAGAGCGTTTGCAGCATATGGCAGAGCAAACTGATTCAGTTATGCGAACAGGCAAGGGCCTTTCTCAAAGTGGCGTTGAAAAAACCGCTAAAGTGGTGACTTCGTTGGAGCAAATCAATCAAGCGATAGGCACCGTGCATGAACAAAGCACGCATATAGCTCACGCTACTGAACAACAAACTGAAGTCGCCCAAGATATTCATAAATCTTTGGTGGCAATTACAGGTTTAAGCGATCGTACAAGCCAACACGCAGAAGAACTGGCGGTTGAAGCAACCCAGCTTAGCGGTGTATCAACTGAGTTAAATGATTTGGTAGGGCAGTTTAAAATTTAAGTACCTATAAGTACTTATTGAGGCCGCACGGTTGCTTTGGCTAACGAGATAAATTCGTCAACAAACCCAATTGGGTCAACCTCTTTTCGGTGACCCAAATATAAGGTTTTCTGTAAGCCCTTTTCACCTAAGGGCTTATACGTTAACACCGCAGATTCTTTCGCTTCATCAACCAACCATTTAGGTAGTGCGGTAACACCGCGCCCCGCTGCCACCATTTGCAAAATAATTTCTGTGGTTTCAATGGTTCTGTGTTGTTTCACGCTTGCCCCAGCAGGGGTAAGGAAACCTGAAAAAATATCCAGTCTATTGGTTTCTACCGGATAAGTGATCACCACTTCATTGGCTAATTGTTTAGGCTTTATGTAATCACAATCTGCCAACGGGTGCTTATTGTGCATAACTAACACTTGTTCGTAATCTAATACGCCGGTGTAACTAATTGCATCTACATGTAATGGGTCAGGAGTAAGGAGTAAATCGATGTCGTAACCATGTAAGGCTTGTAAGCCGCCAAATGAAAACGCCCGTCTTACGTCAACATCTACATCGGGAAAGGCTTTTAAAAATGGCGCAACTACCTTTAACAACCACTCAAAACAAGGGTGACATTCCATACCAATACGCAATATACCTTGCTTACCTTCTGCCATACGGCGTAGTTGAGCTTCAGTATGTTCAAATTGAGGCAACACTCGCTGGGACAACCCCACTAAGCTTTTACCCGCTTGAGTCAGCACTAATGTTCGGCCTTCCTTTTGCCAAAGTGGTAAAGAAAAGCTCGCTTCTAACTTTTTCATAGAGTGGCTTAGTGCAGACTGTGTAACAAATAAGGACTTTGCGGCTTCTGTCATTGTGCCGTGTTTGTGAATAGCGCTGATAATTTTAAGGTGCTGGCGTTCAATCATGTTAGATGTTATGAGCTTTATTCATGGATTTTAAGAAATATATCACTCTTTCTCATTAGTTATTAATAACATCTACTGCGGTAGATAGTCTACTGGCAATAATGTCACGAATAATCGAAGTGATTTCTCTAAAGGTCTTGCGCCCCGGGGCGGTATTTCTCCATGCCAAGGAGTGCTGCCTTTCAATAGGCATACCCTCTATTTCACAAACGTGAAGTGCTTCAGGGTGATGCAACTCTGAATGTATATATAGCCCCGGCAAAAATGCAACGCCCATACCCATGACTACCATTTGTCGCAGTGTATCTAGGCTTGTTCCTTCATAGTCTCGTTGCAGGTCTGCGCCAATTTCATCGCAAATATGTTGCACTTGATGATGAAAGTGGTGTCTATCTTCTAGCGTGAGTACTTTTTCTCCAGCAATTTGCTCAGGGCGAACAAAGGCATTTCCGGCAAGCTTATGATCAGAAGGCACAACGAATTTAAGCGGTTCGTTAAACAGAGGCTCAGTTATAAGCTGCGAATATTCACTGGAAAGTGGTGAGATAATTAAGTCGTATTCACCGTGCAGCAATCCATGTTGTAGTGCCTGTGGTGCAGCTTCTCGCACGTAGAATCGAAGCCCTGGCTTGCGCTGATGCAATTCGGGTAAAATATGGGGCAACAAGTAAGGACCAAGCGTAGGGGGGATACCAAGGCGGAAAGTAACCACTTCACCTTCAGCCAGATCCCGTGCTATTTCATTGAAACGGTGATTCGCTTGAAGTACTTCTTCCGCCGCTTCGAGTAGCGCTTTGCCTTGAGGCGATAATAAGGTGCCAGTTCTTGAACGTTCAAATAAGACTAAATCTAAACTGTTTTCAAGGGCATTAATTTGACTCGTTAAAGTAGGCTGACTAATACCTAGGCTTGTGGCTGCTTGACGAAAGCTTAAGTATTTAGCTACTGCAACAAAATAACGAATTTGGTTAATAGATGGAGTTTTACCGTTCAGTAACATGGTTATTACGTCGCCTTAATTTTTTTAATTCTCACGCTTGATAGGTGTAGGCTATCACGAACTAGTATATTAAACTATTAATCTATCAGGTGACACTGGTGCAGACAGTAAAAAAATAATTATTCAATGGAGATATTTATGGATCACGTAATTTCAGGTGTAGCTAAATTCCAGAAAGAAGTTTATCCAGGAAAAAAAGCAGCTTTCCAAAAACTGGCGAACGGTCAGAACCCAGAAGTGCTTTTCATCACGTGTTCAGACTCTCGTATAGATCCAAACTTGGTAACGCAAACCGAGCCGGGTGAATTGTTTATCTGTCGTAACGCGGGCAACATCGTGCCGCCGCATAGCAACCAAACGGGCGGTATGACTGCCTCAATCGAATTTGCTGTTGCAGCACTAGGCGTTACGCATATCGTTGTTTGTGGACATACAGATTGTGGCGCAATGAAAGGCGCATTAAAGCCAGAAGGGCTTTCTTCATTGCCACACGTTAAAGAATGGCTGGGCCATTGTCGCGCTGCGACTGAAGTTGTTAAAGAGCGTAGTGGTTGTTCTGAACTAACCCACGATCACCTAGAAGATGTAACGAAAGAAAACGTGGTACAGCAAATTCAGCATTTACGTACACACCCTGCTGTTGCCGCAAAAATTGCGAACAAACAAGTTACGCTTCATGGTTGGGTTTATAATATAGGTAGTGGCGAAGTGTTGTGCTACAACAGCGAGTCTGGTGAGTTTGAGGTAATGGATCAATCTCACGCAGAAGCGCAGCTTAAGCGATAAGCACTTTTGCGCGATAAGAATTTAGGAAACATTCCATGTTTAAGTTAAATGTAAGTAATTTACGTGGTGACATCACCGGTGGTTTAACCGCCGGTATTGTTGCCTTGCCGCTAGCCTTAGCGCTAGGGGTAGCCTCAGGACTTGGTCCAATGGCCGGCCTTTATGGTGCTATTGCGGTGGGTTTCTTCGCCGCGCTGTTTGGTGGCACACCCTCACAAATCTCTGGGCCTACAGGGCCTATGGTTGTTGTATTAGCAGGTTTGTTTGCCAGCCTCTCAGGCGATGCAAGCTTGATCTTTACCGCAGTTATACTCGCCGGTATTTTTCAAATTATCTTCGGCTTTTTAAAAGTTGGGGAATATATCCGATTGGTTCCATACCCTGTTATTTCAGGCTTTATGTCGGGTATTGGTGCCATTATTATCATTCTACAATTAGGCCGCCTATTGGGGCATGAGCCTCCAGGTGGCACTATTGGCGCATTAAGCTATCTACCTACAGCACTTGCAGATATTAATTTTGCAACGCTAGGCTTAGGTATTGGTACATTAATTATTGCCTACAAATGGCCTGCGTCATTAGGTAAATATGTACCGGGTGCGCTAGCAGCACTTATCATTGGTACTCTTGCAAGCTTGGCGTTATCTGTACCTATCTTAGGTCAAATTCCTACGGGCTTACCAAGCATCCAAATGCCAGTATTCGAGCAAGGTACAGCATTACTAATTTTAGAAGCTGCGTTTATTCTTGCAGTACTTGGCGCTATAGACAGTTTGTTGACGTCATTGGTAGCAGACAACATGACCCGTACTCGTCATGACAGCAATAGAGAGCTAATCGGTCAGGGTATTGGTAACACCGTAGCGGGTTTTATTGGTGGTATTGCAGGTGCCGGTGCAACCATGCGAACGGTTGTGAATATTCGTAGCGGTGGTAAAGACCGTATTTCGGGTATGGTTCACGCATTGGTATTACTTGCAATCGTGTTGGGTCTTAGCCCGCTCGCGGCGCAAATTCCTCATGCTGTACTTGCTGGTATTTTGGTTAAAGTGGGCTTAGATATTATCGATTGGAGCTACTTAAAGCGTGCTCATAAGGGGCCTCGTTGGGACTTCGGTCTGATGATATTGGTACTTGCACTCACTGTGTTTGTTGACCTTATCACTGCTGTGGGTGTGGGCGTAGTATTCGCAGCCCTTGCTTATGTGCGCCAAGTTGCTCACTTGCAATTAGAAGAGCTTCGTAAAATTCCTGAGTCGCTTAACGATCCTGAAGAGAATGCGTTACTAGAGTCGCTTAAAGGCAAGGTCTCTATCTTCAGCTTCGGCGGTCCGTTAAGTTTTGGTGCTGCTGCTGATGTAGGTCACCATGTAAGAGATAACGTGAAAGCGGGCTCGAAGGTGATGATATTAGATTTCACCCGTGTGCCTACTGTGGATGTGTCTGCGGCAATGGCGGTAGAAACAGTCACTGTGGATGCTATGGCGGCAGGTAGGCAGCTAGTGATCTGCGGTGCTAATGCCGCTGTGAACGAAGTGTTAGAGAGTATCTGTGTTAATCATCCAGGCATCGTTATTTATGACAACCTGCATGATGCATTGCTTTATGCGAAAAAAAAAGTGACGGAAACACCTAACCAAGAAGTTAATTTTAAGGCTGTATCGCAATCTTAACTTACTGTTAAATAAGATTATTTAATGAAAGCCCTTCTCATGAAGGGCTTTTTTTTTCGCTTTTTTCATTTCCTGTCACTTTTTATTAATTGAATGTTCAATTTAACTTAACGTAACTGTCACATCTGCTTTTTAAGGTGGTTGGGTAAAACACACTCAAACGATTAAAAAGGGGACATTACACATGACGCGTTACCATCTCATTGCACTTAGTGTACTTGCCGGATTATCAGGCACATCGAATAGCCACGCCGAAGCGATAGCCGAAGATAAATCTAATGAAATAGAGGAAATTACGGTTGTTGGCCGAAGCGTGTCATACGCTAATAACGCCGCTTCTGACGACATGCAAAAGCAACAAGCTAATTTAAGCAGTGTGCTTGCTGTTGTAGATAACTTACCGGGCGTACTAATTAACGAAGGGGATACCTTTGGGGCCGATGATTGGTCTACTTCTATTGTTATTCGCGGCTTTCAAGTTAACTTGAACGAACAGCAAATCGGTATGACAGTAGATGGTATGGCCAACGGCAACTCTAACTATGGTGGCGGTGCTAAAGCAAACCGCTATATCGATACCGAAAACTTACAAACCATTGAGGTATCGCAAGGCACGTCCGATATTGCTTCTCGCTCTCATGAAGCGCTGGGTGGCACTTTAAACTTCACTACTATCAATCCTAGTGAGGAAGAAGGCTTTGTTGCGAGTGTTACGGCGGGTGAGTTCGATGCGTCTAAATACTATGTGCGTTATGACACCGGCGAGATCTTAAAAGATACGTATGCATGGATAAGTCTTTCTACGCAAGAAAGCAGTGATTTCATGGATCAGGTAGCTGAAAACACCCGTGACCATCTAGCGTTGAAAGTTACCTCTATGGTGGAAAACGTTGCGTTAACTGGTTACGTCTCGTACGACGATACCCACGAAGAAAACTACCAGCGTATCTATAGCCTAGAGCAATATGCGCAAAACCCAGACTGGGATCAGCTTACCAGTGAGTGGACGGGTATTCCTTATCAAGATCAATCTTATCGTCGAGGCTGGTCTACGCTACGGGAAAACCTATTGGCTTATTTAAAAGCTGAGTACTCTGTTGGCGCGGTCGATATTTCTACTAGTGCCTATTATCATGAGAACGAAGGGCGTGGTGATTGGGTACCGCCTTATCTTGTAGACGTAAAAGATGACGGCACTGAAGGTCATTCAGAGTTGGTTAATGGGAATACGGTTTACGGTGGGAGCGCACTGGGCAATATTTATTTTGTCGACCGCGATGGCATGCAGCTTTCTCCTATTGCTGGCTGCGAAAGCTCAATTACTTTTCCTTATGGTGGCGCGGGTGCAGAGTACGATCCAAGCTGTCATGAACAAGGTGCAATTCCAGTTGGTTCATACCGACACACCCACTACAACAAAGAACGCATCGGTTTTAATGCAGATGGTATCTGGTACGCCAAGTTAGGCGAATTCGACAACACGCTTCGCTTTGGTTTGTGGTGGGAAGATTATGAGCGTGATGAATACCGAGACTGGCACAAAATTACCGACTCAGCGATTGGGTACGATTTTAATAACTCGCCTTACTGGGTACAGTATGACCGCAGTTTCCCCGTTGATACCCTAATGTATTATGTAGAAGACGAAATTGATTTTGGGGTAGCGAAAGTACGTCTAGGCGCTAAGCGTTTCAACGTTGATATTGCGAAGAACGATAATTTCGACAGCGCTAACAACTTAGAGGTTAATTCAGATTCTGACACGCTATTTTCTGCCGGTTTTGTAGCGCCTATCGCAGTAGATGGGTTGGAGCTCTTCGCTGGTTACGGTGAAAACTTCGCTTCAATTAAAGATGCACAACTTGAGCGCGACGACACGGATTTACGCTTCATTGAACCAGAAACCGCAGAGAACATTGATGTGGGTCTTCGTTATTCAAGTGCTAAATTCAATGCCAATATTACTTATTACACCATCGAGTTCAATAACCGCATTCAATTCACCAGCAATGAAACTGCTAGCGGTATCGACTTCTTAGAAGCCGCGGCAGGTGGATATAGAAATGTGGGTGGTATTGAGTCTAGCGGTTTTGAAATGTCTGCAGACTTTGCGATTACCGATAACCTTACTGTATTTACGTCACTAACGTTAAGCGAGTCGGAATACATTGAAACCATTGGTGGCACGGGTACGCAGTATGACTCACTGGCTAGCGCACAAGCCGCTATTGCCGATACTACTAACGCTGAGTCTTCACTGGTAGCTGTAAAAGGAAATACGGTTATTGGTACGCCAGATACCATGGCAGTTATTAGCCTAGATTGGAGTAAAAACAATTATTTCGCAGGTATATCGACAAAGTATGTCGACTCTCGTTTCATCGATATTTACAATACCGCTGAAGTAGATGATTATTTGGTTAGCGACCTTTATATTGGTGGTTACATTAGCAATATAGGTCAAGGCATGGAAGAACTTGAAGTTCGCTTAACCGTAAACAACGTGCTAGATGAAGATTATGCGTCTACCATTGCCCCTAATGCATTTTGGATAGGTGCGCCACGCGCGGTTGCCATTAATGCGCGTTTAACGTTTTAATTCACTGTAAGACGGGTTGCTGTAACGTACATTTCGAGTGCGTTGCAGCGGCTCATACGGTATGGAGCAGTTACATGCCAAAAGTAGGAATGGAGCCCATTCGAAAGAAGCAGCTAATTGATGCCACCTTAGTGGTCATAGCTGAGTACGGGTTTCACAGCGCCACAATTAGTTTAATTAGTAAACAAGCGGGTCTTTCAAGCGGTATTATTAGTCATTATTTCGGCGGTAAGCAGGGGTTAATTGAAGCCGCTATGCGATACCTGCTCGAAAAGCTCAAACTCCAAGGGAGTTTTAGTAGTCATTTAGAGCGTATTGACACCATTATAGAAAGCAACTTCTCGGTTGAACAGCAAGAGTCGTCGGCAACGAATACATGGTTAAACTTTTGGGCGTTATCGTTACATAATGAGGGCTTACATAGACTTCAACGCATTAACCACAAACGATTAGAAAGTAACCTAACTTATAGTTTTACAAACCTTATCCCTAGAGAGCATGCGAAAGAAGCAGCGTTGTCTACCGCAGCTTTGATTGATGGTTTTTGGTTACGCAATGCCCTTGAAGGTGAAAAGCAAAATACTAAGGAAAATGTAACTAAGGCAAGTAACGCAGTTAAGCGTTATGTACGATTGGTCGTGTCTCAGTATCAATGATAGCAGCGTGTAGTTAGTAGGGGGAAAGATTCAAAGCCTTTAATCACACAAACTTCATTTTCCGACACTATCTTCAAAGAAGCCCACACGGACAAAGCGTCCGCATGGGTATCCACTTACATTACCAAATACGAACCCGTTCTTCTGGCGGAAGATACAAGTCATCGCCAGGTTGCACGTCAAAGGCTTCATACCAAGCATCGTGGTTGCGTGGGGCTTGTGCACGGTAACGACCCGGAGCATGCGTTCCACCACGTAGCTGGTTTAACATGCTTTCCTCGGTACGCTTTTCTCGCCAGACTTGGGCCCATGCAAGGAAGAAACGTTGATCGCCAGTTAGGCCATCAATTACCGGCGCTTCCTCACCATTTAAGCTTAGTTTGTAAGCATGGTAAGCCATTGATAAACCACCTACATCACCAATATTTTCGCCCAAGCTGTTGCGGCCATTAACGAAGTTACCTTCAATCGGCTCATATTGGTTGTATTGCTCGGCTAACATGTCTGCTTTTTTCTCAAATGCCGCGCGGTCTTCGTCAGTCCACCAGTTGCGCTGAATACCATTAGCATCAGACTTAGAACCCTGATCGTCAAAACCATGGCCCATTTCATGGCCAATAACCGCACCAATTGCGCCATAGTTCACTGCGGCATCAGCGTTAGGATCGAAAAACGGCGGCTGAAGAATAGCGGCAGGGAAAACAATTTCATTAAACGAACTGTTGTAATACGCGTTAACCCGTTGCGGGGTCATGCCCCAGCGCTCACGGTCGGTTTTATCTAGTTCTTTTTCGATATCTTCAGCTTTAAAGAATTCTCTTAGGTGACGTACGTTCCCCACCAAATCATCACTGTTAATGGTTAGTCCATCGAAAGATTGCCATTTGTCTGGGTAGCCAATTTTAGGGCGAAACGCCATAAGCTTTTCTTTCGCATTTACTTTGGTTTCCTCTCCCATCCAGTCTAGGTTATCGATACGCTCACCTAGCGCGGTACGTAAATTTTCAACCAGCTCGGCCATTTGCGCTTTCGAGCTTTCTGGGAAGTACTCAGTAACGTATATCTTACCTATAGCAAACCCTAGAGATTCCGTGCTCGACATCTGGCTTACTGCACGTTTCCAGCGAGGGCGAGGCTCTTGCTGACCACTTAACGTAGTACCATAGAAATCAAAGTTGGCTAAATAAATATCTTCCGATAGTAAGCCAGCGTTGTTTTTAATGGTGTGGTACGTCAGGTAAGCCTTCCAGTCATCAAGGCTGGTCTCATTGATAATATCAATGACATCTTTGATAGGCTCAGGTTGGGTGATATTAAGTTCAGGGGCTTGAAAGCCGGTTTGTGCTAGAAAAGTGTCCCAATCAAATTGAGGATAAGCATCGGTAAGTTTGCTGCGTTCAATTTGATTCAATGTAAGGTCGCGGTCGCGGCGTTTTTCACGCGGCCACTGGATGTTTGCTATTTCGGTTTCAAGTTGAAGAATAGTGGCTGCTTCCTCTGCGGCATTTTCAACGCCTGCAAAGTTTAACATCTGTTCAATGTGCGCAAGGTAAGCTTCACGAATTTTTACGAACCTTTCGTGATCGCTAATGTAGTAATCGCGATCGGGTAAGCTAAGGCCACCAACACCAACGCTAAGCTGGTACTCATTAGGATCTAAACGGTTGTACCACATGCCAGTATCAATAGGAGAGCTAGCACCGGTGAGCCAACTTTTACCAAATACTTCGGTCAAATCTTTGGTTGAAGCAATAGCATCAATAGACGACAACACATCAGAAATAGGTGTAAGGCCTTTTTCGTTAAGGGTTTCTACGTCCATAAAAGACACGAAGAAATCATGAACAAGCTGCTCATCAGCGTTCAAGTTTTCTTTTTCCATTAAACCGTCAATAATATTTTTAACCTGCTCTTCACTGCGCTCGGCCAGGGCAGTAAAAGCACCAAATCGGGTTTTATCTGCAGGAAGCTCGTAATTGTCGTACCAGGTACCGCCAGCGTACATGAAGAAGTCATCGCCAGGTTTAACCGCCTCGTTTCGGGCAGATAAATCTACGCCAAATGAACCGAGTTCAGCCTGACCCATTTCTTCTTCCATCGCCGTCTTGTCAGCTGCTTGTTGTTTATTTTGTTCTGGCTGACCACAGCCTGCTAAGCCCAGCGATGCTGCTATGGCTAGCGCGAGTAGTTTTTGTTTCATATCGTTTTCTCATTATGATTATTCACCGCTAATAAAGGATTAGGGGTGTTTGTCGTTTTAAGGGTAGGTGTTATATCGTTATTAAAAGGTAAAACATCTTGGGCCTGATTGAAATACGCCACAATATGTTCTGATTCTTGTTGTAAAAATGACGCTACAGCATCATGAAAGGGGGCCGAAAATAGTTCATGTTGCGATTGGCAGTAAATAGGTTCAAAACCACGAAGAATTTTATGTTCGCCTTGGGTGCCAGGGTTAAAAAGTGGAAGCTTTTTTTCAATCGCAAAAGCAATACCCTCAAAATAACAGCACGCAAAATGTAAGCCGCTGACTTCCTCTAACGCGCCCCAATATCTGCCATATAAGCCTGTATCATCAAAAAAGAACAAAGCGCTGGCGATAGGAGAGTCATGTTTGTATGCAGTGACAATAAGCATGTTGTCGGCCATGGTATCGCGCAACTGTCTAAAAAAATCCTCATTTAAATAGCCAGTATGCCCGCTGCGCTTTAAATACGTTGCTTGATAGCATTGCAAGAAAAAGTCGAGTACCTCATCGGTTATTTCACTGCCGGTTAAATGGCGGTAATGAATGCCTTGTTCAACAAGCTTTCGTTGTGTTTTTTTCATATCTCGACGCTTACGTGATGTTAGCGCATTTAGAAAGCTGTCGAAACTGGTGTACTGGTAGTTATGCCATTGAAATTGAACGGCGTATCGGGTGAGTAAGCCTGAATGATTACCGAGAAGCTCTTGAGTGCGGGCGTTGGTAAATAGCCAATGACAGGAAGAGATGGCTTCTTCGCCCATGGACTGCACGGCTTGAGAAATAAGGGCTAAAAGCGCGTCACTAAAGGGCGCCTTTTCATGCGTTAGTATTCGCGAACCAGAGACTGGCGTAAAAGGAATAGCAGCAACCCATTTAGGGTAATAAGGAATACCGTGCTGGTGGTAGGCATTTGCCCATGAATGATCAAACACGTACTCGCCGTAACTGTGTGTCTTTAAATAGCCGGGTATAATGGCTATTACCGCGCTTTCAACAGACGAAGGGCACGCATCCTTGTTAATAGCCGCCTGGTCAGTCGTTTGCGCTTGTTCAATGACAAGATGTTGCGGGAACCAGCCTGACGCTTCATCGCAGCACGCACTTTGTTCTAGCGCATTTAAAAAGTCGAAACGTAAGAAAGGGCCTTCGCCTTCTGCAAGCGCATCCCATGTATCTTGGGGAATATCCGCCACCGCATTAACTACTTTTACCTTATATTCCATGCTTACGTTTACTTTATTCACTTTCGTTCAACGACGCTAAAGATTACCATTAATAGTAATATAACGAGATTGAAAAGTATTTTAAGAAGGTTTCGATTAATAAAATGTCAGAATTTGACAGAAAATTCATTACCGACGCGATTACCCGCATGCTTGCACGACGAGAGCATAGCTTTTCAGAGATTTGCCGCAAGCTTTCACAAAAAGGCATCGAGAGTGAGGCGTTTATGCCTGTACTGGAAGCCTTTCGGGAGGCGGATATTCAAAGTGACGAGCGGTTCGCTGAAAGTCGCGCCCGTGCTTTGTACATGAAAGGCTCTGGCCCTCGAAAAATTAAACTCGATTTGCAGCAATACGGGGTGGATGAACTTGCCGCTGAACAGGCCCTTGATGAAATAGAACCTGACTGGTTTGAAAAAGCGAAATGGGTTAAAGACAAAAAATTTGGCCCCTTCAAAGAAACCGATTTTAAGCTATTGATGAAGCAAAAGCAGTTTCTTCAATATCGAGGTTTTTACAGCGAACACATTGAATATGCCGTCAAAGGTGAATAAAAATCGCATAAAATTCATTTATGCCCTTTATAACGGGTATAAAAGGGCTTATTTATACTAGTAGAGCAGGCTATGGGCTTAACAAAAAAGCGCTAACCATGGTATTGTTGCGCGCATCCGTGCGAGGGCATGAAATGCATAAACAGCTAGGCGCTTATTAGAAAGGTTAATCTAAGGATTAATCGGCTAGTGGCATCAATCCCGCACATTCTCATTCAATGTATTAAGGAAGTTAGGTTTTCAATGACATTATCAACTGCTGACTTACGCCAAAAGTTTAAAGATTATTTCCAGAGTCATGGTCACCAGCCTGTGGCTAGCTCGTCTCTCGTTCCAGCAGATGATCCAACGCTTCTTTTTACTAACGCGGGAATGAACCAGTTTAAAGATACGTTTTTAGGAGCGGAAAAACGCAGCTACACGCGTGCGGTTTCTTCTCAGCGCTGTGTTCGTGCTGGTGGTAAGCATAATGATTTAGAAAACGTTGGTTATACCGCCCGTCACCATACTTTCTTTGAAATGCTAGGTAACTTCAGTTTTGGTGATTATTTCAAAAAAGAAGCCATTGAGTTTGCATGGAATTTCTTAACAAAAGAAATCGGCCTTCCAAAAGAAAAGCTTCTGGTTACCGTTTATTCAGAAGACGAAGAAGCCTTTGATATTTGGGAAAACCACATTGGTGTTCCTAAAGAAAAGATAATCCGCATCAGTACATCAGATAACTTCTGGTCTATGGGTGACACAGGGCCATGCGGTCCGTGTTCAGAAATATTTTACGACCATGGCGCGCATATTTGGGGCGGGCCTCCGGGAACACCAGAAGAAGATGGCGATCGTTTTATCGAAATCTGGAACCTGGTATTCATGCAATACAACAAGCAAGCTGATGGCACGATGGAGTCATTGCCTAAGCCATCTATCGATACCGGTATGGGGCTTGAGCGTATTTCAGCTATTTTGCAAAATGTGCACAGCAACTACGAAATCGACCTATTCCAAAACCTGATTCAAGCGGCGGCCACAATTGTAGGCAGCGAAGATTTAGAGAATAAATCTTTACGGGTTATTGCCGATCACATTCGTTCTTGTAGCTTCCTAATTTGTGATGGCGTAATGCCTTCTAATGAAGGCCGAGGCTATGTACTTCGCCGTATCATTCGCCGTGCTGTACGTCATGGTTACCAGTTAGGCGCCAGCGATATTTTCTTCTATAAATTGGCTTCAGCTCTAAGCAAAGAAATGGGTGAAGCTTACCCAGAGCTTGTAGACCAATTACCGGTAGTTGAAAAGGTATTACGGGTAGAGGAAGAGCAGTTCAGCAAAACCTTAGCCCGTGGAATGGCAATGCTAAACGATACGCTAGAAACCCTTGAAGGTGACACTATTCCAGGTGATGTGGTGTTTAAGCTTTATGACACTTACGGTTTCCCCACAGATTTAACTAACGATGTTGCCCGTGAACACGACCTTAAAATTGATGTGGAAGGGTTTGAAAGTGCTATGCAGGCACAGCGCGCCCGTGCGCAACAAGCCAGTAACTTTGGTGCCGATTATAACAATACGCTGACTATAGACCATGCGACATCCTTCACCGGTTACAGTGATGTTGAAGGCGAAGCAAATATTGTAGAGCTTATTGCCGATAATGCGTTTTGTGAGCGTTTAGAAGACGGTCAAGAAGGGGTTGTGGTTTTAGATCAAACGCCTTTCTACGCAGAAAGCGGTGGCCAGTCAGGTGATAAAGGGGTACTGCGTGTTGCGAATGGCGAGTTTATCGTTACCGACACTCAAAAAATGGGCAATGCTTTTGCCCACAAAGGGAAAGTGAAGGGCACCATTACCAAAGGTGAGCGTGTAACGTCTGCCATTGATAACACAAACCGTGATGCTGTGAAGAAGAATCACAGTGCTACACACTTGCTTCACGCAGCCCTTCGCGAGACGTTAGGTGACCATGTCACGCAAAAAGGTTCATTAGTAGAAGCGCAGCGTATGCGTTTCGACTTCTCTCACTTTGAAGCAGTAACACCCGCTCAGCTTATTCAGGTTGAGCGCAGAGTTAACGAAGAAATTCGTGCAAACCATGCGTTGAAAACCCAACTGATGGATTTAGATGAAGCCAAAGCATCAGGGGCAATGGCGTTGTTCGGTGAAAAGTACGATGAGAAAGTACGTGTAGTCACTATGGGGCCTTTCTCTGTAGAACTATGTGGTGGAACGCATGTTAACCGAACCGGCGATATTGGTTTATTCAAAATTACCAGCGAAGCGGGTATAGCATCAGGTGTGCGCCGTATAGAAGCCATTACTGGTGAGCAGGCGCTACATTATGTTCAAGACCAGCAAGCAACACTGGCAGAGCTGTCTAGTTTATTAAAAACCGATACGCAAAACTTGGTTGAACGGGTAGTTGCAGTACAAACTCATACTAAAGAACTAGAGAAATCACTCACTTCTGCCACACAAAAACTGGCGAGTCAGCAAGGTGCTGATATGCTTAGTAATGCAATTGAAATAAATGGTGTGAAAGTACTTATTGCTAAGTTGGAAGGTGTTGAAGCGAAATCTCTACGTTCAATGATGGATGATATTAAAAACCGAATTGGCGAAGGCATCGTAGTACTTGGTGTAGCAAGTGAAGATAAGGTCAATCTTATCACTGGCGTGACTAAAAACCTTACCGGTAAAGTGAAAGCAGGTGAACTGGTTAACTTTATCGCTGCGCAAGTTGGCGGAAAGGGTGGTGGTCGCCCAGATATGGCTCAAGCAGGTGGCGATAAGCCAGAGTGTCTAGGTACAGCGTTAGATTCAGTTAACGCTTGGTTAGAAGATAAGCTATAATCAAATCTGAAACTTGCAGTGAGTTTTTGAAGTGACACAGAAACATGGAACCACTGTTGCTACTGTCGGGTCGTGCCGATAAGTGGCGGAGTAATTAAGGAAATGTTCAGTATTAAGGAACAGGAGCAATCGAATGCTTATTTTGACTCGTCGAGTTGGTGAAACACTTATGGTTGGTGATGATGTAACTGTCACTGTTCTGGGTGTTAAAGGGAATCAGGTCCGAATTGGTGTGAATGCACCAAAAGAAGTTTCTGTGCACCGTGAAGAGATTTACATGAGAATTCAAGCTGAGAAAGGTGGACAACCTGGAACGACTGAGTAATCACTCTCTGCACAAAAATCGGTCAGCTTATGCTGGCCTTTTTTGTTTATAGGGATTTTTTTAAATTAATTTAAAAAAATTTAGGTATTTTTCGATATTTACTATAAAAGTTCATTTTGCACTAAGGCGTGCATTCCTAAATTAACCCGCTAAAATTTGATTATAACCTAACCAAAATACAGGTTTTTTGTACGAATCGTACAAAATGACAGCGAGTGAACATTTTTATCTAAAAAAGGTTTGACTCCGGCCGGTGAATCCGTAAAATGCGGCACCACTTAAGGAGAGGTGGGTGAGTGGCTGAAACCAGTTCCCTGCTAAGGAACCATACCTAATACTGGTATCGAGGGTTCGAATCCCTCCCTCTCCGCCATTGTTCGTTGATGGTGTGACGGTCAACAAAAGTTTTATTGCGCGTGTGTAGCTCAGCTGGATAGAGTACCTGGCTACGAACCAGGCGGTCGGAGGTTCGAATCCTTCCACACGCGCCATATAAGAAAACCCACCATCTGGTGGGTTTTTTTATTTCCGCATTTTTGTTTCCGCATTTTTATTTCCGTATTTTTATTTCCGCATCTAAAATTTCTATTCTTTTACGAATCTGCACAATTCGCTTCAACTCATTTATACACGTTAGTCGCCAATCGCTGCTTCATCTCATTCATAGCGATTGATAAAGAAGGACGTATGGTTAATATATATTCTTATACTCCTCAAGATGAAAACGACTTCCAATTAGAACTTGTTGCTAGGCACGCTACACATTTCGCTAAACAACTTGATATGAATTTCACGAAAACCACAGGAGTTCATTAAGTATATTTTGTGAAAATATATCCATTCACTTAGCATAAATAGTTATTTTATTGCTTTTTAGTAGCATAAAATGTGATTGCATATGCATTTTACTTGCTTTTTTGTTGTGTTTTATACCCTCGCATGATACTTATTCACAACGAAATTTTTGAAGGGTTCACCATGGAAACAGAATCAGTTAGCAGTTTGCTGCTTGAAGCCGGCTCACTGATGCTAATAGGAATGGTATTTGTTTTTTCATTCCTGGCATTGTTAATCGTTGGAATTCACCTAATTGCAAAGTTTTGTGAAGTATTTCCGGGCGAAGCCGCACCTCAGTATGCTGCACCTCGTAGAAAAGCGGTTCAAGCTGGTGTCGATGGTAATGTTGTTGCTGCTATCACCGCTGCTGTTCATACTCATCGTCAAGCCAATAAAAATTAATTAAACAAATCATTCAGGAGTTACCATGTCTAAGCCACTGGCCTTAACCGAGCTAGTCTTGCGTGATGCCCATCAATCGCTACTTGCTACGCGTATGCGTATAGAAGATATGCTGCCTATTGCCGAAAAACTTGATAAAGCAGGTTTTTGGTCTGTTGAATCTTGGGGCGGGGCGACATTTGATTCCTGTATTCGCTATTTAGGGGAAGATCCTTGGGATCGCATTCGCCAGCTTAAAGCGGCAATGCCAAATACGAAGCAACAGATGTTGTTGCGAGGTCAAAACTTATTAGGCTATCGCCATTACGCTGATGATGTAGTGACACGTTTTGTTGAGCGTGCACATGAGAATGGGGTTGATGTATTTCGTATTTTCGACGCCATGAACGACATGCGTAATCTAAAAACTGCGATTAAAGCGACTGTTGACAGTGGCGCTCATGCCCAAGGTACAATTTCTTACACGGTAAGTCCTGTTCACAATCTTCAACTGTGGCTCGATATGGCTAAGCAACTTGAAGATATGGGCGTTCATTCTATTTGTGTAAAAGACATGGCAGGGCTGCTTAAGCCTTACGACTGTGAAGCACTTATTAAAGGGCTTAAAGAAACCGTCAGTGTGCCTATTGCTATGCAGTGCCATGCCACCACAGGATTGAGTACGGCCACTTACCAAAAAGCCATCGATGCCGGCATCGACATGCTCGACACAGCCATATCTTCAATGAGTATGACTTACGGTCATACCGCAACGGAAACCATGGTGTCTATTGTAGAGGGCACAGAACGAGATACGGGCATGTCATTGCCGGATCTTGAAGAAATCGCCAGCTACTTTCGTGGCGTGCGCAAAAAATACAGTAAATTTGAAGGTAGCTTGAAAGGGGTTGATGCCCGTATCTTGCTCGCTCAAGTACCTGGCGGCATGTTAACCAACATGGAAAGCCAGTTAAAAGAGCAAGGCGCTGAAGATAAGTTTGAAGAAGTATTAAAAGAAATTCCTCGCGTACGTGAAGACTTAGGTTTTATTCCTTTGGTTACGCCAACCTCGCAAATTGTAGGTACGCAGTCTGTATTAAACGTACTGACCGGCGAACGTTACAAGAGCATCACCAAAGAAACGGCAGGTGTCCTTAAAGGCGAATATGGCGCTACAGCTGCGCCAGTGAACAAAGAATTACAAGAGCGTGTGCTTGATGGTGGCCAGCCCATTACCTGTCGTCCGGCAGATAATATTGCACCTGAACTAGACAGCCTTGAAACCGAGCTCACTAAGTTAGCATCAGAGAAAAGCATTACATTGTCAGATACTAAGATTGACGATGTACTTACCTATGCCTTGTTCCCGCAAATTGGCCTTAAGTTTTTAGAGAATCGCGGTAATCCTGACGCATTTGAACCTGCACCCGGCACTGAATCTGATGTTGCATCAAGTGCACCAACTGCTGCGGCACCGGTTTCTGCTAGTGGCGCACCGGCGGCCTACGATGTGAAAGTTGAAGGTAAGGTATACCATGTTGAAGTAGCAGCATCCGGTGAATTATCTAGTGTAACCCCAAGTCAGCCATCGACAGCCGCACCTCAGCCGGCATCTGCTAGCAGTAGTGAAAGTGCACAAAGCATTAACGCACCGTTAGCCGGTAATGTGTTTAAAATACTAGTGCGTGCTGGCGATGTAGTGAACGAAGGTGATGTGGTTATTATTTTAGAAGCCATGAAAATGGAAACTGAAATTCGCTCTGCTATTTCCGGTACCGTTAGTGAAGTACTCGTGGGTGAAGGCGATGCCGTAGCCAGTGCTCAACCACTTATTGCGTTGGGGTAATTCATGGATAAGTTGATGGTGCTGTGGGACAGCACTGCACTGGCACATTTTGAGTCAGGCCAGTTAATCATGATGGCAGTAGGTTTCCTGTTGCTGTTCTTAGCGATTGTGAAAAAATTTGAACCGCTGTTGTTAATTCCTATTGGGTTTGGTGCCTTATTAACCAATATCCCGTTAGCTGGGTTTTCAGAGGCGGGAGGATTGCTTCATTACATTTACGCTATCGGTATAGACACCGGGGTTTTCCCGCTGCTTATCTTTATGGGTGTGGGCGCAATGACGGACTTCAGTGCCTTAATTGCAAACCCTAGAATGTTGTTGCTAGGCGCGGCTGCGCAGTTTGGTATTTTTGCGACCTTGTTCGGTGCTATTGCGCTTAATATGATCCCAGGGTTTGAGTTTACCCTCAAAGATGCCAGTGCGATTGCTATCATTGGCGGTGCTGATGGTCCAACGGCTATCTTTTTGGCCTCTCGATTAGCGCCCGATTTATTAGGGGCTATTGCGGTCGCAGCTTATTCATATATGGCGCTGGTACCTATTATTCAGCCACCAATTATGAAAGCGCTGACCAGCAAGGAAGAACGCACCATAGAAATGGCGCAATTACGCCCTGTATCGCAACGTGAGAAGATTATCTTCCCACTGGCTACACTATTCCTAACTATCCTATTTTTGCCATCAGCAACGCCTCTAGTGGGTATGTTTTGCTTTGGTAACTTATTAAAAGAGTGTGGTGTAGTAGATAGGCTTAGCAAAACAGCGCAAAACGAGCTAATTAACATCGTTACTATTTTCTTAGGGCTAGCGGTAGGTTCTAAGCTATCTGCAGAGAAATTTTTAACCGTTGAAACCTTGGGTATTCTTGGGTTAGGTGCTGTAGCATTTGCTATTGGTACTGCAACAGGCGTGTTAATGGCTAAGCTTATGAGCCGAATGAGTGGCGGTAAAATTAATCCACTCATTGGTGCCGCTGGTGTATCGGCAGTGCCAATGGCTGCGAGGGTTGTGAATAAAGTTGGACTTGAAGCTAACCCTCATAACTTCTTATTAATGCATGCCATGGGGCCGAATGTGGCAGGTGTACTTGGTTCAGCTGTTGCTGCGGGTATCTTGCTGGCGCTAGTAGGTTAATGTTTAAGCTAATTTGCTTAAATTGGCGACAGTGCGAGGTTATATAGACTCACTCATATAAACAAAAAATGCGGCCTAAGCCGCATTTTTTGTTTGGGTATAAAGCGCAATGTTAAAAGGCGTTGTAAGAAATGGCGTCAGAGTCGCTGAATGACGTAGCGTCAAATCAATTTCCAAGCACCTTCAAAAACCAACGTTAGCTAACTGATGGTATTGTTCGTAATTAACGACTGATAGGCCAAGATCAGCTTCTTAGTGATGGTATGTTCTGGCCAACGAAAAATCGTTTCGGTTTTCCCTTCTTCCACAATATTGCCATTTTCCATCACAATAACCCGATCGGCGATATGTCGAACTATTCCCAAATTGTGGCTTATGAAAATAAACGCCAACCCCATTTCTTGTTGTAGCTTCAAAATAAGGTTTACCGTTTGCGAGCGTATAGACGGATCTAGGGCTGCAAACGGTTCGTCGGCAATAAGTACTTTCGGCTTTAATATAATGGCGCGGGCGAGGGATACACGCTGTTGTTGGCCATCAGACAGCATATGACGATAGAAATAATAATGTTCTCGTAGCAAGCCTACTTTTGTCAGCATTTCTTCAATAAGGGATTTACGTTCCGCTTCCGTTAACTCTGTGTTTAAACGAAGGGGTTCGTCGAGCACTTTTCCCACGGGCACAGAAGGGTTCATCGACTCACTACTGTGTTGCAATATCATACGAATGTCGTGGGTGCGTTTTTGTTGATTATTGTGTTGGTTGTATTTCGCCAAATATTTGTGGCTATTAAGCTCAATAACCCCTTCATCAGCAGGAATAGCGCCCACTAGCAATTTTGCTAACAATGACTTACCTGCGCGGTTTTCACCAATAATCGCAATGGTTTCGCCACGTTGCACTGTCAGGTCGATAGGCCCTAATTCAAATATCTCAGGCTTTTTTAGCCAACGATTCTTATCGTTATGCTTAAACGTTAATCCATCTACCTGCATGATATCTGTCATAACTTCTCCATATGCAGCGGGAAATGGCAGTTATAGGTGTGGTCGTGAATATGCCTTACTGCAGGTCTAGACACACAAGCACGCTGTGCACGAGGACAGCGTGGCCCTAACCTGCACCCAATAGGTAAATGCTGCAACGTAGGGATAGAGCCGCCCAGCGTAGGAAGTTGAGATTTCGGCGGCAAATCCTTCCTGAAGCTCGGTGCGCTGTCCAACAATGCTTTGGTGTACGGGTGAAGCGGGCGTTTCTTAATGTGCTTCATTTTACCCGACTCTACGGTTTGCCCTGCGTAAAGCACGGTCATGGAATGAGACATACTGGCAATAGCCAGCAAATCGTGACTCACAAACAATATACTTAGCGAACGGGTTTGGTTTAAGCGAGTAAATAACTTAAGAATTTGTGTTTTGGTAGTTGGCTCCATCCCACGGGTGGGATCATCAGCAATTAATAGTTTCGGCTGAGATACCAAGGCCATGGCTATCATAAACTTTTGCCCAATATCACTGGGGATTTGGTGGGGATAGGCATTCAAATAATGCCTGTGTTGCTTTATGCCCACCTTATGTACAGTGCTTATGGCTATGCGTTTTCTATGTTGCGCACGTTGCCAAAACCAGTAACCTTCTACAAATTCGTCGGGAATGCTTTCCTCAAGTTGTTCACCTAAGGTGGCTGAGGGATCTAAGCTAGTTTGAGGGTTTTGAAATACAACAGCAATATCTCGGCGCATGACTTCTCTGCGCTGATATTTTGACATGCTTAATAAGTTTTCCCCTTTCCAACTCATGCGATCTGCAGTCATTCTCCACTGCGAGGGCAGGGCGCCACAGATGGCAGATACAATTAGACTTTTCCCCGAGCCAGACTCTCCCACCAGAGCGCGAATTTCACCGGTATTAACGGTTAAATTTACCTTGTCGAGCGCCTTGATGGTGGTGTCACCATCTACCATTTCTAAGGTCAAATTTTTAATGTCTAGCATAGGCATATTAGTGGCTCACTCTTTTTCTGAGTGCAGAACGTAGACCGTCACCCACAATATTTATCGACAACACCAATAAGAAAATCGCAATGCCAGGCAATGCCACATTCCAAGGGGCGAGGTAGGCCACATCAAGACCGTCGCCCAAAATTGCCCCAAGCTCTGCGAGTGGTGACTGCGCTCCTAAATTCAAAAAGCCTAATGCAGACACATCAATTACCGCAATCGAAAGTGCCACAGTACCTTGCACCACAAGCATTTCTGTCATGTTAGGAAGAATAGAGTGTACGAATAGTTGCCATCTATTCGCGCCGTCTAATTTCGACGCCATAATGTATTCTTTTTTCATTTCAGCGCGCACAAAGGTACGTGTACGGTGAACAAATTGTGGAATGAGCGCAAGCGTAATAGCCCACATACTATTGACCAACCCTGTTCCAAGAATAGCCACGATAATAATAGCAATAAGTAAGGTTGGAATGGCCATTAAGGCATCTAGCAAGTGGTTCACAATACTTGAACGCACGCCCCGTAGCATACCCGCAAATGTACCTATGCTTACGCCAATCAGCATGGCTAGCACTACCATAAGAAACCCCGAACCTAACGTAGTGCGGCAGCCGTAAATAATACGAGAGAAAACATCTCGGCCGAGGGGGTCGGTGCCAAATAAATGAGTTATTGAACCACTGCTTTCCCAACTAGGGGGAATGAGTAGCGCATCTATATTTTGTTCCGCTGGGTTGTATGGCGAAACCACCGGGGCGAACAGTGAAAAAATGATAAAGAAGCCAAGCAAAATAAGACCAACAATCGCAATGTGACTGCCACGGAAGGCTGCCCAAGTGCGTTGCCAGGGAGACGGATGAAACTCCTCTTCGTATAAACTAAACTGTGGCACGTTCGTACTTTTCTCGGCTAGGATCGATAATGCGGTTAAACAAATCGACCATAATAGTTAACGTAATAACGAGCGTTGATACCGCCAGCATTCCTACTCGAAGCGCAGGGAAGTCTCGTTGATAAATTGCTTGAATTAACCAGCTACCAATCCCTGGCCATGAAAATAAGGTTTCAACTATCATGGCATTGGTGATGAGGGTAGTAATTTGGATTGCCATTAAGGGCAATATAGGCAGCAATGCATTGCGAAGAACATGCCTAAAGAAAATTTGCCATTCAGATACACCTCTAGAGCGCGCGGCCACAATATAAGGGCGGTGAATAACATCAATAACCGAGCGACGGGTAATGCGCACCATTGAAGCGGTTGTTATTGCTCCTATTGCCAGCGTAGGCAAAGCAAGGTGCGAAATAGCATCTCGGTAGGCAAGCCCATGATCGATATCCTCTGCCAGCATAATATCTATAAGCACAAAGCCAGTTACAGGTTCAATATCGAACAATAAACTAAGCCGGCCCGACAAAGGCGCAATATCAAGGTGTAAGCTAAAAAACAGGATTAGAATAAGTGCCAACCAGAACACGGGAAATGAATAAGTGGTAATGCTCAATGCATTAATAGTGTGGTCGGTAGTAGAGTAACTTTTCAGCCCTGCGTAATATCCCAAGGGGATACCAATGAAAAGCGCCATTAGCATCGCATAAGTGCTGAGCTCGATAGTCGCGGGCATGGCGATACCAATTTCTTCTCGAAGGGGCAGACCTGACGCTAGGCTGTAACCCCAATCGCCTTGTAGTAACGACGATAAATAGTAAAAAAACTGTACTACATAGGGTTGGTCTAGACGAAATTGACGCATAAGCGCCTCACGCTGAATCTCATTCTGCGGCACAATGCCGGTAAGGTTTTCTAGTACATCACCAGGAAATAGATACACCAATGAGAATGACATGGCGGTTAACACCAAAAGGGTTAAGATAAATAACACACCGTATCGCGATAATATTTGAATCACAGTGATTTACCTACTCCGCCAAATCTAACACCGCCAAAGGGGTTAATGGTCATGCCTTCAAGTTCATTTCTATAGGCTTGATAACGATAAGCGTGGGCAATAGGAACCAACGGCAATCGCTCGTAAAGCAGTCTATTTACCTGTTGATAGATTAGTCGCCGCGCTTCAAGGTCTTCTGTCTGCAAGGCTTTATCTAAGAGCTCGTCATAATCGTTATCACACCACATGGCTCGGTTAGTACCAGAAGGTATGGCACCACAACTCAGTAACGGTCGGTAAAAGTTATCAGGGTCGCCATTATCGGCAGACCAGCCTATTAATACAGAGTCGTGTAGGCCTTCTTGCAAGTGACGTCTAAATGTCGCCCAGTCGTAACTAACGATTGTGGCGATAACGCCCACTTCCCGTAAATATCGTTGGATCAGCTCCGCCATTTTGGCCGCGTTAGGATTATAAGCACGCTCAATGGGCATAGCCCATATGGTCATGGTAAACCCAGGCTCTACGCCTGCATTTTCTAGTAGCTTTCTTGCTAGTACAGGGTTGTAAGCCGTATCATCCGCATCGTTTTGAAAGGCCCAACTTGCGGCTGGTAGCAGTGTTTTCGCGCGGGTAGCACTGTCGAAATAAACCGCTTCTAATAACGTGTTTTTATCAATAGCCGCGGCTAATGCACGCCGTACATCGGGATTATCGAAGGGAGGGCGCTGGGTATTGAATGCCCAAAAACCAACATTCAAACCGGGCTTTTCAGCCAGTAATAAGTCGTCACGGGAGCGGATAATTTCCAATTCCGTTTGTGCAGGAAATGCCGTCGCATCACACTCGCCGGTCATTAACTTAGCCAAACGCAACGAGCTCTTCGGCGTTATATCGTAAATTAAGCGTTCCGCATTGTTTTGTTCACCCCAATAGGTTTGGTGACGTTGGTAACGGATGTAGTGATCTTTGCGGTAGTTTTCGAATTTAAACGGGCCTGTACCAATAGGGTATTGGTCAATTCGATTGGGCAGACCTTGTTGTAACAATGCCTCACCGTACTCTTGTGACAACATCACCGAAAAGTCCGTGGCTAAATTAGCTAAAAAAGAACTGTCCCTGCGCGTTAATTTTATTTCTACCCTGTACCCGTTTAATCGCTCAACTGAAGCAATATTTTGTGCCAACCCCAAACTTTCAAAGTACGGGTAGCGTCCGCCCGATACGTAATGGTATGGGTGTGAGGTAAGTCGCCACCTATCAATACTAAAAATGACATCATCAGCATTAAAGTTTCTGCTAGGCGTGAAATAGCTGGTGGTATGAAATTCAACGTCTTTTCTGAGTTGAAAGGTGTAGGTTAAGCCGTCATCAGAAACTAACCAGCTACTCGCCACGCTAGGTATAATACGGCCTGAATCAGGGTCGAAATCGAGCAACCTGTCATACAACTGATGCGATGACGCATCGGTTGTAGTGCTAGACGTATCTAACTGAGGATTAAACGTCACAGGGTTGCTTTCAGAGCAATACACCAAACCGCTATTATAAAATGCATGTTCATCTTGTTTTGAACAGGCCGCTACCAGTATTACCATAACAACAGTAAAGGCAGCGTAAAAAAGCGGTTTTACAGGCATTCAGTTAGCACTCCATCGATTCAGGGGAAGAGTCTAACAGGTTGTATTTTTTTAGATAACCTCGAAGTTGATGATAAGTGAGACTAAGTTTCTCAGCAGTCTTCTTCTGATTAAATTGACTGTCGGACAATGCTTGCTTAATCATGTCAATTTCGTATTGCTGAGAGCGGTCTTTTAAATCAATTGGGTATTCAACCGTTTCGGGTTTTAACGACGGTAATACAGCAGGCGATGAGTTTGCCGCAGGTTCACTATTGGTGACTATGCCTTCTACATTAGCTGCAACTGTATTGGAAGGCACTGTTGGTTCTGCTTCAGATGTACTCGAGGTTCTGTCGTTTGTTTTAATACGAGAGGTTGGTCTGAATAAAGACTCAAAAGGGTCGAGAACAATATCATGAACAGGTAAATGTGGGTTGTTCGTTCTATAAACCGCACGTTCAACCACGTTTTTAAGCTCTCGAATATTTCCAGGCCATTCGTAATCAAGCAAGGTGCGTTTTGCTTTTTCGGTAAAGCCGCTAAAAAGCTCCATCTCCATTTCTCTTGCCATACTAATGGCAAAATTTTCAGCAAGCATCATGATATCTTCACGTCGCTCTCTTAAAGGAGGGATGGTAATAACATCGAAGGCGAGCCTGTCGAGTAAGTCAGCACGGAACTCTCCAGCGTCAGCTAAGGCCGGTAAATCTTCGTTTGTAGCAGCAACCAAGCGCACATCGGTTTTAACCGTTTTATTCCCGCCCACACGTTCAAATTCGCCGTATTCTACTACCCGCAATAATTTTTCTTGGATTAAACCAGACGTGTTCGCCAGCTCATCAAGAAATAGGGTGCCATTGTGGGCAATCTCAAAGCGTCCTTCTCGGCGCTTTGCTGCGCCAGTAAATGCGCCAGCTTCATAGCCGAACAGCTCACTTTCTAATAAGCTTTCGTTAAGCGCGGCACAATTGAGCTTGACGTAATTTTGATCCCAGCGCTTAGACAGAAAGTGTAAACGGGCTGCTATAAGCTCTTTACCGGTTCCGCGCTCACCAATTACCAATACGGGTTTATCCAGTGGTGCTATTTGTGAAATTTGCTCTAGCACTTCTAAAAAACTATTCGCTTGGCCTAGCAAATTATCCTGCTGACGATACCTACTCATTAAATCCCTCAAATATTAGTCATTTCGACCAATTAATAGTGTAGAGTAAAAAAACTTGTTGTTCGAGCATTATTTAAACTAAACGAATATCTTTTAAAATTATCAAGTTAGGGTAATTCAAAAAACTGGCAAGCATATTGAATAGTCTTACTACAAGTTTATCTTGGTACAACCAGTTTTCGACTATGAGGTAATTATTATGGGTATCTTCTCGCGTTTCACTGACATTGTGAATTCGAATATTAATGCGCTTTTAGATAAAGCGGAAGATCCGGAGAAAATGGTCCGGTTGATTATTCAGGAAATGGAAGACACATTAGTAGAGGTGCGCTCAGCATCGGCTAAAACGTTGGCGAACAAAAAGGAAATTGTAAGCCAAATTAATAAATATGAAGCAGACGCCAACGATTGGCAGATGAAAGCGGAACTTGCGTTAAGCAAAGACCGTGATGATTTAGCCCGCGCAGCACTGCAGGAAAGAAAGAAATCAGCCGAAGCTGCTGAGACACTGACTAACGAATTGACCGTTGTTGAACAGCAAATTAGCAAACTTCAGGATGAAATTGGTCAGCTTCAAGACAAGCTAGCTGATGCGAAGAGTCGTCAAAAAACGATTATCATGCGTCAAAAAACGGTAAGTTCACGCTTAGAAGTGAAACGTACGCTAGATAGTACAAAAGTAGATTCAGCTATGGGGCGCTTTGAACAATACGAGCGTAAGATTGACGATTTAGAGTCGCAGGTAGATGCTTACGACCTAGGTAAGAAAACCTTAAATGATGAATTTGCAGAATTAGAAACAGGCGATAAGATAGACGAAGAACTAGCTGCGCTTAAAGCAAGAGTGAAAGGTGACACAAGCTCATCTTCAACATCAGAATAATAATTACAGGTAGCCTGCTTACGTACTAAGTGCATTACGTTAAGCGTTTTGCACAATGCATCAGGTATTTGGTGTTAGGGCCTTGAGCAGGCTAATCGGGGTTTTTTGGAGGTATTTACAATGGATGAAGGTATCATTGCAATGTTGGTAATGCCCTTGGTCATTTTTATGATTTTTGTGGCGCCGATTTGGTTAATTCTGCATTACCGCAGCAAAAAACAAGTCAATCAAGGGTTGAGTGTTGAAGAGCAAGCTTCATTACAATCACTTGCTGAACAAGCTGAAAAAATGAGTGATAGAATTCAAACCCTTGAGGCTATCTTAGACAGCGAAGCCCCAGAGTGGAGGAATCGCGCATGAGAAACGGCAAGCAGCTATACCGTGATACAGACAACGCCAGAATAGCGGGTGTATGTTCAGGAATAGCGCACTACTTTGGTTTAGAAACTTGGTTAGTGCGAATTCTAGCTGTGACGGGCTTTTTCTTACTTGCAGGTCCATTCATGTTTGTTGCTTATATAGCGGGCTGGTTCATCTTAGATAAGAAGCCTTTAGGTGATGCTTCAGAAGAGCAAAGCCCTGTGCATCAAAGCCGCGGCAAAGGATGGAAAAATACAAATTCTACATCAAGCAATAGTCGTCATAAGGTCGAAGTGAAAACAAAAGTTTGGCAGTCTGGTGAGCCACCTAAACAAGCATTTCACGATATTCGTAATCGTTTTCAGAAATCGGAAGTACGACTACGCAAGATGGAAACGTATGTGACCTCTAGAGAATTTGAACTTAACCGAGAAATCAGTAGATTGTAGTTAAGTAAGATTAAAATACATTCGCTAGAGACGCCCCGACAAATGCAAAACCGCTCTTCTTTAAGAGCGGTTTTTTGTATGTAAAGCATTATGTTATGAGGTTTTGTAAATAAGTTGTTACGGCTTGGCTGTGTAGCAAGAATAGGTAAACACTTCCCGTTAGCGTGCATTTCATTAGACTAATTGACAGAAGTCAGTCACGGAATATGTCGAAAGCAGTTATGGCAAAATCTAGCGTTTATCAATCAAAAACCTCAGGCAACAAAGGCGTTATAAACTGGTCAGAAGAAGAAAATCAAATCTGGGCAGAGTTGTACGCCAAGCAGCTTCCGTTATTGAAAACGCGAGCCTGTAGTCAATACATGGAAGGCTTATCGTTACTGGCACTGCCTGATGATCGCATTCCCCAGCTTCCCGATATCGATAAAGTACTATTAGCACAAACCGGTTGGAAAACTGCCGAAGTTCCCGCGCTCATCAATTTTGGCGAATTTTTTAGATTACTCGCCAACAAGCAGTTTCCTGTCGCAACCTTTATTCGCTCGAAAGACGAATTTGATTACCTACAAGAGCCCGATATTTTCCATGAGGTTTTCGGTCATTGTCCTTTACTTACGAATCCGGCTTTCGCGCACTTTACCCATACCTACGGAAAGCTTGGCTTAGCGGCTAGCAAAGAGGACAGAATCTACCTCGCACGACTTTATTGGTTTACGGTTGAGTTTGGGTTAGTTCGAAGTAAAGCAAATCCAGAAACGCTGGAAATTTATGGTGGAGGCATATTGTCTTCACCGGGTGAAACGCTATATGCATTAGAGAGCGGCGAGGCAATAAGGAAACCGCTTAAAGCGATAGATGCGTTAAGGACACCGTATAGAATTGATATCATGCAGCCTTTGTATTACATACTTCCTGACTTTGATTATCTGTTCGAGTTGGCCGACATGGATATTATGAGCCTAGTGAATAAAGCGAAAGGACTCGGGCTATATCCCGCCTTATTCGACGCCAAAAAGCAGGCTTAAGTTAATATTTTGTTACAGCGTGGCGTGATAAGGGGAAACGTTTTCACACCTTTCGCTGCGTGGAACCGCTTTAAAAACCAGTCTTTCAAGGTGATAATTTGGCATAATTAACTTGTTATCTTTTTGTAAAAGTGTGATATTGTGTACATATAAGTTTACAAGAGATGTGAAGTCACACCCATGCGATTAGAAATCAGTTGTCAGGACAGACTGGGTATTACTCAAGATGTGTTGGATATCCTCGTTACCCACGAAATCGATCTAAGAGGTATTGAGATTGATGAGACAGGTAAAATTTTTCTTAATTTTCCCAATATTGAATTTGCAGACTTCCAGCATCTAATGCCCAAAATTCGTCGCATCGATGGTATTTCAGATGTTAGAACGACGCATTTTATGCCAAGTGAAAGAGAAAAAACTCAGCTTTCTGCCATATTGCGCACGCTTCCTGATCCGGTGTTTTCCATTGATGCTCGTGGACAAATCTTGTTATGCAACGAAGCAGTAACCTCTGGGTTAGAGCAGAGCGTCCACGATGTTGAAGGCGTAGAAATAGGCGAAGTAGTGAAAGGCTTTAACTTCACCCGCTGGATGGATGGAAAGCTGCCTCGCGCTCAGTCTTCTAAGGTAAAGTTTATCCAACAAGACTATGTGGCTGACATGTTACCTATCACAGTGCCTGATGGCGACAACAACATCATTATGGCCGGAGCGGTGGTCATTTTAAAATCGGAAATGCGGTTAGGCCAGCAGTTTAGTGTATTCCATCAATCGCCCACTGACAGTTTTGATAGATTCATAGTGGAATCTCAGGCAATGAAACGCGTGGTGAGTGAAGCAAAACGTATTGCTGATCTAGATGCACCGGTTCTTATTTTCGGTGAAACAGGCACAGGTAAAGAAATGATTGCCCGCGCTTGTCATCAATCCAGTCGCCGCAGTGAGGGAGCGTTTTTAGCGCTCAATTGTGCATCGCTACCAGATAGTGTGGCGGAAACTGAATTATTTGGTTACGCACAAGGTGCTTTTAATCAACCTAATGCTAAAGAAGGCCTGCTAGAGCAAGCAAGAGGTGGCACACTGCTACTTGATGAAATTGCAGACATGAGTTCTCAGCTACAAGCCAAACTGCTTCGGGTGCTAGAAGACGGTGAGTTTAGACGAGTAGGCGATGCGGAACCGGTTACCGTAGATGTTCGTTTTATTTGCACTACCTGTCGCGACTTAGGTCAACTGGTAGAAGAAGGGCGTTTTCGCAAAGAATTGTATTATCGCTTAAATGTATTGAGCTTAGTGATGCCATCGTTAAAAGAACGCCGCCACGATATTGTTCCACTCGCCGAATCGTTTATTGCCCAGCACAGTACGAAGCTGGGTCGTAGACCGGCTAAATTAAGTAAGTCCTGCGTTGATTTTTTGCAGCAATACCCTTGGCCTGGCAATGTCCGTCAACTTCAAAATGCACTGTTCAGAGCGTTGTCTTTGCTAGATGGTAAGGAAATTACCAAAGAAGATATTCAGCTTCCTAGTTGTGCCCCTAGTGTGACCTTTATCGATGAAAACTTCGAAGGTACATTAGACGATGAAGTGAAAAAATTCGAAAAAGACCTACTGAAGCGGCTCTATCCTTTCTACCCAAGTACGCGTCAATTGGCGAGAAAGTTAGGATTAAGTCATACCGCGATTGCGAATAAATTACGTGAGTACGGTATTAATAAGGCATCAATAAAAATGTAGGTTTCACTGTTTCGTTAAATTTACGTTGCCTTGCTTAGCTAATAAGGGCGGTACTTCAGTAAGAAGTGCCGCCTTTTTTTGTACAACCAAGCTTACAGTGAAAATTATTGTCGTGTGCTCCTGACTTTTCATCTTGTTACGGGTGATGCATAAAGAATAATAAATGTTATATACGCAAAAGCGCTGATCACAGTAAGGATCCAATTTATGAAACTAGCTACTTATAAGAACGATAGCCGAGATGGCCGTTTAATGTTGGTATCTAAAGATTTAACGCGTACCTGTTCAGTAGAAGATATCGCTCACACTATGCAGCAAGCACTCGACAGCTGGCAGGTTACTGCTCCGCAATTACAGATGCGCTACGAACAGCTCAATAATGGGGTAATAGAAAGTATTGAATTTGATGCTACTCGCTGTGAGTCACCCCTACCGCGCGCTTACCAGTGGGCAGATGGCAGTGCGTATGTAAACCATGTAGAGCTAGTACGAAAAGCGCGAGGCGCTGAAATACCTGAAAGTTTCTGGAGCGACCCACTCATGTACCAAGGGGGATCTGACGACTTTATCGGTCCTTGTGACGACATTATTCTGCCCAGCGATGAATGGGGCATTGATTTTGAAGGTGAGGTGGCCGTTGTTACCGATGATGTTCCGATGGCCTGCACTGATGCACAAGCGGCAGAGCGAATTAGACTGGTAATGCTTGTGAATGATGTATCCCTAAGAGGCTTAATTCCAGGTGAGTTGGCGAAAGGGTTTGGGTTCTTTCAGTCAAAGCCGGCCTCTAGCTTTTCACCCGTGGCGGTAACACCCGATGAACTCGGGGATGCGTGGGAACAAGAGAAAGTACATTTACCGCTTCGTTCCACCTACAACGGTGAATTGTTCGGTAAACCACAAGCAGGTGAAGACATGACATTTAGCTTCGCTAAGCTGGTGTCACATGCAGCTAAGAGTCGAAACTTAGGCGCTGGCACCATTATTGGTTCAGGTACCGTATCGAACAAACAAGGTACTGACCACGGCTCAGCCATTGCTGAAGGTGGCCTTGGCTACTCGTGTATTGCTGAAGTGCGCATGATTGAAACTATCAGGGATGGAAAACCTACTACTCCCTTTATGCAATTTGGCGATCGAATTAGGATAGAAATGTTCGATAGTAACGGACAAAGCATTTTCGGTGCTATCGAGCAACAGATTAAGCCTTTAAGCTAAATTTGATAAACGTAAGCTGAGGGTTAGGCCCATACGCTCGCCCTCAGCAAATTACGCTATGATTATAATGAGTAATACAACACACACGTAAGGCGGCGGGTATTTATGAGTTTAACTTTATATGGTTACTGGCGCTCAACGGCGTCTTACAGAGTAAGAATTGCACTTAATTTAAAAGGTGTAGAGTATCAATATGTGCCTGTGCACTTAGTCAATGAAGGTGGGCAGCAGCACAGTGCGCCCTATAAACAGCTAAACCCCGCTCAGCTAGTGCCCACTTTGGTTGACGATGATGAAGATATTATTCTTAATCAGTCTTTAGCCATTATCGAATACTTAGATGAACGTTTTCCCTCACCGTATCAATTGATACCATCGCACAAGACAGAACGAGCAAGGGTAAGGGCGCTGGCTCAGGATATTGCATGTGACACTCAACCTTTAAGTAACTTGCGTGTACTCAATCAGCTTAAGAATGAATATAGTGCCGAACAAGAAAGTGTAAACAAATGGGCGGCGCATTGGATAACGCTGAGTTTCGATGCCATTGAAAAGCGGCTACAAACCCAAGCCGGTAAGTACTGCTTTGACTTTGATGTGACCATGGCTGACTTGTGTTTGGTACCGCAGGTTTATAACGCGCATCGCTTTAATGTGGATATGACACGATATCCGCTTATTCAAAAAATAACAGACAATTGCAATGCATTACCTGCTTTTGAAAAAGCACTGCCTGAGAATCAGGTTGATAGCGTGCTTTAATGACGTGAGAAAGAAGGGCAGTCGATGGGCAGCAGGGCGTAGGTTTCAATGAAACCTACTGTCGTTTGATGGGTAGCTCAGTGGTGTTCTTCACTTGTTTTAACGCGAAGGTGGAGCTGACGTGATCAACCAATGGAAGGTGAGTCAGTTTCGTTTTAAGCAAAAATTCGTATTCTTCAATACTTTCCACAATCACTTTAAGCAAATAGTCTTTCTCACCGCTGGTGGTGTGGCACTCAACAATTTCATCAATGCTCTGTACCGCATTTTCAAAATCGGTGAGGGAATCACCATCGTGATTTTTAAGCGTGACATAAATGAATACCGATACACCAAGATTGAGTTTTTTACTATTTAAAAGAGTGACTTTACCAATAATAATGCCATCGGCTTCCATCCGCTTTACACGTCGCCAACAGGGGGTATGGGACAACCCAACCTTCTGGCTCAACTCAGCCATAGAGACAGTGGCATCTTGTTGAAGTACTCGTAAAATCTCACGATCGAATTTATCTAATTTCATTGAACGCAGCTTCCGTCGTTTTTATGATGTTTATTATATAGAAAAATAAATTCTAGGATAGATATCCTAGAAAAATAGTATTCATACTTTGTGTATTTCACTTTACGAGGGCCGGTCATTAACTTAGCAAGGCGTGTCCTCTGGTTGTTGGGCTACACTTGGGCAAAATCCATCACATTATTAATAGGGAAAGTATGTCGGTTTTCGATCACATAGAGTTTGATAGTCACGAGCATGTCGCTTTTTATCACGATAAAGAAGCAGGCTTAAGTGCCATTATTGCCATACACAACACAAACCTAGGCCCAGCATTGGGTGGTTGCAGAATGTGGCCCTATGTAAGCAGTGCAGAAGCACTAACCGATGTACTCCGTCTTTCTAAAGGAATGACCTACAAAGCCGCCATGTCTAATATCGCATTGGGCGGTGGTAAATCAGTCATTATTGGCGATCCTCGTAAACAAAAAACGCCGGCGATGATGGAAGCAATGGGGAAATTTGTCGATTCATTAAGTGGCAAATACTTTACCGCAGAAGACTCGGGCATTTCAGTTACCGATTTACAAACCATGGCGACTCAGTCTGATTACATTGCCGGAGTAAACGCACAATACCACTACGCTGACGAACAGCCAGACGGTAATCCAGCACCCTCTACCGCTTATGGTGTGTTCGTAGGCTTAAAAGCCAGTGTAGAACACGGATTGAATCGCAGCTTAGAGGGTGTAAGCGTAGCAATTCAGGGTATGGGGCATGTAGGGTATCGCCTTGCGTCACACCTTCATGCAGCCGGTGCAAAGCTCTATGTTGCTGATATTTTCCCCGAAGGTGTTGAAAAGGCCGTGGCAGAACTGGATGCTACGGCGGTAGCGCCTGAAGAAATTTTAGGGCTGGACGTTGATGTACTAGCACCTTGTGCATTAGGCGCGGCAATTAATGACCAAACATTACCGATGATTAAAGCTAAGGTCATCGCTGGCGCGGCGAACAATCAACTTGCACGCGAAGAAATTGGCGATATGTTAGTCGATCGAGGTATTTTGTACGCGCCTGATTATGTGATTAACGCAGGTGGCATTATCGATATCTTCCATCAGCGTATGGAAAAGAGCACGAACGCAGCGCTACGCAAGCATATTGAAGACATTGGTACGACGCTAAAAGAGATTTATACCCGTGCTGATGCCCAAAAAGCAGCCACAAATCGTGTGGCAAACATCATTGCAGAAGAGAGATTTTCGTTAAAGGGTTGAAAGTTATCGGGCAAGTAGTCATAATGCGCCCCGCGCTTAAGACTGCTGACGCCTGTTAGCATTTTATTCGCTTTCTATGGTGGGCTTTTGGTCCTCCCGCAATGATACTTTGTGAACTCGGTCAGGCCTGGAAGGGAGCAGCCGCAGCAGACGACTCATGTGCCGGGATGTGGCTGGGGGCCCGCCACCCAATTTACTCCCCCGTATTTTTGACCTTTGGCGTTACTCTGCTTTCTCGCTTACCGATGTTTTATCTGTGTCGTCTAAATATTTCATCGCATTATCGATAGCATACGTAACATTCATCTCCATTTGATTTCGTTCACTCTGGGGAAGATAAAAGGCCATATCGACTTCATAGCGGATGTAGCGTGGAGGGACTTGGTTAAGTGCCAAGCAGCATAAGTCAGCTAAATAATCAGGACTTTTAGTATTATCCAGTCCAAGTTCTGTTACACGTTGTAATACAAGATGTTCGTAATAATTATGAATGTCATCATCAAGCTTCATATTTGTGCCCTAATTTAAATTTTAACGCGATGTTATTTTTTATGGGTATGTATATTTTTAATAACGCCCCTAGATAATTTATAGCCTGTATTTTGTCGATGTCGAGTTAGCGATGTTAGAATTTCTTTCTGTGCATAACGACGACAAGAATAATCGGCATGAAAAAAAATATAGAACCCTGCTATTACGGTGATTATCTAGCGTTAGATAAAATACTTGGCGCACAAAAGCTTCAAAGTACCAAGTACGGTGAACCTGCTCATGAGGAAATGCTATTTATAGTAGTGCATCAAGTGTATGAGCTATGGTTTAAGCAACTTTTACACGAACTCAATGCGGTTATCGACACATTCAATCAAGCAGCAGTAAAAGATCAGCAACTCACTTCAGTAGTACATAGGCTGCACCGTGTTATTCAAATTCAAAAGCTGATGAACGACCAAATAGGTATTATGGAAACTATGACGCCTCAGCAGTTTCTTTCATTCAGAGATTATTTGGTTCCCGCCTCAGGCTTTCAAAGTATCCAATTTAAACAACTTGAAATTTCGTTAGGTCTTAAAAGGGAGTACCGTATCGATTTCGATAAACAAAGCTTTTATAACCGATTAAGTGATGATGATCGTAGCTTATTGGAGGCGTTAGAAGAAAAGCCAAGCTTGTTCGAATTAGTGGATAAGTGGTTGGCACGTATGCCACTACTTAAAACCGAGGACTTCCACTTCTGGGACTACTACCGAAAAGCAACAGATGAAATGCTTAATGATGACAAAGAAACCATAGAAAAAAATGCGTTTCTGTCTGAAGTAGAACGTAGACAAGAGCTTAAAGACTGGCAATCGACAAAAGAGAACTTTAACGGGATATTTAATCATGATACCTATGAAGCACTTCTTAAACAGGGTAAATTTCGCTTATCTCATGAAGCATTATTGTCGGCCTTATTTATAAAGCAGTATTCAGAAGAGCCTGTTTTTAACCTGCCTTTCCAACTTATTACCGCACTAACAGAAATTGATGAACAATTAACCTTGTGGCGTTATCGCCATGCCATGATGGTACAACGAATGCTGGGAACAAAAATAGGAACGGGCGGCTCATCCGGCCACCATTATTTGAAGAAAACGACGGAATCTAACAGGGTATTTCTAGACTTTTTCAACATGGCTACGTTCCTTTTACCAAAAAGTTCACTTCCAGAACTGCCTGAATCGGTGAAACGACGCTTAGGCTTTTATTTACAATAGACGAAAAATGCGACATTTCTGCATTTGCGACGAATGTAATTCGTCGCAAATGGGGAACTTCGTTAATACCCCCCCCAAGGCCAAGCCACTCAATAGATTGCGTGGAATTTCCCTACTTCACGCCCATGCCATTCATCGTAAAAATTTCCATTTACGCTTGCTTTATCCCCTTTACATATGTCAATTATACTTTCGGATAATCATAAGAATCCGTATAAAAAACAATCGTTTAGATTATCTTTATGGTTTTTTTAAATAAAGTTAAGACTAACGAAAACACACATCCAGGGAGTTATACATGCTTCAATATAAAAGAAGTGCAGCGGCTTTTGCCGTAGCGCTCAGTCTTGGTGTTTCGGCACCAGTATTTGCAAACGACACAAATGGTTTTATTCAAGGTAATACTGCAGAAATTAGCGGTGCAGAAATTAGTGGCGTTACTGTAACTATCACTAATGTTGATACAGGTCTAGTTCGTACAGTTACCACAGATGCTAACGGCGATTTTCGTTTTCCATTGTTACCGCCAGGTATCTACAATGTGGTTGCTGAGAAAGACGGCTTTCGTAACACTATCCAAGAATCTGTAAAAGTTGGTATTAGTGGTAAAACTAACTTAAACATGAAACTTGCCGGTGACGATGTTGAACGAATCGAAGTAACTGGTTCAACAATTGCCATGGTAGATGTAACAAGTTCAAGCACCGGTATTGTGGTAGACACTGTTACCCTTGATAGAGTTCCTGTTCCTCGTAACTTAACGTCAGTTGCGCTATTGGCACCAGGTACAACCCAAGGTGACTCAGCGTTTGGTGACCTTCCTTCCATTGGTGGTGCATCAGTTGGTGAGAACGGTTATTACATTAATGGTCTAAATATTACTAACTTTAGAACGGGTGTGGGTTCAAGTGAGCCACCTTTCGACATGTACGAAACCTTTGAAGTTAAAACCGGTGGTTACTCAGCGGAATATGGCCGTATAACTGGCGGTGTTATTAACGCTAAAACTAAAAGTGGTAGCAACGAATTTAAAGCTGGCGTTAATGTTTACTGGGAGCCTGATGCACTTCGTGAACAGAAGAACTCATACAGAAGAACAACTAATGGCACTTACCGCATTGATAATACCGGCGATGAAAAAGATTCGTGGGATGCTAACGTGTGGGCTAGCGGCGCGCTAATTGAAGACAAATTATTCTTCTATGCGTTGTTTAACCCGCGCTCTGTAGAAGAGAAATTCGTAGGTGAACAGCAGATAAACAGTACTGGCTTAGTTCAGAACGGTTTTACAGAAACCGATGAAGATGCGTTTTGGGTAGCGAAAGTTGATTGGTATGCTACTGAAAACAACATATTGGAAGTGACAGTATTTTCAGATGAGCGTTCAACCGAAATCCAAACGTTTGATTCGACTGATGGCGTTTTTACCACAGACTCGAGAGTTGGTTACGAAGATGAAGGTGGCCTGAACTACACGGCTAAATGGACGAGTATCATCACTGATGATTTCTCTATCTCAGCTCAGTACGGCGTGAACAAGCAAGACCGTACCGTGCGCAGTGAATTAGATGCTAATCCAGTAGCATACTTTACTTACGATAGTACTGGTGCTTTTGTTCCAACAAGCACGTGGGCTGGTTTTACTGTTGAGCAGGGTGACGATAAACGTGAAGTTATCCGCATCGATGCTGACTGGTATATTGGCGACCACTCAATTCGCTTCGGTTACGATTACGAAAACTTAACAGCAAGTAGTTATACGATTAACTCAGGCGGCGCATACTATCTTTATTATGTAAATGATGACGATTTAGCTAACGAAGAAATCTACCAAGTGCGTCATAGAGATTACGAAGTTGGTGGTGATTTCGATTCAGAAAATATTGCATTCTACGTACAAGACCAATGGCAGGTTACTGATGACTTAGTGATTAATGCCGGTATTCGTAACGACTCTTTTGAAAACTTCAATGCAGATGGTGAAACCTTCGTAAAACTTGATAACCTTTGGGCACTTCGTTTAGGTGCGGTATGGGATGTGCGTGGCGATGGTGAAACGAAAGCATGGGCAAGTTTCGGTCGTTACTACCTTCCAGTTGCAGCCAACACGAACATTCGCTTAGCCGGTGCAGAAACCTATACGCAAGAATACTATGAGTTTGACGGATACGCTGATGAGTCTTTATTCATTCCTAATCTTACCGGTGATAAAACTCAGCCTGACGATGTTTTCGCTAACGGTGAAGCAAAATCTCCAGCTGAATTAGTTGATCAAAATATTGATGCAATGTACTCAGATGAATTTATTGCTGGTTATCAGTTCCAATTGAACGACGAGTGGAGCATGGCGATTCAAGGTACTTACCGAGAATTGGCGACTACTGTTGAAGATATGGCAATTGATGCAGCGGTTATCGAATGGGCTGCGGCTAATGGCTACGGTGACGTTTCTGGTATTTGGGACGGTTTCCATCAATATGTATTAACTAACCCCAATGTAGACATGCGTATTGGTACCACTGAATTGCCAGGTACTAACGGCGAATTGGTTTATATGGATTTGTCAGCCGAAGACTTAGGCTACCCAGATTCAGTACGTAAATATGCAGCCGTTGACTTTACCTTCCAACGTGCTTGGGACGGCGTTTGGATGTTCAATGCTGCCTATACGTGGTCGCATAACTGGGGTAATAACGAAGGTTTTGTGCGTTCTGACAACGGTCAAGATGACGCAGGCTTGACAACATTGTTTGACCAACCTGGATTGTTAGATGGCGCCTACGGCGACCTTCCTAACGATCGTCGTCATCAAGTTAAAATGTACGGTGCCTATGCGGTTACCGAAGACTTAACGTTAGGTGCTAACTTGCAGTTCTGGACCGGTAAGCCAGTGAATGCATTTGGTTATCACCCGACTGATAAATTTGCACAAGCATATGATTCAGAGTCATTTTATGCCGGTGGTGAGCTTGCCCCTCGTGGCTCTCGCGGTCGCACAAGTAGCTACTACTCAATTGATGTTTCGGCGTCATATAATATTGATATTGGCGAAGATCAAACATTGGTTGTTCGTGCAGATGTCTTTAACGTGTTGAACAACGATAAAGTGACAGAGGTTTATGAAATCTATGACAGTGAATCGTCTCAAGACCCATTAGACCCAGATGTAGATCCTAACTATGGAACGCCTACACAATGGCAAACTCCTCGTTATGTTCGCTTTAGTGTGAACTATACGTTTTAAGACCTAATGCTAGGGAAGTGCGACTTATCGCGCTTCCTTGGCAATTCATCTCGGACTGGTTAAAAAGCGACCGGTGCAAGGGGTGGTAAGGTAATATTTATGTAAATTGTAAGTAAACATTTACAGAAAAAGGAAAAATAAACGAAAAAAATTGAACTTTTAATTATTCCACTCCCGATCTCAGTTGACCGTTTACTCATGTTGTGTTTATTATCTTAGTGAGGCTTTGACCTTACTAATAATAATTCGTTATAAACGATTTTAGAAATACACACTAAACGAGCTTTAGTGGTCCAGGGAGACAACACATGTTTACAAATTCTAAACTGGCTAAGTCAGTTAGGTTGGCCTGCGCGTTCGGCGCGGTTTCAACAATAAGTTTTTCTGGTGCAGTTGCTGCACAAGAAGCCGAAGAAGCAGCCGATTCTGTTGAAAAAATCGAAGTAACTGGTTCTCGTATCCGTCGTACAGACATTGAAGGTGCTAACCCAGTAACGGTTATGACCCGTGTAGATATCGAAAAATTCGGTATCACTTCAATCGGTGACGTACTTCAAGCTATCCCATCTGCTGGTTCAGCAATCAACACCAATAACAACAACGGTGGTAATGGTACAACTACTATTAACATTCGTGGTATCGGTTCTAACCGTACTCTTGTTCTTGTAAACGGTAAACGTTGGGCTCCAGGCCTTACCGGCTCTGTTGACCTTAACAACATTCCTTCATCTATCATCGAGCGTATCGAAGTACTTAAAGATGGTGCTTCTGCTGTTTATGGTTCTGATGCGGTAGCGGGTGTAGTAAACATTATCACTCGTCAAGATTTTGAAGGCGTACACGCTTCTGGTTACCTTGGTCAATACGACGAAGGCGACGGTAACAAAGAATCGTGGGATATCGGTTTCGGTGTTGCTAATGACAGAGGTAACGTATATTTCAACGTAAGTTACGTAGAAGAAGAGCCAACATTCGCAGGCGATCGTGAGATTTCTGCAGTACCAGTATTCGGCGCGCCTACAGGCTACGGCGGTTCATCAGGTACACCGAATGGCCGTTTTTGGTATTTCGATGATGAAGCAACATCATTCAACGTTCAAAACGATGGTCAAGGTGGATTAATCCCTTGGACTGGTAGCAGTGCATTTAACTTTGCGCCTCTTAACTACCTTTCTACACCTCAAGAACGTATTAACCTTTATTCACAAGGCCGTTACGAATTAACAGACAACGTTTCTGTTAATGTAACTGGTTTTTACGGCAACAGACGTTCTTCACAGCTTCTTGCTCCAACACCATTATTTATCGGTAACGCTGCTGGTACATCTGGTGTAACAATTGCTGCAAACAACCCATTCAACCCAACAGGTCTTGATTTATCAGATACTGCTGGCTTTGGTGAAGCGAACAGCTTGTTCTTCGCTGGCCGTCGTATGATGGAAGCGGGTTACCGTGAATTTGCTCAAAACGTTGATCAGTTCCAATTCAATGGTGGCTTTGACGGTGTTATTGAACTGGGTGATCAAGAGTACTACTGGGATGCAACTTACACGTATGCAGACATTACTCAGAATACTTTAACCGACGGTCTTCTTAACATGGACCGCGTAGCACTAGCCCTAGGTGACGTTGATACCTGTGCTGCTACTGATGGTTGTGTACCATTAAACTTCTTCGGTGGTGCTACTGCTATCGGTGAAGGTACTATCACGCAAGAAATGCTTGATTACATTCAGTTTACAGCACAAGATGCAGCTAACTCTACGTTAGAAAGTTACTCAGCAAATATATCTGGTGAAGTTTTTGAACTACCTGCTGGTTACCTTGCATTTGCTGCTGGTTACGAAAAACGCTGGCAGTCAGGTTACGACCAACCTGATGCACTAATTGCAGCTGGTATTACTTCTGGTAACTCTCGTCAACCTACTTCAGGTTCATTCAGTGTTGAAGAAGTTTACTTAGAAGTTGCTATCCCTCTTATCTCAGATGTTGAGTTTGTTGAGCAATTAGATTTAGAGCTTGCTACTCGTTACTCTGACTACAGCAACTTCGGCGATACTACAAACTCAAAAGTTGGTTTGAAATGGCGCATCAATGAAGATGTATTAGTTCGTGGTACTTGGTCTGAAGCATTCCGTGCTCCTTCGCTATCTGAATTGTTCCTAGGTAACAGCGATAGTTTCGCAACGCTAATCGATCCATGTAATGGCGGTGAAGCTGCAAATGCTAACAGCCCAGGCTGTGCCGGTATCCCTGCTGCTTACGAGCAACCTAACCCACAAATCAGAACAACGGTTGGTGGTAATTCAGATTTAGCGCCTGAAGAAGCAGAAAGCTTTACATACGGTTTCGTATACTCACCTGCTCAAGTTGATGGTCTGTCAATCACATTTGACGTATTCGATATTGAAGTGGACAACGCAGTATCAACTGTTGGTGCTCAACGTATCCTAGATGCTTGTGCAACTACTGGTACAACGTTCTGTTCACTAATCGAACGTAACAGTGGCGGTGTAGTTACTGAGTTGTTCAACGGTCTTGTAAACCTTGGTGGTCAAACGACTTCTGGTTTCGATTATAACGTAGCTTATAATTTCGAGACTGAATACGGTGATTTCCGAGTAAACTGGGACGGTACTTACGTAGACGAACGTACTAGTATCTTCGTTGACCCTGTAACTGGTGAATCAATTTCAGAAAACGATGCTGGTAAAGCATTTGACCGTGACGTCATTCCTCGTATCCGTACTAACTTGTCTGTTACATGGGCATACGAAGATTGGACAGCTAACTACCTAGTTCGCTTCATTGGCGGAACCACAGAAGCGTGTTCATTCGATGACGATACTGATGATGCAGGTAACTACTTAGAAGATACATTGTGTAGTGATCCAGGCGTAAGCGTGTTTGCTGAAGATGGAAGTCTTGAGTCTAAAGACAGCTTCAACGAGCTTGATGCGATGGCTTACCATGACGCTTCAGTAGGTTACTCAGTAACAGAGAACCTTCGTTTGACATTTGGTGTTAACAACTTATGGGATGCAGATCCTGAAGTTTCTTACACTACATTTGCAAACAGCTTCGATCCTTCAATGTATGAAATTCCTGGACGTTTCTTCTACGGTCGTATCAACGTAGATTTCTAAACACCGGCATTTAATTGCATTTGACAAAGGCCTCTTCTGAGGCCTTTTTTATAAGGGTAAATTGTGAGTTCAGTACAGCAATTACTTGAGCAGGCTCAATATCATCAACAGCAGGGTGCCATTGAAAAGTCGATGGTATTACTTGGTGAAGCCGGTAAATTAGGCAATATGTATGCGGCTTTGGATTTTGCATACTATACGGTGAGTAGTGACCCGAATTTGGCTCTTCTTTATCTTCAGTCTATTCCTGATACTAAACACCCCACAGTTCGTTACCACAAGTCGCTGATTACTCGATTTTATATTGAAGGTAGCTTTAGCCGAAGTATTATAAACGAACTGATAGCTTTAGCGCAGAATGGCCATGCAGAATCTTTGCTGGTGCTCTCATGTTGGTGCTCCGAAGATGAAAAAGTCTATCTTCAGGTTGTTAGTGTTATGGCGAAATTAACGCCGAATATATATCGGCAACTCGTTAACGATGATAAGCAGGTGCTAACAACTTCTCTCGAACCTCTAGATGAAAGTGATATTGAATTTGCTATTCGAGCTCGAGAAGCAAAGTTGCGCTCACTTGAACTTGAAGTTTTAAATGAAGATATATCATTAGTGCGTGTTAAAAATGCATTGTCAGCATTTGAGTGTCGTTATCTAAAGCAACGCTTCATGCCACTTTTAACCCGTTCGATGGTTGCTAGTCCTGCGGATGGAAGCCCTATGGTTGATTCTATTCGTACCAGCGAGGTTGGCGTTATTCTATCTGAAATGGCAGATTGGATTGTTAGAGATATAGATACGAGAATGGCAGATATCTCAGGCACTGATACATCCCATGGGGAGCCTTTAAATTTACTACGCTACAAAGAAGGGCAAGAATACAAAGCCCATTATGATGCGTTTTCTCACAAACAGCATGAGCAAGCGGAGTTTATTAAGGAAGGTGGGCAGCGTTCAAATACTGTTCTTGCTTATTTAAACTCAATGAGTAGCAATGGTGAAACCCATTTCCCTAAAGTAAACATTAAAATAAAGCCTGAACTAGGAACCGTTATTTCATTTAAAAATATTGATGAAAATAACGAGATATTAAAAGCCAGTTTACACCTTGGCGCACCAGTGGCTGACGGTGAGAAATGGACGCTTACAAAATGGATAAGGATCAACCAAACACAGTATGGTACTTTAACCCACGGAACTTTTATCCAATAAACTTTAAATAAGGATTTATAAATGTTTAAAACTATTTTAGTCACTTTTGCTATTTCTGCCACCCTGGTTGGTTGTGGCGCTACAAGTAATAACACTCAAGAATTAGCAAATAATAAAACTGAAGAGATAGCCAGCAATCAAGAACGTGATGATCAAGTTTGTAAAATGGAAAAGCGAATCGGTTCTAATATGATGCGTCGCGTCTGCTATACAGTAGAAGAGAGAGAAAACATGAAAGAGGCGGCTCGTGATGGTTGGTTGCGTATGCAACGTGGTACAGAAACATCGGGTTCGGAGAATTAAAATAATAGAGGAGCTGAGAGTTAACCCAGCTCCATTTACCTCGGATTTTCAATGACACCTTTATATATATCTACCCTCAATGACATTGAGAAAATGTTGTCGAAAGGAGATTTTGACCAAGCGCTTTCCTTATATGTTACGTTAAATAGTCAAAATTCGGAGTATCTTGATTTTAAGTCAGGAAAAATGACTAGGTCACGTTTTTCTCACATACAGAATGCAGCTAACTTAGCACGTAGGGACGGTTACACACGATTGCAATTCATGGAGTCGGTATCACCAAGGTTGAAGAAGTCGCTCGCACTTTTTTTTGGTGTCGAATTTCACCCTTTCCAAAACGAACTTCAAAAACCAAGTTTCTTTTATATTCCCGACTTACCAAGTAAACCTTTTTATCAAGCAGATGAAGTTGAAGGGTTAACTGATTGGATAGTAGAGCTTCAAAGTCACAAAGATGAACTTCTAAACGTTGGGAAACGAGCAAACGTTAAGTATGTTGGTGAGTTTGAGAATGTACCAGCTACTGAGACATGGGATAAGCTTCGCGATGAATGGTTATCTACTCATCTACTAAAAGAAGGCAAGAACTGTTCAGGGTTTGAAAGTTTATCTTTAGCGTTACGTAATGAACTTGAAAATGCACCCTTAGCTTTCTGTCCTCCGCATGCTCCAGAGGTATTTCTCTCGGTACTTAAACCCGGCTCCTACATACCCCCGCATTACGGTATTTCAAATTGTAAGCTGACTGTCCATATTCCTTTGCAAGTAACAGAGGATGCGAGCTTAACTGTCGGTGAAGAGATTTTTAATTGGGGAAAGGCTAACAAGCACCTTGTGTTTGACGATAGTTTTATACATTCAGCGTCTAATAAGTCTGACAAAGAGCGGGCAGTGCTAATACTTGATGTTTGGAATCCAGCATTGACTCTCGATGAGAGAGAGGGAATAACTCAGTTTATGTCCATTTTATCAAAATGGAATGAAGGGGCAGGTAAGCTTATGAATTTAGATCGTGGCTTAGGGTAGTTATGGCTATAGATAAGATGGGAGTGTTACGGCAAGTAGTCAATGCTTTTCAACAAGGAAAGTACGGCTACGTGATTCAATTTATAGGTGCTAACCCTAGCATTCTAAAGCTTGATCCTGTGGCTGTTCAGGTATATTCGAGTGCTCTTAGAAAGGCGCAAGCAGGAGCACGTGCAGAATCAGTCATTATAAAAGGACTAAAAACATTCAAAGAGAGTCCTCAACTTCTCAACAGCTTGGGTACAACACAACTGGAATTGGGTAAAGCAAAGCATGCGGTGCAATCGTTAAAAAAAGCTTTGTCCGCAAATCCTAGTGATATTGAAGTTAAGTACAACCTTGCCCGAGCATATAAAGAAGTTGGTTTGTTTAATGAGGCTCAAGCCATTTTTGTAGAGGTTATTCGCAAAAAACCAACGTATAGCCAAGCCAATATTCACCTTGCTGATGTATATACTAACTTAGGCGCACTAGAAAAAGCGCAATCGTGCTTAATATCTGTATTAGAAAAAGAGCCCACCAATATCGTTGCATTAAACAATTTGGGTAATGTGCTTAGGAAGATGAACGACTTTGAAGCGTCAGCACAGCGCTTTGAAGCCGCAATAAAGCTACAACCGACTAACAGTACCTTGCGACGAAATTTAGCGGCAACTTTGGTGTTATTAAATCGACGTGAAGAAGCCAAACAGTGTTTTATCGACGCTGTTTCATTAACGCCCTTAGATTGGAGTGCACAAGAAGAGCTTGCTGCTTTTTTATGGGAAGAAGGTGTTGAATCTCCTTTTGAGTATATCGAACCTCAGATCAATCTTGAAGGTACAGATTCGGCATTTGTCTTAGCCTACATAAAGCTCTTAGTCCGGGCAAACCAATTTCAAAAAGCGCTTGATGTACTTAATAGACAAGAACCGTTATTAGCTTCTAATCTTGAATTTTATATATATAAAGCACGCGTGCATAGGGAGTTAGCTGACTATCACGCATCCTTAGATTATGTTGAAAAAGGCGAAAAGCTAAAAGTCAAAAATAGTGTAGGGCTAGAGAGTGAGGCTGGATATACCTTACTAAGTTTAGGGCGGGCAAAAGAGGCCTACACCAAGTTTGCTAAATTAGTGAAACAAGAGCCGCTTAATCAGGGGTGGTGGACAATGCTTTCTACGTGCTATTACCTGCAAAACGAAGAAAGTAAGTATCATTGGTTGTGCAATTATCAGCAATTACTGGCCGTGGTGCCAATTCTACCGAGTATTGAGAGTAGAAAGAGTTTAAATAATGCATTGCGTGATGTGCTTGATGATTTGCACCAAAATGAACGTCATCCTATTGGGCAATCGTTGAGAAATGGTACCCAGACGTATGAAAATCTCTTTGATGATAACAGTGAGGTAATAAATACCCTGTCCGGCCTCATTCTTGAAAGAGCAGAGGAGTTCATTAAATTACAAAGTACAGATAGAAAACACCCTTTCCTATCTCGCTTGGGTAAAGATTTAACGTTTAAAGGCTCATGGTCAGTAAAGTTACGCTCCGATGGTTATCATCGTTCGCACTATCATCCTGAGGGGTGGTTAAGCGGCGTGTATTATGTAGATGTCCCCGATGCTGTAGACAAACATGGGGAAGGTTGGCTAACTTTCGGTCGAGCTGATATAGCAAATCAAAATTTCGAAGGTGACTTGGCAGTAAAGCCACAGTCAGGGAATCTTATCTTGTTCCCGTCTTACATGTGGCATGGAACCAATGCATTTAAGAGCAGTACCGCTAGACTTACGGTTGCATTTGATATCATCCCAAGCCATTAACTTGGGATGTGTAAATAATCAAAGTATTGATTATACCGCTATTTGGTAAGTGCCTATAACGTTCAGATACTTATAGTACCAGCGTATGAAGATAAGCGATGATTAGCTCGTCAATTCAAGCTTAAACGCTAATGTATATCTAGGAGTATAGCAAATACGGTTTGGCGGCCTGCCTACGTGTTTAATGGCGCCATGGAAAATACTCACTCGACCAGGTTTCGGGGTACAAGCAAATAAACAATCATCTTGTTCGTTAAAAAACATAGTTTCACCGCCCCATTCTATATCCCACGTTGGCGAAATATAGACCAAAACAGTGAGTTCGTCGGCACCAGGCATACAATCAGTGTGAGTAAAAAGCATATCACCAAACGAGGCGTGATTCACGTAACCTCTATATGCCTTATAGGTTTTACCAGTAAGCGCTTGAACTGCACTAATTGCACGATTATAAACAGGTAGGCTTTGTATTTGTTCGCCAGATAGATTCACTGCCCAATGACGAAATTCTTTTGTGTCTGGTCTCGCAATTTCATTGCGTTTAAAAGCACTGACTTCAAGACCGTTAAATATCCCTTGTGCTTCTTGCGAAGAGCATAAGCCGTCGAAAATCCAAAGCGGTTTACTATCGATTGATACGGAATGTGTAGCTTCATACGTCATGGATTAATCCCGAAAATTGAATTTTTTTAAGTTTATCCTATAGCGGTTAGCAATTATACCTAACACCTACAAGTGACAAAAATCCGATTAGGAAAATGAACGCCTACATTGTAAATTTGGCATAGCGTTAATATTTAGTGAATTGCTGCACCAAAATGGAACCTTTCATTAGAAAGGATGCTGCATACGCTTCCGTTTGATGGTACGACCACCAAATTATGACCATAAGAAGTTAACAAAAAGTGATTACTTTGAATCTAACGTGACGAAGTTGAAGCTTATATTGGACTCTGTAGGAAATTGCGGCGTTTCTCCCCCAGATTTAAGTATAAAACCAAGTAAAAGCACGGTTTATTTTTGCTCATAAACAAAAAAATAACCCTGTATTTGTCAGTTATTTGTACGTTGGAATGAATTCTGCAGGAAAATTCGAACGTATATTAAACAGATGATAAAAAATCTACTTGGTGTAAACAGGGTGTTACTTGACTCAGTGCTGTAATCCGTGTGAGTATAATACGTTCGTAGTACTGGAAGCTAAGGTCCGTACTACATTCCTAAAACATAATTGTGAAAGTTTAATACGCCCCTTGCCCGAACGGTTTTCCTTTATCGGCGAGGATTCAAATAAGAAATTTGGTTGGGAACTATGTCCAAAATGAGCAAGAGAACTCTTATTGCTTCTACTGTTATCGGTGCTTTCGCACTAACAGGTAGTGCAGTCTCTGCAGATACGCTTGAAGACCTTCATAAAGAAGAAGCGAAAATCCACGCAGCTGCAGCGAAATCTCAGGAAAAAATCAACACGTTGTTTGAACAGTCTCAAGAATTACTGGTTGAGTACCGTCAAACAGTAGATGAGACAGAAAACCTCAAAATATACAACGACTACATTGCGAGTCTTGTAGCAGATCAACAACGTGGTATTGATTCTTTGCAACGTCAAATTGACAGCATTGAACAAACTAAGCAGGGCATCGTTCCTCTTATGTTCCGCATGATCGATAGTCTTGAGAAATTCATCAAACTTGATCGTCCTATTCACTTAGACGAGCGTCTAGAGCGTGTTCAGCGTTTACGTGATGTTATGTCTAACTCTAACGTAACTGTTTCAGAACAGTTCCGCCAAGTAATCGAAGCATACTTGGTTGAAGTTGAGTACGGCACTAAGATTAACTCTTACCAAGGTACTATTGATAGCAACGGCACTGAGGTGACAGTTGACTTCTTTAACCTAGGTCGCACTGCACTAGTAGCATTGTCTCTTGACCAAGAAAACGCTTGGGCATGGAACAATGAAAGCCGCGCTTGGGAACAACTTGGCGACGAATATCTGTCATCAGTTGTTGACGCAGTTAAAATGGCTAATAACGTCATTCCTGCGGATCTGATCAAACTACCAATTAGTGCAGCGGAGTAATTGTTAATGAAACCAGTATTCAAATCTCTTTTAACCGCTGCCACTCTTGCGGTTGTAGCAACCGGAGCTCAGGCTCAGGAAGCAAAGAGCCTTAAAGAACTTTTAGACCAAGTTCAGGATAACCGTGTTTCTGAAACACGTATCAACAAACAGCGTGAAGCAGAGTTCCAATCTGCTCGTGCAGACAAGCAAGCGCTTCTTCGTAAAGCAGAATCTGAATTGAAAGCTGAACAGGGTCGTGGCGACCGTCTTCAACAACAATTCTCTGACAACGAAGTAACGCTTAACGAAAAAGCCGCTGAGCTTGACCAGGCAACTGGTACACTTGGTGAGATGTTCGGTGTGGTTCGTCAAGCTTCTTCAGAAGCTTATGGCCGTGTTGCTACATCAATCGTTAGTGCTCAATTCCCAGGCCGTGGTGAGTTCCTAGCTGGAATGGCAGAAGATTCTAAAGGTCTTCCTAACATTCAAGAACTAGAAGACCTATGGTTTGCGCTACAGAAAGAAATGACTGAAGGTGGCGAAACAGTTCGTTTCACTACAGAAGTTGTAAACCTTGACGGCGGTTCTTCACAGCAAGAAGTTGTTCGTATCGGTACTTTCAACCTTGTAGGTGAAGACGGCTACCTAACTTATGATGCTGAAAACGAAATCGTTCAGCCTCTAGGTCGCCAACCAGATAGCCGTTTTGTAGGTTCAGCTGACGATCTAATCGCAGCGACTTCAGGTATGGTTCCTTTTTATGCCGACCCTTCTCAAGGTGCAATCCTTGGTCTGTTGAAGCAAAAAGCAACAATGTCTGAGCGTTATCATGCAGGTGGTGTAGTAGGTTACACAATCACTGTAATGCTAGCGATTGGTCTACTTATCGGTCTTTACAAGCTAATTACGCTTACCGTAGTTGCTGGTAAAATGCGTTCACAGCTTAAAAACCCAGGTAACCCTTCAGATGGCAACCCACTAGGTCGCATCTTGAAAGTTTATCAAGAGAACAAAGCTGCTGATGCTGAAAACTTAGAGCTTAAACTTGATGAAGCTATCTTACGTGAACTTCCACGTATCGAAAGCGGCATTAACGTAATCAAGATCTTTGCTGCAATCGCTCCGTTACTAGGTCTACTTGGTACGGTACTTGGTATGATCGCAACGTTCCAAACAATCACATTGTTCGGTACAGGCGACCCTCGTATGATGGCTGGCAGTATCTCTATGGCGCTTGTAACTACGGCTCAAGGTATTATCGCGGCGTTGCCACTGATTCTTACTCACAGCATCGTAGCTTCACGTAGCAAATCAATCATCCACATTCTTGATGAGCAAACTGCGGGTATCGTAGCAGCTCATTCAGAGTCGGAGAAAGCGTAATATGAATTACCTGATTGGATTAGTTGAATCGGTCAGGGATTTTATCGCTACCGGCGGTGACGTGCTTTATTTCGTTGCTGCCGCGCTCTTTCTCATGTGGGTTTTAATGATTGAGCGTTATTGGTATTTAACCTCGGTCTTCCCAACGGTGAAGAAAAACATCATCAAAAATTGGGATGCCCGAGCAGATACCACATCTTGGTATGCGCATAGAATCCGTGACGCGTGGATTTCTCAGGCGTCAGATGATCTGAACGCTAGAATGCTGATTATTCGCACCATTATTGCAATGTGTCCGTTAATCGGGCTACTGGGAACAGTAACCGGTATGATCGGTGTTTTCGAGACGATGGCGACACAAGGCACCAGCAATGCACGTTTAATGGCAGCTGGTATCTCCATGGCAACAGTCCCGACTATGGCGGGAATGGTAGCCGCGCTTTCTGGACTGTTCATCAGTTCTCGTCTTGAAGCGAAAGTGAAGCTGGCACGCGAAGGGTTAGTTGATAGCCTGCCACATCATTAGAGAGAGATATTATGGCTCGAAAAGTCAGAATCGAGGAAGAAGACGCACAGATTGACATGACACCCATGTTGGATATCGTGTTTATCATGCTGATCTTCTTTATCGTTACCACTGTTTTCGTTAAAGAAGCAGGGATTGAAGTTAATAAGCCCGACGCGAGCCAGGCGGTTCTTCACAAGAACGCAAACATTTTCATAGCGGTAACAGAAGATGGAAGCGTTTGGTTAGATAAACGTGAAGTAGCGCCGGACAGCGTTAGAGCGAATATTGAACGACTGCTTACCGAGCAGCCAACTGACTACGTAATCATTCAGGCTGATGTTAAAGCCAAGCATGGTTTAGTAGTAGAAATTATGGATCAGGTTAAAGCTGCAGGCGTTAATCGTGTTTCGGTAGCGGCAAGGGGTTAAGATGTTACGTATAATTGTATCTATATTCTTAGGTGCTGGTGTTGCATTTGCCCTGTTCGTACTTATGGCTAAGTTGATTGAAAACTCAGCCAGACCTGCGGACGAAGTACCTGAAGCACCGGTAATCGATATTGTGATGCAGGAACCAGACGATCAGACGCAAACGCGTCAACGTGTTCCGCCTCCACCTCCACCTCCGCCTCAACAGCCTCCTAAAATGGAGCTTGTTGAGCCAGAAGCAGCTGAACCGGATGCAGATGGCTTTAGCCTAGCAATCCCAGCTATTGATACGGGTGGTGTTGGTGTAAACATTGGTGGTGTTGGCGCTATGCAGCGTGATGGCGATGCTACTCCAATCGTTCGTATCGATCCGAAATATCCGCCTGATGCAGCCCGTGATGGCCGTGAAGGTTGGGTAAGATTGTCTTTCACTATCAATGAAATTGGTGGTGTAGACGACATCGAAGTAATTGAAGCTGAACCTAAGCGTGTATTCGACCGTGAGGCACGACGTGCATTACGTAAGTGGAAATACAAGCCTAAGATTGTTGACGGCAAAGCTGTTAAGCAAACTGGCATGTTCGTACAGCTAGACTTTAAACTGGAGCAATGATCATGATGAAAAATAAATTCAAAATGTCTGCATTTGCTTTAGTGCTTGGTGCCGGTGCAGTATTTACTGCGCCAGAGGCACTAGCACAGTCTTCACCTGTAATGTGTCCTGGTTACGAAAAGCCAAAAACAACCTTAGTAGGCGAGCGTACAGGTAAAAAAGTTCAAAAAGCGTTTGAATTTTACAACGAAGATCAAGTTGATGAAGCGTTAAACATTCTATATGAAATTGACCCTTCTGAAGACTTCGATGCGGCGTATGTAAATCGCTTTATTGGTAACTTATTAGCTGCACAAGAAGGTAAAGGCTCTAAAGCACTTGGTTATTTGAACCAGTCTGTAGAACCGAAAGTATTGAATGATCTCGAGCATTCTCAAACACTTAAGTTATTAGGTGATTTGAACATGCAAGAGAACAAATATACTGATGCGATTAAATGGTATAACGCGTGGATGGACTTTACGTGTAAAGAAGATGCGGACGTTTATACCCGTTTAGCGCAAGCTTATTATGAAGCAGGCCAATTGGATAAGATGATTGAGCCAGCTGACAGAGCAATTGCTTTGTATGATAAGCCAAATAAAAACCCTTATGTGTTAAAGCTAACGTCATATTACGAACGTAAGATGTTTCCTCAAACAGTGGCAGTTGCAGAAGAACTTGTTCGCAACTTCCCTGAGGAGCCGCGTTGGTGGACTCAGCTTGGTTTCTTCTATCTTTCAGTAGAAGACTTCGAGAAAGGTTTGTCTACGTTCGAAATGGCTTACATTCAAGGTTACCTTAAGAAAGTAAATGAGATTAAAACGTTATCTCAGTTGTTCCAAACCAACGGCATGCCTTTTAAAGCTGCTCAAATTTTGGAAAAACACGTTAAATCTGGTTTACTTGAAGAAGATGCCGATATGCTAGCGAGTATTGCTAACGCATATCACCAGGCGAAAAACTATGACAAAGCAGCTTCGCTTTACGCTAAGGCTGCCGCGAAAAGTTCAGATCCTGAGCATTACAGAAAGCAAGGTACCTTGTTGTTAGTTGCTGAAGATTACAAAGGCGCGATTAAAGCATTAAACAATGCATTAGAGCGCGGCGTTGAAAATCCTGGCAAAGTTCACTTCACCCTAATGGAAGCGAACTTCTACGCAGGCGACTTCAGAGAAGCTTATAAGCACATTCAAGAAGCGAAGAAAGATCGCTCACTACGTCGTAATGCGGCGGCTTGGGAGCCTTACATTAAAGAGAAGGCTAAGAACCGCGGTATTAACATTTAGTAGTTATATCGATAAATAGAAAGGCCTCCGTATGGAGGCCTTTTTTTTCGTTTAGTTTGCTTAAAACAATTAATGCCTCAGGTCATTACACAGGACAACAAATAGCGTACTTTTTTTCTTAGTGCGTCGGTTAATGCCTTACGACCACTTACGTTTAACAGCTGAATAAGCTGATTAGTGGGGAGGGGGGATGAGCCAAGTAATAAAAGAAGTTGAGGTGTAACTGCTTCAGTTTCATTCTTACACATCTTAGTTGGCATCTTCGTAGACTTTTCAGCATTGCTAATATACTTATTAGATACAGATAGCTCAGCGGCCAGCGCGTTTATCGCAAAACCAACTTGGTTTAGCGGCCTAGTAGCATTCACAAAATGCTGTAGCTTTTTCATTAGCGTTTTTCTTACGATATCCGGTAAGGCACTCAAAAGTACGCTTTCGTTTTTTTGGCTATAGGCAAACAAGCAAGATAGTATTTCTTGTTGCGGCCGATAGCGTTCAGATATGGCTTTTACCACCAACGCACTAGTCTCTCCACTTGCTTTGTTAGGTTTTTCACCCATATCCACAAGTTTGAATCCGCATTGTTGCCAAAACTTATTAAGCTTATAAGAGGTGCCATAGGAGCTTGTCAGTGCATCAATGTCTTGTGAAAGGGCTTGCGATTTAATAAAGCGTATAAGGCCTGTACCTATACCTTGGCCTTGAAGATAAGGAGCTACTGCTATGCGGTTTATTCGCCAATAACGATAAGCTGCAGTCTCCGGATGGGCCGTGAGTAGCGTAAGCCTTTGCGCACCTAAATGTCCTTTAGGCCGGCGGGAACCATCTGCAATCCCTTTTTGTACATCAGCTAAAACCTCGCCGCCTTCACAATTTATTACTGCAGCTGCGGTTAAACGACTTGCATTCCATTCGGTGAACAATATGATATCTGGGCTGTCACAGAGCCGCATGAAGTCATCGGGTGTGGTCTGATAGTGGGCAGTGGCCAACAGTTGCATAACACTCTGTAATTGGTGTTCTGATAATGCAGACACCAAACCCATCCTGTAGTCATTGCTACATTTATTTGTCGATGGTTTATGCGGTACTTCTATCGGTACATCTATCGGTACATCTCTTGGTACTTCTTGCGGTGCTTGCCGCGATACTTCTTGTAATAGTTGCCGCGGTGCATCACTGACAGTATTCACTGATTCTGTACCTTCAAATAAGCAAATATTATGTATCAGGTTTTCTAGCTTATCGTGCTTAGGCCAGCGCAGCGGTGTGCGCAATGAAAGGTGTACAGCGCCTTCAGTTTCAAAAGCAGGTAGCATGCGTTGCATAAAGCCTTGCCCACTCCCTTCGTATCCCTGCAATGTTGTGGTGATCACATAGTTATCATGAGCGCCAATTAACAAGTTAAGAACAGGCAAGGGGAAGGATGCTGCTTCATCAATAATAAGTAAGTCAAAGTCACCATTAATAAGCGTGGGGTTATCTGGTGCAAGCCACTGTGCGCTGCCGCCTTTCTCAATACTAAAAATCTCTTTAGTGGCCGATTTAGCCGCGTTTGGCTCAGTGTCATTACTATCGGGGGGATTAGCAGTGCAGTCACTAGACTGACCTGCTTGGTCTTTGTCCTCTGAATTAAGTAAACCCATGCCTAGGCGAATATGCTTAAAAAGGGTGGTAGTGTTGTCACGAATGACGCTTGTGATAGCTACTTTCTCGCCTTTATTCAGTCTTGAAGCAACAAACAGCCCTACCAGCGCAGACTTTCCTCTGCCTCTAGGCGCTGTGATGACAGCTTTACGAATATCTTGCGACCACCTATTTGTTAGGCAGTCAAATGCCAGCTGTTGATCCAGTGATTTAAACTGTGGTCTACGGGTTTCATCATCACCTAGTGGCTGAGTTGCTTGTGCATTTTTTGAGACTCTCGGATAAATCGAGCCTTCGGGTTCAATCGGGTTTACATTGTTTGATGAATCAGGCGCATCGCTCCCCACTAAATCGGGGATATGGCAATGGTTACCATCCCATACAGCTACGTCTGCATTGCTTTTTATTATTGCGACAAGCCTTTTTATATAAAGGCTTTGGGTTGCTTTAAACCCGTGAGATAGATGAGTATGTTTGGCGTGTAAATGCCAAGAGGCTAACGCAGGGCAGCATAAAATGAGACACCCACCCCAACGAATAGTGCCTGCAATGGCCATCATATTTCCCGGATTAAACCCTTGATGTGAGTGTACCACCCCAATATCGCATTCATTACCTAGCAGATGTTTACGAAGGAGTGAGGTCTCCCCGCCTATTTCTTTAACGATAAGTGAAGGGGGAATATCGCTCAAAAGAGACGTTAAACGCTGGTTAACCCATTCATAATCGCCAGTAAGCACGAGTAGACGTCGATGCTCGGTATCTCGTGCTTGCGAATAAAAAGGGTTAAACAACCATTGAGTTAATTCCGGTGGCGCCATAGATGTGTTTTTTCGGTATAATTAAGACTTTCTGTGCTTATAGTAACTACTTATCTAAAGGAATTCGAATGCGCTTTCTTTCTCGGCGTCTAGTGATGCCAAACGACTTAAATTATGCCAACTCTTTATTTGGTGGCCGTGCGCTTGAGTGGATTGATGAAGAGGCTGCTATTTGGGCAATTTGTCAATTAGAAACCAATTGTTTGGTCACCAAACATATAGGGGAAATTAGTTTTGAGTCGCCTGCACTGCAAGGGGATATTGTTGAGTTTGGTCTTGAAACCAAGGCGGTTGGTAGAACGTCGATTACCGTAAGTTGTTTAGTGCGCAATAAAGCCACTAAAAAGACGATTTGTTTTGCTGACGACATCGTCTTCGTTAAAGTTGATCCAGAATCACGCCAACCTGCAGCGCATGGTAAAACACTTGAAGCGTTAGTGTCTCAAACTAACGAAGAAGTACGAAAGCTCAATCTAGAATTAGAAGAACAAAAATAAAGTCATAAGACCAAAATACGATGCCTACTGTTACGCCAAGTTAACCGTTTAATATCTTGACGGTTTTGGCGTAACTGGTAGACTCCTCGCTGTATTCGGTATTCTAACTGAATGCATATACCAAGGGGTGTCCGTACCGCGGACTGAGATTCACATCAACACTGTGAGAACCCTTACACCTGATCCGGATAATGCCGGCGTAGGGATGGTTGACCACATAGTCGTATCACCTGCCGTACACCCGGATCTTTTTTCTTAGAAAAGAATAAGAGATCCCATGCAAAAACCAATATTTTGTCTTTCTTTAATTGCTGCATCGCTTTGTGCTAATGCGCAAACCAATGATCAAGAAACACAACTTGAAGACGTTGAACGTATTGTCGTTAGCGGAGACTTTCGCGAAACCGTATTAGACCAACTAAGTGCCAGTGCGACCATTTTGGGCGCCAAGCGCTTAAGCAGTCGCCAGCCTACCCATATTGATAGTGTGCTAAACAGTGTGCCGAACGTGAATTTCGCCGCAGGCGCCTCACGTGGACGCTTTGTGCAAATAAGAGGTATCGGTGAACGTAGTCAATTTGTAGAGCCTATTAACCCTTCTGTTAGTTTCATCGTTGACGAATTTGATTTCTCTGGTCTAGCGGCAGCGGGACTTATTTTTGATACGCAGCAACTAGAAGTGTACCGAGGCCCACAGGCCACTTTATTTGGTTCTGGCGCGCTAGCAGGTGCAGTGAAGCTTTCTAGTACGCCTGTAGGTTCAGAAGGCGCTGACTATGTTGAATTAAGAGCTGGTAACAAAGATAGTTATCGGGTGGAAGTGGCTACAGGTGATGATATCAACCAAGACTGGGGATATCGCGTCGCACTAATGCATAACCGTAGTGATGGTTTTGTAGAAAATACCGTGGTTAACAGCAACGGCATTGAGCAAAAGCGTGATGATACCAATAATCTCGATGAAACCGCCGCGCGCATCAGTATTGCTGTAAATATTGACGAAAGAAGTACCTTGGCGCTGACATATCGTTGGTATGACATCGACAATGGGTATGATGCGTTCTCTCTAGACAATAATAATCAGACCTTATCTGATGAGCCTGGTTTTGACACCCATCAAACTCATGCGGTAAGTGCGAAATCTACTACCTCGACTAATGGCGGTGACTTTATTCTCATCGCCACTCATGCATCACACAATATTGGTTATGGATATGACGAAGATTGGACTTATGAAGGTTTTCACCCTTTCGGGTATACCTCATTCGACGCGTATTTCCGCGATGTAGACACACAAACCGCAGAAGTACGCTTTGTATCATCAGACAATGCCGCGCTATTTGATGGTGCGACCGCTTGGACGCTTGGCGCTTTTTATAAGACAAGCGAAGAAGATTTGTTACGACAGTACACCTATGCATCAGGTGATTTCACCAGTGTGTATGAACCCACCACCAAAGCAGTATATTTACAAACTGAATCTACGCTTACCAATAGCCTAACGTTAGTGGCAGGGTTACGTGTAGAAAATTATGGTTTTGACTACTCAGATAACAATGGCCTTGAAAGTAGTCATGATACTACGATGACAGGCGGGAAAGTGGCATTGCAGTACACCGCTCGGAACCACTTTTACTACGCCAGTATTTCTCGCGGTTACAAAGGGGCAGGGTACAACCCTGACGAACGAGTATCAGATGATCAGCGATTCTTTGATGAAGAATACAACTGGAATTATGAGCTTGGTGTTAAAGGACCTTTGCTAATATCAGAACTTACCATGCGAGCCGCCCTTTTCTATATGGATAGGGACGATACGCAAGTGAGTAATTTTGATGTTCAAATTCGAGAAGACGGCACACCTGATTTTATCGACATTATAGACAACGCTGATATAGGCACTAACAAAGGTGCTGAGCTAGAGTTAAGTTGGCTGGTAGATGCAAACTGGACCATGAACATGAGTTTAGGTTACCTAGATGCTACCTTTGAAGATTATACGCTGACCGACGGCACTGTGATTGAAGAACAGCGCCAAGCACAAGCACCTAAATATACGGCTAACTTATTTAGTGAGTTATCTATCACTGATGATGTGCTCTGGCGTATTGATATCGACTTTAAAGACAGTTATCGCTTTTCTGATGGGCATGACGTAGAGGCCCCTTCGACCACGTTAGTGAACAGTGAAATTGTATGGTTTTCCAATGATTGGCAAACTAGCGTGTGGGTTAAAAATGCCTTCGACAATGAGTATTACACCAGAGGTTTTGGTGGATTCAGTAACGATCCTCGTGATGAGTATGCGTTTGCAGAACCTTACTATCAATTAGGTAATGGCCGCCAGTTCGGCGTTACCGTTAAATACGAATTCTAGGAGTACGCTATGCAAGTCATGGTTGAGCTATCGCTATACCCACTAGTAGGGGAATACATTGAGCCCATTCAGCAATTTATCGATCGCTTAAATAGCTACGGCAATATTGGCGTGTTAACGACTTCCACCAGTACGCAAGTATCCGGTGATTACGGGCATGTGATGACTATTCTTGGTAAGGAAATGCAGCGAACTCACGAAGAAGTCGGGCAGGCTATTTTTGTGGCGAAATTTCTAAACTACGATGCCATGCAGGCTAATAAGCAAGCCAGAAAAGCTGAAGCATGAGTGCATTTTTTACTGAGTTTTTGTCGCAGATAGCAGCTACATCAAAATTGGAATGGCTAGCAGTAGTGCTTGCCATTGCCTATGTGTTGCTTGCGGCTAAACAGAATAGCTGGTGTTGGCTTTGCGCCTTCGCCAGCACGGCTATTTATACCTGGCTGTTTTGGCAGGTGACGTTGCCGTTTCAGTCCATGCTGAATTTTTTCTATATGATAATGGCGGGCTATGGTTATTATCAGTGGTCAAAAGGGGGAGACGAGGGCACCGAGAAGCCGGTACGTTCATGGCCGCTGTGGATACATCTAACGATAGTCCCGGTGCTGTTATGCTGTGCGTGGGGATTGTCTAAATTAGTGACCGCCCAATTTAACAGTGATCATTTATTGCTAGATGCGAGTATCCAACTGTTAAGTATAGTTACCACTTTCATGGTGGCACACAAAGTTCTACAAAATTGGATTTACTGGTTTTTTATTAATTTGGCCTCCGCCTTTTTATATTTTCAAGTGGGGATGGCATTATCAGCATGCTTGTTCCTTGGATACGTAGGATTCTCGATTTTTGGGTATCTACAATGGCAAGCGCAGTGGAATAGGCAAGATGAAACCGGAAACTATCATTCCGCTTTTGAAAGAAGCACTTAATTTATCTGATTCGGCCACAGTGGAACGTCACCCTGCAGGCTTGGTGAATCAGGTATATCATTTGAAAGACGGTACGCGTGGGTTTGCGGTTAAATGGGTGGGAGAAGATGCTTTCAGCGGCATCGACAGATTCCATCAATTTGTATTGCAACAGCAACTTGCAGAGCGAGGCATTGCACCAGAGCCTGTTTGGTTAAGCGATGATGAATTAATTTGGGTAGAGCAATGGGAAGAAGAAGCCGATCCTCATCCCAGTATTCGTTCACCCGAAGCGTTAGCATCAGTACTTGCCCGTGTGCATAGGCTGCCTATCACCGCTAGACCACTCAACTTATTTTCTCGTTGGTTGCACTACATGCATGCCGCTGGTTTAAAAGAGGGAGATACGCTTTTCGACCAGGCGATTCAACTTCGCGCAAGCTTAGTGAAAAGTGAAGGCAACACAGACGACTATGTACTGTGTCACAACGACTTACTTGCTCATCATGTGGTACGTGATTCCACGCCTTTCATTGTTGATTGGGAGTACTCCGCCATGGGTAATCGTTATTTCGATGTAGCAGGGTGTGCAAAGATAAACGCAATGAGCGAAATACAAACACAGGCATTAGCCATCGCCTATGCAAAAGAAGTCGGTAAAGATGAAAGTGAGGTCTTATCGCAAGTTCAGCTACACATGGAAATCGTTAACGTGACTAACGATTTGTGGCAGGCAGCCCTTGAGGCTAACAAGCAAACTGCTGGCTAAAGTACGCTTTTTGTTTGTTTTAACAGCGCTTTGTTTGTTTAATAAGCGGTAGTGCATAAGGTAGTAGAAAAATGCTTTACCTTTTTAATGTCATCCGTATAATGCACAGCGCGCTAGGGGTGTAGTTCGAATTGGTAGAACAGCGGTCTCCAAAACCGATGGTTGGGGGTTCGAGTCCCTCCACCCCTGCCACTTTCCCTTCATGTTTTTTAAATTCATCTTTATCATCTTTTGCTATTCTCAAGCTAAGTTAAATTCAGCAAGTTAATCATTCCGTATCTGCCATTTTTATTCTGGTTTCCACTTCTACTGTCGTTACCTTTTATTCTCGTTACCTTTTTTGTTCTCGTTAATATACAATGTTAAGCAATTAAACGAGGTTGGATTTTATGTCGCTTTCTACTTTTCAGCGTGCTGTGTTGCAAGAAATGGGGATCCCGGTATGGGTGAGCCAGTCATCGCTGCAAGATGAAGACTCGCACTCAGTTGCGGCTGATGTTGCTAATAAGCGCTCTGCCAGTGCTTCTTTTGTAACGACTAATAACCATTCTGCAGCTATGCCTTCTAATGAAGAAAAGCAAAGTCGGTTGGCACAACTTCGTGCGCAGGTATCATCAGATTCTCCCAAAGCCTCTGGCCAAACTAAATCTGCTGGCCAGAACGCCAGTGGTTCACCGTCATCGGCGCCGCAATCGATAGCTAGCAGTGCAAGCCAAGGGCAGTTTAAATCTGAGCCTACTCCATCATCGAATCATTCGCCGAACTTTTCATCCAATCCTGCTCCAAGTAGCACACCTGCTATAGTTGAATTAACCCAGGTGCAGCGATTACAGGGTAAACAGTGGCTACAAGATTTAGATGTTGCGCTAGCGTATCTTCAACTCTCCTTTACCAGCACTCAGGTAAAGATAGGGCAAGCTGTAGCAGTAACGCACGATGGCATCGTTTTACCATCAGCGCCTCACTTGCTTAACGCGGGAATGCAAAAGCAGCTGTGGAAAATGCTTTGTGCTTTATCCAACAATACAAGTTCGCCTGAAGCGCGTTAAATTCCCTAACTCGGTTGTCTATTTTGCATATCCAATTAGTTTCAGATTCAAGTAGTGCTGGCGCATTAGCGCAAGCCTACGGTATTCACGAAGCGTCCCAATTCAAACCTTGGTCTTATGACACGTTTGCTGATTGCACAACGGCTCCTTATTTCGGTGTCCTTGCCATAAAAGAAGATCAAGTAGTGGGTTACGCACTAGTACTTGAAGTGGTTGATGAAGCTACTTTAATGGATATTGCGGTAGACAAGCGTTACCGCCAAGAAGGGATTGGGCGGACGTTAGTGGACTATGTAAAACAACACGCTCAGCAAAACAAAATATCGTCCATGTGGTTAGAAGTTCGAGCCAGTAATGTTGGGGCAATTAACCTTTACGAAAATGCTGGTTTTGAACATATCGAAGTAAGAAAAGGCTATTACCAAACGGCAAAGGGCAAAGAAGACGCCAAAATAATGAAGGCTTCTTTCTAAACCGAGCATGCTAAACCGAGCATGCTAAACAAAAAATACTAAACAGAACACGCTAAACTGAATACATAATCGCACAAGTTATACCTTCTCGATCTACCCGTATACTTACGTTCCACACCTGTTCTTTGAGACAATACCACCCAATGTTTACTTTGTTAAAAACTAACTAATGAGGATAAATGCCAAAGGTTATCAATCGTGAGATTGTGCGGTTCAAACGGTTTGCAATTAATCTGGTGACCTATCCTGAAGGTCTTCGGGTAATGAGACATAACGACCCTGTTAGCGAAGGAAAATACTATAAGTTCAATGTGGTATTAAAGCAGCCAAAAGTAGGTGGGCAGTTCTGCGCCGACAAGGTTATCTTTAACCTGTTTAATCGTGTGTATTTCTTCAGGCCCGATTTATACAGTCATAGTGTCACGCCCATTCAAAAGGGACAGCGTAAGCTTTTGTCGGTAGCTATACTTTTACCATAGCCATAGCCATAGCCATAGCCATAGCTTTAGTTGCTTTTGCCTTCATGCGCGATAAGGCACCTAATTATGTTGTTAAGGTTTATTTTTTGTTCAACGTAATTCCCGTATATTGCGCGCCTCAGTAAAATTTCACTTACTGTGCTTATTTTTTGTGAAACTGCCCATGCTTTTTCATTTTACAGGTATCTACTATGTCTTCTGCGTTGCCAGCTCCGTCCGTTCAAGCCAAGGGCATTAAAATGCTGTTTGTTTCAGTGTTGTGCTTAGGCTTAAGTTGGCCAGCAATGAAACTAGGCTTAGATTCCGTAAGTGCGTATTGGATGGTGGCACTTAGGCTATTATTTGCGTTACCTGTTATCGCCTTATTTGTGTTTATCACCAAAAAACGATTACCTACTTTTTCACGCCCAGACCGCGCGGTTATCTTTACGGTAGCGGTGGTACAGTTTATTGGCTCTATGGGGTTAATTACGGTTTGTTTGCAATATATTCCAGCAGGTACGGCGAGTATTCTAATTTACACCACACCATTGTGGATGTTAGTCATTGATACCTTGTGGTATCGACAGCGTCCTACAGCAAAACGATTATTACTAACCAGCACATCCACATTAGGTGTGGCTATGATCTTGTTTGCATCTGGCCAGCCTGGAGCTTGGTTACCTTTGTTTGGCATGCTGTTAGCATCAGGGCTATGGGCAGTGTCTATAAGGCGTGTATCATTTCACAAATGGCATGGCAGTGTTATTGATGCGGTGTTTTGGCAGTTCGCGTTGGCCGGTGTGGTAATGCTAGCTGTTGCGTGTGTCATCGAGGGTGTCCCCAATTTTTCTGAATACGGCTGGCGAGGCTGGTTGTCACTATCTTACATTGGGCCAATTGCCACGGGCTTAGGTTTTGGTCTTATGGTCTCTGCTGGGCCTAAACTGCCTCCCGAACGCATAGTACTTATTAGCACATTAACGCCTATTATTGGCTACGTCAGCTCGGTGATTCTACTCGGTGAAACTTTGCTGCCAATGGTGATTGTTGGCGCCACCGTTATGCTTTGTGCGCTGACCCTCAATGCGTTGCCAAAGTCGGCATTAAAAAAATTGATATCAAAGGTGCCCGGGCAAACTAAATAAATAGGTAAACAGGGCGAACAAATAAGCTGGTGCTCTGTTATACCTGTACTAGAACGAAGTCGCTATAGCGTGAGGCGTGGTTGTATAAAATCTAAGAAAGCCGAGATACGTGAGGATACTGAACTGTTTCGGTAGTACACCGCTTGTACGGGTTCTCGGTTGTTTGGCGTAAGTAAGTGCTCGCCTAATACGCTGATAAGTTTTCCGTTTTTTAAATCATTTGCCACCATAAAGTGCGACAGCAGGGCAATGCCTTGGCCTGCCAAGCATAGTTGCCTGATAGTTTCCCCACTAGATGCCTTTAAGTCGAAGTTGAGTTTAACCTCTTCTGATAAAGGCCATCGGTTCAAGCTTGCGCTACTGGAAAACCCAATGAGTCGATGTTTGCCCAATGAAGACAGCGCAACATCAACGTTCGAGCTAGCGAGATATTCTGGACTTGCCACTATATGAAGCGCGCTTCGCCCCAAGGTTTTTGCATGTAGGTTAGAATCGCTAAGGTCACCGATTCGAATGGCAATGTCGGTTTTGTGTTCAAGCAAATCTATAATATTGTCGTGACTGGTGATATCGAGTTTTATTTCTGGGTACGCTTCGCGAAACTCGCCAATCAACGGGGTTATCTGATGCAGAACGAATGGGCTTGCAGCGTCTACTCTTAATAATCCAGAAGGCTTTTGATTTAGCAAACGTAGCGCTTCTTCGCCTCTTTCCAACAAATTCAAACTATCACGGGCGTACTGTAAATAGACTAGCCCTTCTTCGGTTAGCTCTAATCGGCGGGTGGTACGATTGAGTAGGGTGACATCAAGTACACCTTCTAAACGTCCCACAGCGCGAGACACTTTAGCCACTTGCTGACCGAGCAATTCAGATGCGCGAGAAAAGCTGCCAGTATCTACAACAGCAACAAAGGCTTCGATATCTTCGGTTTTGGCATTAACAGGCATAGGTTTCAGTCTATTTACTATTTTAGAAGCTCAAGTTTGAAAGACTAAAGCTTTCAAGGCTAATATACGAGAGGGCGTGTTAAGAGGCCTGCCAGTCCACGGTTGGATTATAAGCGCCCGAGTATTCATCAACACCTACTCATCGCGGTCATTAATACCATAGTTTACACAGTACATTATCAATAACGACAAAAGTATTTTGGTATTATTACTGTTTTTAACAACCAAAACAATCTGCACTACACGCCCTAGTTAAAGCAAAAATTCAATGGTTTCACGCGCAATGAATTATCACAGGCTGGGCATTACGTCTTGCGATGCGTAAAAAGCGATTGAAGACAATTATTGTGGCTGTTACGCCATGCAGCCTACATGGCTCATACTTCGCATGTCTTGTCTCCGCTGTCGTCAAGCTGAGCGCTAAAAGTGTAAATAATGCTGGATATCGGTATTGTTAATACTGAAAGCACTTTTGTTTCAAATGATACCGGTTTATATTTCGATTAATTTACGGCGCTATACGCCGTAAAAGTTAATAATAGTAAACCGCTATTTATTATGTTAGTTTATGTATGTTGTTTTTTACGGCGATTAGCGCCGTAAGTAAAGCTAATAGTAAACTAGAGGGTTGTCCGCTTGGTTAATAGCACTACTTCACATGATGATGTAGCAAAAGGGGCTTACAAACAGTCTCTTAAAGCACTTCTACCTTATGGCATGCTGGCTACTAAAAAGTGGCTGGCTGAACAAGGCTTAAATACCCATGCCATCGATAACGCAGTGAAAACAGAAACTTTATTATTACTGGCTACTGGCGTATATAGCCAGTATTCCCGCTCATTGAGCTGGGAAGGAGTGGTCGCCTCAATGCAGCGTATGAATATGCACCACTCGGATAATCTACCTTCAGTCATCGTCGGCGGATTGTCGGCATTGTCTTTGTCGGGGTTGTCGCAGTATCTTTCGTTAGGCAGCACGCCACATATACATCTATATGCACAAGGCAAGTTGCCATCATGGCTGGGGCGTTTGTCGTTGCCCGTTGTCTGTGAGGGGCATAGTACTAATACCTTATGGCCAGAATGGCTGACAAAAGATAAAAGTTTTATCAGGCTGCATGAATGGGGCGCCGAACTTCCCCCTGTATATTTTTCATGTCCTGAAAAAGCGTTATTGGAACTGCTGGTGGATTTGCCCAATGCCGTAAGTTTTGAACATGCTGATGAGATAATGCAGGGGCTAGTGAATTTATCACCCAGAAAACTCGATACACTTTTAAAAGCTTGCAAAAGTGTAAAGGTAAAACGCTTGTTTTTTTGGTTGGCTAAACGTCAGAATTATCCTTGGTTTAAGAAGCTAGGCGAAACTAGCTACGATTTAGGTTCAGGTAAGCGTGTTGTGGCTAAAAGCGGAAAGCTGGATACAGATTATTTGATCACTGTGCCGTCACATATGGCAACGGAAAGCGAAAGTTAGCTATGGATAGGAACAGTATTTATTACAAGCAAGTGCAGTTATTGATGCAAGTGTTGCCATTTGTCGCTAAGCAAGAATGCTTTGCGCTTAAAGGCGGTACGGCGTCAATCTCTTTGTCAGAGAGTTTCCGCGCTTATCGGTTGATCTTTATGCCGGTGAATTTGCAAATATGAGCGAGACGGATGTACCGCTTAAGGAGCTGGTGGCCGTGAGAGAGCGTTTGGTAGCGCTGATTCACCAGGGGCTGACCAATAGTGAAAAAGGTTTTTTATTATCGTTTAAGAACCGAGAGCCGAATTGGGGATTACTTAATCTAGACGATGTAAGTGAACTTCCGGCCATTAAGTGGAAACAGATTAATCTGGCCCAAATGCCAGATGAAAAACATAAGCTAGCATTAGATAAGCTTAAAGAAGTACTGAGTGTTTGATTTATAGTACTTAGTTATTTTGCTAGAATAGCGCTCAAATTTTTCAATGCTTTGATGGAAGGTTTTGCTGGGTGTAGGCTATGGCAATCTGCTTGATGATCAGGGCGTAGAGTTAACTTTATTTTTTGTACAAATAGTTGTACAAAATAGGAATTTAGATACATGGCAAATGCCGATTTTCTTAACGAAATCAATAAGCGAAGAACGTTCGCTATTATCTCGCATCCTGATGCCGCCCAGCCTTTCAACGCTTAAAACCACCTTTCATTGCACACCACAA